>LFEF01015597.1_pt1 | contig 10682 bp, 7 predicted proteins | sample 619371 | NCBI WGS metagenome assembly LFEF01 (sample SAMN03014291, study PRJNA259931) | freshwater metagenome | biome: lake; feature: waterbloom | place: China: Taihu Lake | collected 2006-08 | depth 0 m m
GCGCCGGCGCAGCTCGTCGGGAATGGGCGCCTCCGGCTCCTTGGGATCGACCACGAGCTCGGTGCCGCCTTTGCAGTCGGTCAGCCAGACGTCGTAGATCGCGTGCTCGACGCCATGCAGGCCCGGGCTGGCGGCATACATCCAGCCGGTGAAGATGCGCCGGTACTCGTTCTTGAAGGTGACCTCGTCGACCTCGGTGAAGCTGGTCGTCTGCGGCGCCTCGGTCGGCGGGCGCGTCCAGCAGACTCGCGGGGTCAGCTGCAAGGCACCGAACTGCACGGTCTCATCGACCGCGACCTCGAAGGAGATGATCCGGCCGGTGATCTTGTCGAGCCCGGCGAAGACGGCGGTCGGGTTGCGGATGCGGTCGGCCGCGGCCGGGCCGGTCAGCGCGAGCGACAGAAGCGCGGTCGAAACCAGGCCGGCCAGGGCCGGAAAGCGGGAGGGCAACGGCATGGCTGTGTGGCGAATCTCTGCAACGGCGCGGGCAAGCCGCGTCGGCGCGCAGTAACACGCCAAACGCAGCGGAAAAAGGGCGATCGCCCGCGCGGCGCGGGGCTTCAGCGCCCCGGTGTCCAGGGCTCGTAGTCGCCGGTCGCGGCGGGGCGCTCGCCCTCGCCCAGGATCGAGCCCTTGGGACGGTAGGCCAGTGCCGTGCCGGTCCAGTTCTGCTGATGCGGCTGCTGCCAGTCGCGCGGCTCGTAGCGCTCCTCGGAGGGGGCGACATCGACCGTATGCTGCAGCCAGCCCTTCCAGCCCGGCGGAACCTTCGAGGCCTCGGCCTCGCCATTGTAGATCACCCAGCGGCGCTGATAGCCCAGCGCCCCGTCCTTCACGCCGCCCTTGGTGCGGTAATAGACGTTGCCGAACTCGTCCTCGCCGACGCGCTCGCCGAAGCGCCAGGTGTGGAAGCGCGTGCCGATGGTCTGGCCGTTCCACCAGGTGAAGATCTGCAGCAGCCAGTCTTTCATCGTGCTCGTCCCGCGAAAGGGGGCAGCGGCCGCGCGCGGCGCGAACCGTCGTTGCGGCGACTTATGGCGTCGGTGCGAGGCCCTGTCCAGTGTCCACAGGTTTCGGGCAGCGGCACGGCCGCCCCCGTGAGGCTGCGTCGATTCGCCTGGGCGGCCGGATCGCAGGCCGTCGCGCTGTTGGGCCGATTCGCAGCGCCGGGGTCGCCAAAAGGCCTTTGGGCGCTGGCGGTTTGGCCCGGATGCGGAGAGCGACCGCGAAGGCGCCCGGCCGGTCATGGCAGGAAAGCAACAGGTAACCATGTTCTCTCGCATTTGAGCGGTCGGGACGGGTCTGACGGTCGTCGGCGGGTCACCGGGCGCTTGCGATTCTGCGTGGAATTTCCGAGGCTTGCCGGGCGGCTTGCAACTTATCCCCTGAGTTCACAGATAGGCACTAGATGTCGTGCCTGGTGGGGAAGCGGCGCACTAATCCTTGACGGAACGGTCCATCCGGGACTAGGTTTTGACAGTCGCGTGACGGCCGGCGGAGACGCCTTTCGATACCCGCGCCAAGAGTTTCCAGAGGGGTCGAGGCGGTTTTCGCGGCACACCGGCATGGTGGCGCCGAGGCGGCGCGCGCGGCCTGTCTGGCCGCAACCGGACGAAGCAGGGCGGAACAGAACGCCTGCGCGTCCACGGGGCATCAAAACCGAGTTGGGCTGACATCAGGAGCCGGTGATCAACCGGCCGCGCGAGGCGTGACCCGCCCGCGGCAAGCATCAGGGAATGACGGATCATGCGCATCGAGCGCCGCTACACCTCCGCCGGACAGTCGCCTTACGCCGCCATTCCCTTCCGATCCGCCGTCAGCGAGATTCGCAATCCCGACGGCTCGATCGTGTTCCGGCTGGAAGGCATCGAGGTGCCCGAATCCTGGTCGCAGGTCGCCAGCGACGTGCTCGCGCAGAAGTATTTCCGCAAGGCCGGCGTGCCGGCGCGGCTGAAGAAGGTCGAGGAGAACGACGTCCCCTCCTTCCTCTGGCGCTCGGTCGCCGACGAGACGGCGCTGGCCGCCCTGCCCGAGGGCGAGCGCAACGGCTCGGAGATCTCGTCGAAGCAGGTGTTCGACCGCCTCGCCGGTTGCTGGACCTATTGGGGCTGGAAGGGCGGCTATTTCACCTCGGAGGAGGATGCCGCCGCCTTTCATGACGAGCTGCGCTTCATGCTCGCGACGCAGCGCGTCGCGCCGAACTCGCCGCAATGGTTCAACACCGGCCTGCACTGGGCCTATGGCATCGACGGTCCGAGCCAGGGCCATTTCTACGTCGACTACAAGACCGGCAAGCTGACCAAGTCGAAGTCGAGCTACGAGCATCCCCAGCCCCATGCCTGCTTCATCCAGGGCGTGCAGGACGACCTCGTCAACGAGGGCGGCATCATGGACCTCTGGGTCCGCGAAGCCCGCCTGTTCAAATACGGCTCGGGCACCGGCTCGAACTTCTCGATGCTGCGTGGCGAGGGCGAGAAGCTCGCCGGCGGCGGCCGCTCGTCGGGCCTGATGTCCTTCCTCAAGATCGGCGACCGCGCGGCCGGCGCGATCAAGTCGGGCGGCACGACGCGCCGCGCCGCCAAGATGGTCGTGGTCGATGTCGATCACCCCGACATCGAGACCTATATCGACTGGAAGGTGAAGGAGGAGCAGAAGGTCGCCGCCCTCGTCACCGGTTCCAAGACCGTCCAGAAGCACATGAAGGCCGTGCTCAAGGCCTGCGTGAACTGCGAGGGCGAAGGCGATTCCTGCTTCGACCCCGAGAAGAACCCGGCCCTGAAGCGCGAGATCAAGCTCGCCCGCAAGGCGATGGTGCCGGACAACTACATCAAGCGCGTCATCCAGTTCGCCAAGCAGGGCTACAAGGACATCCAGTTCGACATCTACGACACGGACTGGGATTCCGAGGCCTACCTGACCGTCTCCGGCCAGAACTCGAACAACTCGGTCTCGCTGACCGACGACTTCCTGCGCGCGGTCGAGAACGACGGCGACTGGAACCTGACGGGGCGCACCACCGGCAAGGTGACGAAGACGCTCAAGGCCCGCGACCTCTGGGAGAAGATCGGCTACGCCGCCTGGGCCAGCGCCGATCCCGGCCTGCACTTCAACACGACGATGAACGACTGGCACACCTGCAAGGCATCGGGCCGCATCCGCGCGTCCAATCCCTGCTCGGAGTACATGTTCCTCGACGACACCGCCTGCAACCTCGCCTCCGCCAACCTGCTGCAGTTCTACGACCGGCAGAGCAAGGAGTTCGACGTCGCGGCCTATGAGCATCTCTGCCGGCTCTGGACCGTCGTGCTCGAGATCTCGGTGACGATGGCGCAGTTCCCGTCGAAGGAGATCGCGGAGCTCTCCTACGAGTACCGCACGCTCGGCCTCGGCTACGCCAATATCGGCGGCCTCCTGATGACCATGGGCCTCGGCTATGACAGCGACGAGGGCCGTGCGCTGGCCGGCGCGCTGACCGCGATCATGACCGGCGTCTCCTATGCGACCTCGGCCGAGATGGCCCGCGAGCTCGGCCCCTTCCCGGGCTACAAGAAGAACGCCCAGCACATGCTGCGCGTGATCCGCAACCACCGCACCGCGGCCCACGGCATGGCGAGCGGCTATGAGGGCCTCGAGGTCACGCCGGTGCCGCTCGACCACGGCACGCTGGCCCGCCTCGGCGGCTCCTCGACGCTGATGTCGGAGCGCGCCCGCATCGCCTGGGACAACGCCCTGGCGCTCGGCGAGAAGCATGGCTACCGCAACGCCCAGGCGACCGTGATCGCGCCGACCGGCACGATCGGCCTCGTCATGGATTGCGACACCACCGGCATCGAGCCCGACTTCGCCCTGGTGAAGTTCAAGAAGCTGGCCGGCGGCGGCTATTTCAAGATCATCAACGCGGCGGCGCCCGACGCGCTGCGGGCGCTGGGCTATCGCGAGAGCGAGATCGCCGAGATCGAGGCCTATGCGGTCGGCCATGGCTCGCTGGCGCAGGCGCCGGGCGTGAACCACGGCTCGCTGCGGGCCAAGGGCTTCAGCCAGGACAAGATCGACGCGATCGAGAAGGACCTGAAGGCCGCCTTCGACATCAAGTTCGTCTTCAACAAGTGGACGCTGGGCGAAGATTTCCTGACCCAGACGCTGAAGGTCCCGGCCGAGAAGCTCAATGACATGAGCTTCGAGCTGCTGCCGTTTCTTGGGTTCTCCAAGGCCGAGATCGAGGCCGCCAACGTCCATGTCTGCGGGGCGATGACGCTTGAGGGCGCGCCGCATCTCAAGCTCGAGCACTACCCTGTCTTCGACTGCGCCAATCCCTGCGGGCGTGTCGGCAAGCGCTATCTCTCGGTCGAGAGCCATATCCGCATGATGGCGGCGGCCCAGCCCTTCATCTCGGGCGCCATCTCCAAGACCATCAACATGCCCAACGACGCCACCGTCGAGGACTGCAAGAACGCCTATATGCTGTCCTGGAAGCTGGCGCTGAAGGCCAACGCCCTCTACCGCGACGGCTCCAAGCTGTCGCAGCCGCTGAACTCGGCGCTGATCAGCGACGAGGAGGACGAGGACGACGCGGTCGAGGCGCATTACCAGCAGCCGATGACGGCCCGCGCCACGCAGGTCGCGGAGAAGATCGTCGAGCGCATCGTCGAGAAGGTGGTGCGCGAGCGCGAGAAGATGCCCGCCCGCCGCACCGGCTACATCCAGAAGGCGGTCGTCGGCGGCCACAAGGTCTATGTCCACACCGGCGAATATGCCGATGGGCGCCTCGGCGAGATCTTCATCGACATGCACAAGGAGGGCGCCGCCTTCCGCGCGATGATGAACAACTTCGCCATCGCGGTCTCGCTCGGCCTGCAATACGGCGTGCCGCTGGAGGAGTATGTCGAGGCCTTCACCTTCACGCGCTTCGAGCCGTCGGGCTTCGTGCAGGGCAACCAGTCGATCAAGAACGCGACCTCGATCCTCGACTACGTCTTCCGCGAGCTGGCGATCTCCTATCTCGGCCGGCACGACCTCGCCCATATCGACCCCAGCGAGATCGGCCATGACGTGATCGGCGGCGGCGTCGGACAGGACAAGGCGCCGCAGACGACGACGCCGATCACCTCCAGCCCGCTGGCCTCGACCGGCTTCCGCCGCGGCAAGCCGATCAACTTCCACGCCATCCAGGGCGGCGCCGGCCTCGCGACCGGCACCGAGACGACGGCGCGCGGCGGCGCCACCGTCACCGCCTTCACCACCATCGGCGCCACCGCGCTGAAGGAGGAGGAGACCTTCGGCGAGGCCGAGATGGCCAAGCTCGGCTTCTCCGCGCCTGCCGCCCAGCCCTCGGCGTCAGAGCGGCGCGCCGAGGCGATCATGAAGGGCTATGTCGGCGACAGCTGCGGCGAATGCGGCAACTTCACGCTGGTGCGGAACGGTACGTGCTTGAAGTGCAACACGTGTGGCTCGACGACCGGTTGTTCGTGACGCTCACGGGCCTCTCTTGTCTGTGCAGAGAGGCATAGTGTTTCCGCGATTGTCGGTCGAGTTCCGCAATCGATCTACGGACGCGCGGTTCTAGCCGGGTGGTGAAAATCGCAAAGTTTTGCCTTCTGGAGCCAATGTTGTGTTCTCCCTGACTTAAGACGAATTTTTCGAGACCCCCCAAGATCTCGGCGGCCATCATTCTGGCCGCCGAGATAGCGAGACGAACAAAACATGAATTGAAACCGGAGCGTGCGCTCCGCCCATGATGCGGAGCAATCGAAGATGTCTGATCAAAAACCCTTCCGAGTCTTGAGTTTGGATGGAGGCGGGATGCGGGGCGTTTACACCGCGGCCTTCCTTGATCGCCTGGTCAAGTATTTCGCCCTCACTCGAAACGAACCGACCCTAGATCTCGGGAAGGGTTTCGACCTGATAACTGGCACCAGCACCGGTGCGATCGTCGCGTGCGCCTTGGCGGTAGGCAAGCCGCTGAGCGAGGTGGTGAAGCTCTACGAAACTAGCGGTCCGGAAATCTTCCCTCACCGGATTACGGGAACGATGAGCGCGATCTACCGTGCGTTCTGCGGAGACACCTTCGTCAAGCACGGCGACAAGGCGCTCCGAACCGCCCTGACCAAGGTGCTGACCAACATCACGATGCGGCAGGTCTACGACAAGCGGGGTATCTCGCTGTCCATCCCTGCTGTGGCGATGAAAAACCATCGGGCGTGGGTGTTCAAGAAGACCGCGAAGAGCGGACCTCGCGACGACAACTATCCATTGGTGGACGTCTGCATGGCAACGAGTGCCGCGCCGATCTACCGGTCATTAGCTGCCATCGAAGATCCAATGGGAGGCCACGGTCGCAAGCAGGTTTTCGCGGATGGTGGCCTGTGGGCCAACAACCCGATCCTCGTCGGCATGATAGACGCGCTGGCGGCGGCAGCCCCCGGGCAGCCGATCGAGATCTTCTCGCTCGGCACCTGTTCGAGACCCGAGGGCGAGACCATCAGCGATGACGAGGCTCATCGCTCGATGCTGGATTGGAAGCTGGGCGCAGAGGTCACGCCACTGGCCATCAGCGCGCAGGAGTTCGCTTACGACAATATGGCGCGGTTCCTCGCCGGCGCCATCACCGATCTCGGGAGGCCGGTTCGGACCCTTCGTTTCCCCAAGAAGGACGTGCCGGCCGAGATGCTTGGCTACCTGGGCCTGGACGACTCTAGGAAGAGCGCGATGACACGTCTCATCACGCAGGCCAGCGCGGACGCGGACCTCATCAAAAGCGCCTGCGACGATGCGAAGAGCCCGGACGGTGCGATGGTGAAGGCGCTGATGATGGACCTGCCCTCAATGCCGGTCACCGGCGCGGTTTGGAGCTGAGCGATGAAGGACTGCAACGAACAGGTGCGCGGCTATCACCGGTCCGAGGTGAAGATGAACGACTATGGTCGTGACGACATCTTCGGCAAGGCGAAGGCCAATCGCAAGCGTCTTCGGGCCGGTCTGGTCCGAGACGGTCGCCCTGCCCCGGTCGGATCTCGCACGCAAGGCTCTTACGCAATGCGAACCATGATCCATGACCCGAAGGGCGACTACGACATCGACGACGGCGTCTACTTCAAGAAGGAGGACCTGGTCGGCGAGAGAGGCGCCGAACTGTCTGCTCTAGCTGTCCGTCAGATGGTGTGTGCCGCGCTCCAGGACGACCGGTTCGCCGAACAGCCTGAGGTGCTCAAGAACTGCGTCCGCATCTACTACGAGCAGGGCTATCACGTTGACGTTCCGGCTTACCGGCGCGTCACGACGACGGATCCGTTCACTGGGGTCTCCAGTTACAAGTACGAACTCGCCAGCGCCGATTGGAAGCCGTCAGACGCGCTGAGCGTGACGAAATGGTTTCGCGACCAGAACAAGGCGCATTGCAGCGACGCGACCGGCAACGGCAACAACGGCCAGTTCGTTCGGGTCGTGCGGCTGGTGAAGGCGTTCGCGCGCAGCCGTCCTCATTGGAATGGCAAGATGGCGAGTGGCTTCGCCCTTACGAAACTTGTCGACGAGCATTTTCGGGAGGTCCCGGACCGTGACGACCAAGCCCTTCGGGACGTCCTTCGTGCCATTCGCGACCGCCTCGCCTACAACGATGGGGTCAGGCACCCGACCCTTGACGAGCACATCGCCGCCCCCGGAAGCGCTAGGACCGCGTTTCTTTGCCGCAAATTGGTCGACAAGCTCCCGGGCCTCGACGTGCTCGACGACGCGGACTGCACGCATGATCAGGCAATGCAAGCTTGGGACAAGTTCTTCAAATCGGACTGGTTCCGCAATCAGCCAGATCCTGCGGACGAAGATGACCTTGAGGAGAAGACGAAGGCGCCCGTGGTGATCAAGTCTGGCGGCCAAGGCTACGCATGACGGTCAACGTCCCTCTCCCGGTCACCGATGCCATTGCCGCCGTCGATGCCTGGTTCGAGGGGCTTGGTCGTCATTATCTGGGCAGGCTTCCCGCCGAAGACCCATTCCTCGCCGGCAGGGGAATCGCCGGGTGGAAGATAGCCACGAAAGGACACGAGCTACTTATCACGGTCGATGCCGCCTTCCCGTTCTCGCGCCCGAACTGCTATCTGCCAGCAATGGCATGCGCGATGCCGCACATCGACCGGCGCGGGAAGCTGTGCCTTAGGAATCCGGAGCTCCCTGGCGATCCGGTCAGGGCGGTCTCACAGGCGGTCGGCCACGCGCGCAGCCTCCTGGCCGGCATAGCCGCGGGCGCCCAGGACGACGATTTCCAGGAAGACTTCGGCCTGTATTGGGCAGACGGCTGCGGTGGCATCCCGGCGCGACTTCTCGGACTGCGCGGGACGCCAAGTACATTTGGCGCTTGGGCCGTCTCCAACGCCGCATACTACGGTTTTCCGAGCCGAGCAGACGGGGAACGTTGGTGGAAGCACCGCTTCGGTCAAAACAAGGCGAAGATCCACCGGATGGCGATCATCGCCTTGGATGGGCTGCCACACCCCGATAGCTATCCACGGACCGCGACCGACCTTTGGGAGTTCGTCGAGCGGCGATCGGGCATCGGCGAGGCGATGCTGCGCGAGTGCCTGGAACAGTGTCCAAAGGCGCTATTGGTGACCTTGACCGGTATGGCGCCTTCGGGGCGCGGCCACGCTGCGTCGCTGCTCCTCTCACGCAAGCTTGACGCGAAGAAGGTCCCGCTCAAACGTCGCGCGATCGTCGGGGCTCCGGGCATTCGAAACGCCTCAGTCGAGCGCTTGCTTGAAGGCTTCGATCTCAGACGCTTGGCGACCCAGGCGTTGGACGCCGCAAGCAGTCGCCTGCCATATGCGGAACAGGACCAGTTGGCGCGATCCCGGGTCGCGGTGATCGGCTGTGGCGCGCTCGGCTCGGGCGTGGCCCGGCTCCTCGCTAAGTCGGGGATCGGCCAACTCGTTCTCGTCGATCCCGACACCATGGCTTGGGAAAACATCCGGCGGCATCAACTCGGCGCGGGCTTTGTCGGCCTCAACAAGGCGAAAGCCCTCGCACATGCGATAACGCAGGAAAACCCAGACATCACTTCCGTCGAGTCTCATGGCGTCGGCATTCAGACGGCGCTTGCCCAAGACCCCAGCTTGTTGACGAAAGTGCACCTGGTGGTCGGGTGCACGGCCAACTGGGCAGCCAACGCTGCGCTCGACAACCATATGAGCGTCCACGGAGGGCCGCCCTCCATTTACGCTTGGATGGAAGCGCACGCACTGGCCTCACATGCAGTCTTGGTCACGCCGGACAAGCTGTTCGCCTCGGGGTACGACGATGCCGGTACCCCGCCGATGACGGCCTCGATCTCTCATCGGCCACCCCCGGCCGAGTGTGGCGGGTTGACGACGCCATTCGGGGCGGTGGAATTAGCGCACGCCGAAAACAGAGCTGGCTCGGTTTGTCTGAACAGTTTGCGGGCTGTCGCTAAGTGGATTTCGGCCTTGGTTATGCCGCAACCGGGATTGGCTGCAGCGCGTTGAAGTAGGCCTGATCGGGCGTCTGCCGTCCCAGGCTCTGGTGAGGTCTCCGGCCGTTGTAGAAAGCGAGATAACGGCCGATCGAGGCGCGCGCGTCGGACACGCTGGCGTAGGCGTGCAGATAGACCTCCTCGTATTTGACCGATTTCCAGATGCGCTCGACAAAGACGTTGTCGCGCCAGGCGCCCTTGCCGTCCATGCTGATCCTGATGCCCGCGCCGATCAGCAGGGCGGTGAACTCGCGGCTGGTGAACTGCGAGCCCTGGTCGGTATTGAAGATCTCCGGCTTGCCGAAGCGCGCCATCGCCTCCTCGACGGCCTCGATGCAGAAGGCGACGTCCATGGTGATCGAGAGCCGCCAGGCCAGAACCTTGCGGCTGAACCAGTCGACAACGGCCGTGAGATAGACGAAGCCCCGCGCCATCGGGATGTAGGTGATGTCCATCGCCCAGACCTGATTGGGCCGCGTCACCGGCAGCTTGCGCAGCAGGTAGGGGAAGATCTTGTGCCCCGGCGCCGGCTTCGAGGTGTTCGGTCGGCGGTAAAGCGCCTCGATCCCCATGCGCTTCATCAGCGTGGCGACGTGAAGACGTCCAGCCCTATGGCCATCGGCCCCAAGAAGCCCCTGCAACATGCGGCTGCCCGCGAAGGGATATTCCAGATTCAGCGCGTCGATCGCGCGCATCAACGCCAGGTCGGCGGCAGGAACCGCGCGGGGTAGATAATAGACGCTGCCCCGGCTGATCCCGAGCACCTTTGCCTGCCGGTTCAGTGGCAGGTCGTGCGCGCGGTCGATCATCGCTTTGCGCTCAAAAGGCCGGCCTTGCCGAGCGCGCCGGACAAAAAATCGTTCTCCAGCGCCAGCTCCCCGATCTTGGCATGCAAGGTCTTCACGTCGATCGCAGGCGCACCGGCCTCGGACTTCGCCTCGGACCCGAACACGCCGGCAGCCCCCTCAAGAAGCTGGCTGCGCCATTGCGTGATCTGGTTGGGGTGGACATCGAACTGCTGCGCCAGGTCGGCCAGCGTCTTCTCGCCCTTGATCGCCGCCAAAGCGACCTTCGCCTTGAAAGCCGGGCTGTGGTTTCGGCGAACGCGTCTCGTCATATCCGCTCCTGTTCACGGCAATCATGCCGCGTTCAGGCCGAAAATCCACCTATGCCCGGTGTCCAGATTTCCCGAGCCAGCTCT
>LFEF01034697.1_pt1 | contig 10661 bp, 6 predicted proteins | sample 619371 | NCBI WGS metagenome assembly LFEF01 (sample SAMN03014291, study PRJNA259931) | freshwater metagenome | biome: lake; feature: waterbloom | place: China: Taihu Lake | collected 2006-08 | depth 0 m m
GTTCGAACAAGTATCGAACAAATACCGAACAAAACCCCAAGAAATTATAAGAAAATCGTCAAAATGACTCAAACCTATTCAAATCCTGTCACATCTAGTCAAATGACGTCATATCGCGTCAAAAGAAAAGGCAACGTTCAGTTGAAATACAAACCCCAGTAAATTGTTAAACCGGTAGTAGAGTGCAATTATGAGCCTTGCTTTTTTCGGTCACATAAAAATTTTTATTTTTTTAAACTTTTCACTAATTTTACAGTTAAAAAATTGCAAGAAATGAAAAAAATTATATTCTTCATTTTGGTATCTTGTTGTGCCCAATTCGGTTTTGCACAACAATATAGCCAAATTCCCGCCTCTCATATGCAACACCCAGAATTGGGGAAACATCCCAAAACATCCGGTTATCAAGAGGTGGCTTATGAATTGGTGCATTTACGAACACAACATGCCAAAACGTATTTGAACACCAACAAAACCCAAACTACTGTTCAATCTGCATCGCCTCTTCATTATCAAGATGAAAACGGATTTTGGTTGACCCGTGATTACCGCATTACGCAACAAGGGCAACAGCTGGTATATCCCGCTCAAGACCCGTTTGTTCAGTTCAATTCCAATACTCGCTCATTGTCACTTTTTCATTCGAATCACGAAATCAAGTTAGGCAAAGAGGTGCAGTTTCTTTTTGTGGATGCCAACAATCAACTCCTCAAAAAAATGGAAGGAACAACCCCTTCACCAACCGTAGAATCGAACAACCGTTTGCACTTTCCTAATCTTGTGCCACACCTCGACAAGCAGTATACGTTGTATAATGAAGCCATCAAGAGCGATTATATTCTTCAAAATAAAGCGTCGTTTCCTGCTTCGTTTAACCGATTCATTATAGCAGAACAATTGGAACTTCCCAGCGGTTTTTCCTTTAAAATGGGCTATAATGCGGCACAGAAAATCAATCAATTGTTTATAGTAGATGCCAACGGACAAACCGTTTTTACCTTTCATCACCCAATTGTATCTGATGCTAAACCCATTGAAAAAAAGTTCAAACATACTCATGCACCCTATGAAGCGGTGTATGAAGTGATTCCGCAAACGGGCAATCGATATACCATTCAAACCATTGTAGAAGCGTCTTATTTAACCGCACCGGAACGCGTGTATCCTATCACTATTGACCCGGTGATTACCATTGAAAATAGCAATGTAATTAACACTTGCTTTGCACCAAATTACCAACAAAATACCTTACAAGTAGCTGTTCCGGATGGACAAACGGTTTTATATACTGACATTAACTATGATTTTATAGCCACCGCTAGCTCCGGAGCATGGGTTTCTGACCAACGAAGCTTTGTTTCAGGACCAAATGGACAAACCGCAGTTTTTTCAGGAACAGGTGATGAGCCAGGTTCTTTTACGTACACCATTAACAACAGTGATATTGCGAATGTAACGTCAACCGGCACGATTGCTTTTACGTTTCATTTTTCACGTGTGTGGGGTGGTTTCGGTTGTAATGCTACCTTTAATTTTGTCAACCGAAGAGAAATCAGTGTAACGTATGGAACATTAGAATTTGGTGATGGCCCTATTTTTATCAATGAATATTCGGCGTCCAACAGAAGTTTTACGGATGGTTTTGGCAGAACCGAAGATTGGATAGAATTGTATAATGCCAATCCGGATACTTTTTTTAACTTGTCCGGTTATCATTTGAGTAATGATGCAGCAGATCCTACCAAATGGCAAATACAAAACGGTGTGATTCCACCGAATAGTCGTATTTTGGTGTATTGTACACGAAGAGATGTTTCCTCAGGGACGGTTTTGTATGCTAACTTTAACCTGACCCAACTGCGTCCTGATCAAATTGTGTTGGCCGACCCTAACGGAGTGGTTTTAGAATCGCATGAAATGTTTGTAACCCAAACCAACCATTCCTACGGAAGAAGTACAGATGGTTCCAATACATGGCGAGTGTTTACTGCTCCAACCCCCGGCGGTGCCAATTCGGGAGGATTTACTACCTATGCCACAAAACCTACCTTTGATGTACAACCCGGACGTTACCAAGGTTCAGTCACGTTTACATTGACTTCTACCGGAGAAAATGAAGTGATTCGTTATACCACAAATGGTTCAACACCAACTTTAACTTCTCCTTTGTATACAGCACCTCTTACATTGAATGCTACTACAGTGGTTAGAGCTCGTGCATTTAGTGCTAATCCAACGGTATTGCCTAGTTTTATTGAAACCAATACTTATTTTATCAATGAAAATTCTACATTACCCGTCTTTTCATTTGCCGGTGATGTTGATTTATCTGATTTATTTGGAGGTAATCAGGATTTACGTCCTTTAGCCCATTTTGAATATTTTGAAAACGATGGAACCTTCATCGATGAAAACTTAGGTGATTTTGATAAACACGGTAATGACTCTTGGAGTTATCCACAACGAGGTGTTGATTTTGTTTCAAGAGATGACCACGGTTATAAAAGACGATTAGAACATCAATTTTTTGAAACAACCAATCGAACTCGTTTTTCCCGTTTGATGGTAAAAGCCGGAGCGAGTGATAATTATCCGTTTGAAGAGGGAGGAGCTCATATTCGTGACCCCTTTATTCAAACCTTATCACAAAAGATTGGTTTAGACTTGGATGAAAGAAGTTCTACTCACATTTCTTTGTTTGTAAATGGAGCCTATTGGGGCGTTTATGATTTAAGAGAAAGGGTAGATGATAACGACTTTACCGACCATTATTACGGACAAGATCACACGTTCAATGGTAGTGATGTTTATCTGCAATATATTAAAACATGGGGTGGAACAGAAGCGGAATATGGTAACGCTCTGGCCATTTCAGACTGGATCAGTTTAGTACAGTATGTTCAAAACAACAACATGGGCGAAGCTCAACATTTTGACTATGTAAACAGTCAACTTAACATCAACAGTTTGATTGACTATTTTGTCATTAATTCGTTTGTGGTGTCTAGAGATTGGTTGAATTACAACACCGGTTGGTGGAGAGGATTAGACCCCAGTGGAGAAGCCCAAAAATGGCGATACACCCTTTGGGACATGGATGCCGCATTAGGTCATTACACTAATTTTACCGGTATGCCGGATGTTTCCGCCACAGCCGACCCGTGTCAAGTAGAAAATTTGAATGTAGGTGATGGTCACACGCAAATTCTTAGAAAATTAATTCAAGAAAACCCAACTGCCCGTCAAATGTATGTTACTCGCTATGCCGATTTATTGAATACCACTTTGTCTTGTGAAAATGTGTTGCAGCTCTATGACGAAATGATTGCTGTTATTGCTCCCGAAATGCCCAGACAAATTGCCAGATGGGGTGGAAACATGCAAGAATGGCAAAATAATGTGCAAGATGCCCGTCAATTCTTAGCCACCCGATGTGCGTATTTAATGAATACAGGAATAGGGGAGTGTTATAATTTAACAGGGCCATTTGCTACCACTTTTAATGTGCTACCCGCTAACACCGGAAGAATTAAAATGAATTCGGAGTGGTTGGCAAGTTATCCGTTTCAAGCTCAGGTTTTTGGAAACATTGAAACCCTTTTAAAAGCGGAAGCCAATCCGGGATTTGTGTTTAGCCACTGGGAAGTAGATGGTGCGGTGATTCAACCGAATAATGAAAATCCAGATATCGTTTTACAATTATCGCAAGCTACACAAGTAACCGCTCATTTTATAGACCCTACTCAAACGGGTGATGATTTGATGTACTATTGGCATTTTAATTCGTTTGATAATCCTGAAGATGTGACGACCATTGCAGCAGATTACAAATTAATCCAAGCGGCATCCCCTTTGATGACCTATACCGGAACCGGCGAGAGAGATATTGATTCGAACAACGAAGGTTCAACAATTAATTTACATTTGGGCGAAACCGCCGGAAGAATCGCTAGGGTTCGTAATCCTTCTGTCAACAGAAGTTTGGTATTTGACTTGCCAACAACAGGTTATCAAAACATCAAATTTGATTATGCCGTTATGCGAACCAACCAAGGGCAATTGAAAAATATTGTTTCCTACAGTTTGGACGGTATCAATTTCACACAAGCAGGATTAACCACTACCGAATTTGATGTACTCACGACTTTTAATTTGGTTCAATTGGATTTTACCGCAATTCCAGGGGTAAACAATAATCCTAATTTTAAAGTAAGGATTACATTTGAGGGTAATACAGTAGCTTCCAACGGAAATAACCGATTTGACAACATCACGTTAAAGGGAATTCCGCTGCCGTTAAGTGTTGACAATCCAACGATCACTCAATTGCAATTGTTTCCGAATCCGGCCAAAAATGAAATCAACCTGATTAGTGCACAACCCATTCAAAAGGTAGAGATTTTTACGCTTTTAGGACAATCTGTTTCAAGGTTTACGGTTGATAACACTACCCAAACAACGTTACCAACTTCGGGACTTTCGGATGGCATCTATTTGTTACAAGTAAATGGCGAGAATTGGAATGATACGTTTAAATTAGTGATTAAGAAGTAAGTTTTTTTGAGAATTATGGAAGGGTTTAGTTTTTATCGAAAGTTAAACCCTTATGTAGATATCACCTTGTTGTTAATAATAAGAATAAAGAGATGGTTTAAGGTAATTATAGATGATGCTCTCTACTGCCTGAGTTTAACCCAAAATAATAAGTAACAAAATGTCAACTATAGCGACCGATTTTTCTGTGAGTTGACTTACCATTAAAAAATAAAAATTGTAAAACAATAAAAAAAGCGTATGAAAAAAATTAAATTATTACTCGCAACTACAATGCTTTGTTTTTTCTTCTCCTGTTCAGATGAAAACAAAATTAGCAATGATACTGTTGAAAAAAGTATGGGGCTACGAACGGTTTTAAACAACATCAAAAAAACCGGCGGCAGTTCTGATAGAACTTCAAAAGGATTGACTACACAAAATAGTACTTTTTATTTTGATTTTGTGTATCCCATCACATTATCGTATAATAACGGAACTACAATTACGGTTACTTCCTATGAGGGCTTAATTGAGGTATTAACGAGCGAAAATGAAAATCTATATATAGAAGGTATTTCTTTTCCTTTTCAAATTATTATGACATCTGATGGAAGTATAATTACCATCAATAATGAAGATGAATTCTGGGAAGTATTAGATAGTTTGGAAATTGAAACAATGAATGACTATATTTTTAGTTCACTGTGTTACGAATTTGTGTATCCTTTTTCGATACTAAATCAGAATAATGAAACCGTAGTAATAGCTAACGAAAATGAATTACTGGAGTTGTTTACCAACCCTAATTCCGGAACAATGATTGCAGATTTTGTATATCCGTTTTCTGTAATTTATAATGATGAAACCATTGCCGTTACTTCTGCTTATGAGTTCTTTGAATTAAACAATCTATGTTTAGGAACGGGATGTATTTGTCCAACGGTTTATGACCCGGTTTGTGTTGCAACACCGGGTGGAGTGTTACAATTTTCAAATGCTTGTTTGGCGGAATGTTCCGGATTTACACCGGCAGATTTTATAAATTGTAATCCAAATGAAGGAAGTGGTTTTGAATTATTGGGTACTTGTTTCACGATTAATTATCCTATTCAAGTGCAATACCAAGGTGCAGTATATACCGTAAATACTGATGATGAATTAATTGGTTATTTAAATGCTTCAGGCAACGCTACCGTTGTATATCCTATTGTGATCAACCATGCCACCTCTTCAATGACGTTTACCATCGAAAACCAAACCGGTTTAATGGAAGTGGTTCAAAATCTATGTTTTTAAACAAGAATAAATTGTCATAAACGGCTTATGTAAACGCCCCATTCTTACTGAAAAGTAAAAATGGGGCTTTTTAATGGTATGAATAAGTTGGGAATGTACATACTATTCGCTACGTATTTACTGATAATCATTCGAAGTTTTAAGTAAATCCAATTTCACTAACTTTTAAGATCAGGGCCTTCAGCTGCAATTAAAAAATATTGAAAAGGTTAGGGGTTGAGAAGTAGAAGACATTCGCAGAACTGGAAATATTTATGGTTTTATTGAAATTGGATTGTTAATTTGCTGCGAGGTCGGGAGACCATCCTTTAGATGATTAGGAAATACTATTTGCTTTTTTCTGGATGTTTTTTACAAACGTTCATTACTATGAACAGAATTAGTTTTTTTGTTCACAATAACAAACATTTTGTGCTATATTTCTATTTGTACTATGACATTCTATTTCATCATCTATTTATTCATGTATAGTTTTATTACATTAATTCGTCCCAATGGTGGTCCAAATAGTTTCTTTACTTTTTATTTTATCTGAAATTTTGAGAATATCATTTAAAACTCCTCTTGCTGTAACTTCTTTTCCGGCACCTGCACCTTGTATGACAATTGGAATTTCTCCATAGGACTTTGTATAGATTTCGATAAGATTATCTGCTCCTTTGAGTTGACCAAGGGCAGAATGCGTTGCTGTTGAAATAAGCTTGACTTCAAGTTTTTGGTTCACTACATCAAGTTCGCCTACATAACGGAGTACGTGGTTTTCGGCTTGGGTAATTTTGGCAATTTCATAAGGTTTATCGAGTAAATATTTGTTGGAAGAATACTCAGCTTTGGTGCTTTCTTCATTTAAATCAGGCAATAAAAGCGATGAAACTTTCACTTCTGAAAGCTCTTTTTGAATACCGATTTCTCTCGCCAGAATCAGTAATTTTCGGGCAACATCTTTTCCGGAAAGGTCTTCTCTGGAATCGGGTTCGGTATAACCGGATTTTTCGGCCTCTTTTAAAATGCTGGAAAAAGATGTGTTTTCGTTGCCAAATCGATTGAATATATAACTTAATGAACCGGAAAAAACACCTCTTATTTTGGTGATTTTTTCACCGGAAAGATATAAATCATTAATGGTTTGAATGACCGGAAGACCCGCACCAACATTCGTTTCGTATTGAAAATGTCGGTCGAACTTTTTTAGATTTCTACGTAATTCTTTGTAAAAATCAAAATGCAATGTATTGGCTTTTTTGTTAGCGGCAACGATGCTAAATCCGTTTTGAATGAGCGGAATGTAAAATTTAATCAACTCTTCGCTGGCTGTTGCATCAACGGCAATTAGATTCTCGAGATGTTGAGTTTGAACATAATCTACAATATCGGCAATGGAATAAGGAAATGCAGCTTGTTGAAAATTGGCTTCCCATTGATTTTTTACACCCTCTTTTTCGAAAAAAGCAACGGTTGAATTGGTAATAACCGGAAATCGTAAATCGATATTTCTTTTTTCAAGAAAAAATTGCTGACTTTCTAATACTTGATGGATGAGTGTACTCCCTACATTTCCAATTCCAAAGAGTATAATATTTATTCTAAGCGTTGACATATTTATGTGTGTTTTGAGTGTTGAAAATAGGTGCTAAAAAAGTAGCTAATTGGTTAAATTCAATTAAAAAAGCATCGTGACCATGAATGGATTGGATTTCATGATAGAATACATTTTCTTTTATCTGTTTCAAATTTTGATAGGTTTTCCAATTTTCCTCCGCAATAAAAAAGTAATCGGTATCAACTGATACGAGGTGAATGTTAGCTTGAATTTGACCGGCAATAGTATTAAAATCTGACTTGTTTCGAGTGATATCATTGGTTCTTAACAAATGATTCATCAATTTGTAGGCAGAAAGGCGGAAACGTTTTTTCAACTTAAACCCATGATTGAGCAACCAATTTTCTACTTCAAAAACGTTCTGTTGTTTGCGTTGAAACCTTAGGTTAATGGATTGCGGTGTACGATATAAAAGCATTGCATGCAGTCGGGCATCTACGATAGGATCATCGGAATTGTTAAGAATTTGGTCTTGTATTAAAACGTTAGCGATTACCCAATCGGTAGCTTTCCAATCGGTAGCAATTGGAATCAGATTTTGAATTTTCGTGGGATGCTGAGCAGCCATTTCCCAGGCTATTGCACCACCTAAACTTCCGCCAATAACAGAGAAAAGTTCTTGGATATGGAGATGAAATAAACCTTCCCAAAAAATTCTTGCTATATCACGAATGGTGAAATCTTTGTAGTCTGAAATAAGATTTCCAAAAACATGATCATATCCATTACCGGGAATATTAAAAGCGATGACGGTGAAATCATTCGTATTAATGGTTTTATTCTCACCAATCAAATCATTCCACCAGCCGTTTTCACCTGTTATAGTGGAGTTTCCGGTTAAAGCGTGATTAACCAAAACTACCGGAGCAGAACAGATGGGCTGTCCGAATGTTTCATAATATAGCGGAATGTAGGGTCTAACTTTTCCAATTTCTAAATTAAAATGAAATAAATCAATTTTTTTTAAATTTTTCATACTATACTTTTTCTGGCTTTTTTTAAAAAACTGTCTTTTACAACGTGGTAAAAGACAGTTTAAAACAAACAAAACTTATACAAACTTCTTGCTTTCAATTTTTTCGAATACTGCTTTTAAATCGGCTTTTAGATCTTCAATGTCTTCTAATCCAACAGAAAGACGAATTAAATCTTTGGTTACACCGGTTGCTTCTTGCTCGGCATCAGACAATTGTTGGTGCGTAGTGCTTGCCGGATGAATTATCAATGACTTGGTATCACCGATATTGGCTAAAAGCGAAAACAATTTGGTTTCATCGGCTACTTTTTTGGCTGCTTCAAATCCGCCTTTGAGTCCGAATGTGACGATACCACTTTTCCCTTCGGGTAAATATTCATCCGCTAATGCTTTATATTTTGAAGTTTCCAAACCCGGATAATTTACCCACGCTACTTCTTCTTGCTTTTGCAACCATTGGGCTAAAGCCAATGCATTTTCGCTGTGCTTTTTAATTCTAATTTCTAAGGTTTCTAATCCTTGAATGGTTTGAAAAGCATTGAATGGACTTAAAGCAGCCCCGAAATCACGAAGACCTTCTATTCGAACTTTAGCAATAAACGAAGCTGCTCCAAGAACTTCGAAGTATTTTAATCCGTGATAACCGGCAGAAGGCTCTGTGAATTCCGGGAATTTTCCGTTGCTCCAATCAAAATTTCCGGCATCAATGATGACTCCGCCCAACGATGTTCCGTTTCCTGTTATATATTTGGTTAACGAATGAATGACGATGTCTGCACCATAGTGAATCGGATTCAATAAATAAGGAGTTGCCACCGTATTATCCACTATAAAAGGCACTTTGAAGGCTTTTGCTTCTTTTGAAATGGCTTTTAAATCGAGTACGTCTAGTTTTGGATTTCCGAGACTTTCTACAAAATAAGCTCTGGTATTCTCTTTAGAAGCGTTGGTGAAATTTTCAGGTTGGGATGGATCTACAAATGTGGTGGTGATGCCTAATCTTGGAAGAGTTACACTCAACAGATTATACGTTCCGCCATATAAACTGTTGGAAGCCACGATATGATCACCGGCTTTTAGCAATGTTAAGAATGTGGTAGCAATAGCAGCTGTTCCTGAGGCTGTGACAACGGCTCCGATTCCTCCTTCTAATTTGGCAAGGCGTTGCTCAAGAATGTCGTTGGTTGGATTGTTTAATCGGGTGTAGATAAATCCGGCTTCGGCTAAACCAAAAAGATTGGCGGCATGTTGCGAGTCATTAAATACATAGGAAGTAGTTTGATAGATGGGAACAGCTCTTGTTCCTGCATTTTGGGTTACATCGTGTCCTGCGTGTAAGGCGTTGGTGGAGAATTTTTGTGTGCTCATTTTTTTAGTATTAAGTATTAAGATTATTCGATTTTTAGATTGTTGGATAAAAAAAGTCCTTTTGGATGGCTTACCAAAAGGACTTTAAAACAAGTATATAACTAGATTATGTCTTTCGCTTTTGGCAATGGAGAATCATCATGCAACAACAGTTGTGCATCATCATACGGTTCATTGTTATTCTTTTTGTAGTGTTCATTTTTTTTTGAGTTGCTGAGTTACTGAGGTTCTGAGTTGCTGAGATTTTATAATAAAAAAACCTCTGCTTCTGGGCAGAGGTTCAATTGTAAATATTTTAAATAATTTAAAATTATGCAATAGCTTTCCTCTGCGGAGATTTCCACATCATACGACAACACATATTGCAAATTGTAAATTTCATTGTTCTGATTGTATTTGGCAAATGTAGAAACATTTTCTATATAAAAAAATAAATTAGATTAATTTTCTAAATTTTGTTGTATAATAATGTTTTATTAGATAATTTTTCTAGCAAAATTTAATTTTGCCGAATGAATTAAATAGAGTTAGAAATAAAATAGTAACGAAAAGAATTTGTATTTAAGTGTAGCTAGTTAATAGGAACGCTGATTAACTTTCTGAACAGGAAGCGAGTCAATACGCGTGGAATACAATAAGCCAACAAACATGTTTTGATGGTCGCTATGACCTGTAACTTATAGAAATACCTCAAGTTCATTGCCAAAAAACCAAAAAGCCTAGCCCAAGTTTTATCAATCAATCAAGGGAAGGTAAACACTTATTTAAAACCTTTCTTCAAAACCTAAAAAAGTACCTTTTTAAGGCATCTGATTTTTAAAAAACAGTAAACTTAATCCCAAAAATAAACCTCGCTTAGAAAGCACTAAACGAGGTTGTTTTTTA
>LFEF01035362.1_pt1 | contig 10597 bp, 9 predicted proteins | sample 619371 | NCBI WGS metagenome assembly LFEF01 (sample SAMN03014291, study PRJNA259931) | freshwater metagenome | biome: lake; feature: waterbloom | place: China: Taihu Lake | collected 2006-08 | depth 0 m m
CGCCGGCCGGGCCGGACAGGATCGCATCCTTGCCCTGGAAGAGTTCGGCGGCGGTGAGCCCGCCCGACGACATCATGAACATCAACCGCGCGCCGGTGCGGGCAATGTCGAGCTCGTCCGACACCTGCGCGACATAGCGCCCGAGGATCGGCGAGAGATAGGCATCGACCACGGTGGTATCGCCGCGGCCGACGAGCTTGATCAGCGGCGAGACCTCATGGCTGACCGAGACCTGCGGGAAGCCGATCTCGCGGGCGATCCTGGCCGCGACCTGCTCATGGGCCGGATAGCGATAGGCGTGCATGAAGGCGATCGCCACCGCACGGAAGCCGGCATCGAACTGCGCCTGAAGTGCAGCCCGGATCGCCGCCTCGTCGGGCGCCTGCTCGACCACGCCGTCGGCCAGCACGCGCTCGTCGATCTCGACCACCGCCTCGTAGAGCTGCTCGGGCTTGATGATCTCCTTGGCGAAGATGTCGGGCCGGGCCTGATAGCCGATGCGCAGCGCATCGCGGAAACCCTTGGTCGTGACCAGCAGCGTCCGGTCGCCCTTGCGCTCGAGCAGCGCATTGGTCGCCACCGTCGTGCCCATGCGGACCTCGCCGACCAGCCCGGCCGGGATCGCCTCGCCGGTCGTCAGACCGAGATGGTCGCGAATTCCCTGCACCGCCGCGTCGCGATAGGCGCCCGGATTTTCGGACAGGAGCTTTCTGGCGTGAAGTTTGCCTGAGAGATCGCGGCCGATCACATCGGTGAAGGTGCCGCCCCGGTCGATCCAGAAGTCCCAACGCGAAAACGACATCCCCGACATCCTCTCCCTGGACGCCAGATCGGCGTCGATGACATTTCATCGATAATTTGTCGATGTCTCGTTGACAAGACGGATTCGGGCGATACGATCGCAATTGTGACCGGAACATGGCGAGGGGCCGGACGGTCGCGACGCGGAGGATGCTATGACCGGAACAGTCCTGACAACCGCAGGCGCAGCAGGCGCCCGCCCGCAGGAGCCGCGCTCATGACGAGGCGTCTGCTCGATGGCCTTTACCTCGGCGCGGGTTACGCCGCCGGCGCCTTCCTCGTCGTGATCTTCGCGCTGATGATGCTGCTCTCCGTCGGCCGCGAGATCAACTTCAACGTACCGTCGGGCGACGATTTCACCGGCTGGGCCCTGGTGGCCATGGCATTTCTCGGCCTCGCCCACACCTTCAAGCGCGGCGAGATGATCCGCGTCGGCCTGCTGATCGAGCGGCTGCACGGCCCCAAGCGCCGGGCCGCCGAGCTGTTCTCGTTGACGATCGCAGCGCTGTTCATCGGCTACTTCACCTTCCAGGCCGGCAAGCTCGCCCATGATTCCTGGCAGTATTTCGACATGTCGACCGGTGTCGTCGCCGTCCCGCTCTGGATTCCCCAGCTCGGACTGGTCATCGGGCTCGCCATCCTGCTGATCGCCATCCTCGACGAGTTCGTCATCGTCGCGCGCGGCGGACGTCCGACCTATGAGCCCGAGCCGCCGAAGACGGCCGAGGAACTGATCGAGCGCATCGCCCAAGGGGGAGGCGTCTGATGTCCCTGCCCGTTCTCGCCCTCATCCTGCTCGGCTTCCTCGTCGTCATTCTCGGCAGCGGCGTCTGGATTTCCGTCGGCCTCGGCCTCGTCGGCCTGCTCGCCATGGTTCTGGTCACCGACGTTCCAATCGGCCAGGTGCTGGCCACCACCGTCTGGAGCAGCGCCAGTTCCTGGACGCTGGCGGCGCTGCCGCTCTTCATCTGGATGGGCGAGATCCTGTTCAGGACGCGGCTGTCCGAGCAGATGTTCCAGGGCCTGTCGCCCTGGCTGCAATGGCTGCCCGGCCGGCTGATCCACACCAACATCATCGGCTGCGGCATCTTTGCCGCCGTTTCGGGCTCCTCGGCCGCCACAGTGGCGACGATCGGCAAGATCTCGCTGCCGGAGCTGAGGAAGCGCGGCTACAACGAGAAGCTGAGCCTCGGCACGCTCGCCGGCTCGGGCACGCTCGGCCTGCTGATCCCGCCCTCGATCCCGATGGTGGTCTACGCCGTCACCGCCAACGTCTCGGTGCTGCAGGTCTTCCTCGGAGGCTTCCTGCCCGGCCTGCTCGTGATGGCGCTCTATATGGGCTACGTCATCATCTGGTCGCTGCTCAACCCGGACCAGACGCCGCCGCGTGACCCGTCCCTGCCCTTCCTCCAGAAGCTGAAGCAGTCGGCCAAGCTCGCGCCCTGCCTGCTGCTGATCGCGGCGGTGTTCCTCGCGCTCGTGCTCGGCTTCGCCACGGCGACAGAATGCGCCGCCTGGGGCGTCAGCGGAGCGCTGTTCCTGGCCTGGTGGAGCGGCACGCTGACCTGGAAGACGCTCTACGAGAGCATCATGAGCGCGACGCGCCTGACCTGCATGATCATGCTGATCCTGGCGGGCGCGGCCTTCTGCACGGCGGCCATGGCCTATACCGGCATTCCCGCCGCGCTGGCCGAATGGGTCAAGGGCCAGGCCCTCTCGCCGCATATGCTCGTGCTGGCACTGACCGTGATGTACATCATCCTGGGCTGCCTGATCGACGGCATCTCGATGATCGTGCTGACGGCCGTGATCGTGCTGCCCATGGTCAAGGAGGCCGGCTTCGACCTCGTCTGGTTCGGCGTCTACCTGATCATCCATGTCGAGATGGCGCAGATCACGCCGCCAGTGGGCTTCAACCTCTTCGTCCTGCAGAACATGAGCGGCAAGGACACCTGGACGGTTGCGAAGGCGGCGTTTCCGTTCTTCATTCTGCTCAACGTCGCCGTCTTCATCATCACGACCTTCCCACAGATCGTGCTCTATCTGCCCAAGCTCGCTTTCCCGGACTGACCGCAACCCACAATCAACAAGAGAGGGAATGACACCATGACCAACCGCAGGATCTTCACGGCCGCCGCCTTCGCCTTCGGCGTGAGCGCGCTCGCCTTCGCCGCGCCCGCCGCGGCGCAGACCAAATGGAACCTCCCGGCCGCCTATCCGGTCGACAACCCCCACAGCGAGAATCTCATCCAGTTCGGCAAGGATGTCGAAGCCGCGACCGGCGGCAAGCTCGCGATCACCGTCCATCCCGGCGCCTCGCTGTTCAAGGCGCCCGAAATCAAGCGCGCCGTCCAGAGCGGCCAGGCCCAGATGGGCGAGGTCCTGATCTCGATCCACGAGAACGAGGACCCGATCTTCGGCATCGACGTGGTGCCCTTCCTGGCGACCTCCTTCCCGGAGGCCAAGAAGCTCTACGCCGCCTCGAAAGCCGCCGTGGAGAAGAAGCTCGATAGCCAGGGCGTCAAGCTGCTGTTCATGGTCCCCTGGGCGCCGCAGGGCGTCTACACCAAGAAGGACATCAACACGATCGACGACATGAAGGGGCTCAAGTGGCGCTCCTACAATGTCGGCACGGCACGGCTGGGCGAGCTGCTCGGCATGCAGTCGGTGACCATCCAGGCGGCCGAACTGCCGCAGGCGCTGGCGACCGGCGTCGTCAACTCCTTCATGTCCTCGGGCGGAACGGGCTATGATTCCAAGGTCTGGGAGTCGCTGACCCACTTCTACGACACCCAGGCCTGGATCCCGAAGAACGCCACCTTCGTCAACAAGGCCGCTTTCAACGGCCTCGACAAGGCGACGCAGGACGCGATCCTGAAGGCCGCCGCCACCGCCGAGGAGCGCGGCTGGAAGATGTGGGCAGAGAAGTCCGGCTGGTATCTCGACCAGCTCAAGGCCAAGGGCATGAAGGTCCAGGCCCCGAGCGCCGAACTCGCCGCCGGTTTCAAGAAGGCCGGCGACACGCTGACCGCCGACTGGCTGAAGAAGGCCGGCGCCGACGGCCAGGCGATCGTCGACGCCTACAAGAAGATGTGACGAGCCACGTCAGGGTCGGGCCTCGCCCGACCCTCTCCCGCGAGAGTTTCTCGGGCCGGCGCTCTGGCGCCGCCCGAGAATGACGGGCGCTTCATCCATGCCAGAATCACCGCCCCCGCCCGACGAACTCGGCCCCATCGTCTCCTCCGGCCATCTGGCCGCGGGCGCGATGCCGGCTCTGTCCGAGTTCGAGTTCGCGATGAACATGACGGTCCACGCCTTCCAGCGCTGGATGGTGCGCTGCATGGCCGCGGCCGGGATGCCCGACCTGTCGCCGCTCGACGTGCTCGTGCTGCACAACGTCAATCATCGTGGCAAGGCCAAGCGCCTGGCCGACATCTGCCTCGTCCTCAATATCGAGGACACGCATCTGGTGAACTACGCGCTGAAGAAGCTGGAGCGGCTCAAGCTGCTCAAGGCCGGCCGCAAGGGCAAGGAGAAGACCGTCACGGTCACGCTCGCCGGCGAGGAGGCCTGCCGGCGCTACGCCCAGATCCGCGAGCAACTGCTGGTGAAGTCGGTGCTCTCGACCGGGGTCGACCCGAAGCGGCTCTCCGAAATCGCCGCCGCCATGCGCTCGCTCTCGGGCCAGTATGACCAGGCTGCCCGCGCCGCCGCGAGCCTGTAGGAACGACACGCCACGCCGCCGGGCCCGGCGCATCGCGCCACGGGCTAAAGCCTGTCCGGGACGCCGATCCTGCCGCAAAGGCAGCCCCCAAGATCGCAAGAAGAATGGCGATCAGTCGCTGATGTCTGGTTGAACCAGAACTGCCGGACACTCTTCATGCGGGAAAGAACGCGAGTTTATACGTTCTGATTGAGACAATTTTAAACCGACCGCGCTAGGACGGCTGCAGCAGGCGGCAAGCTTCCCTCGGAAGGCGCCCGCCAAAGAGCCTGCCGGCCGGCGACCCGCGGCCCCGATGGACTCAGGGTCCGCGAAGCGACCGACCGCGCGCTCGGGGGCAGATATATGAAGATCATGATCGTCGACGACAACCGCACCTATCTGACGGTGTTGCGCGGCGTCGTGAACAACATCGGCGGCCACCACATCTCCGTCTTCTCCAACCCGCTCGACGCGCTCGAGGCGGCAGGGAGCATCGAATTCGACCTCGTGCTGGTCGACTACCTGATGCCGGAGATGGACGGCGTCAGCTTCATCCGCGCGCTGCGGCAGCTGCCGAACCATCGCGACCAGCCCATCGTCATGGTCACCACCACCGAGCAGCGCGAGACGCGGATCGCCGCCCTCGATGCGGGCGCGACTGATTTCCTGCGCAAGCCGATCGAGCCCGTCGAACTGCGCGTGCGCGTCCAGAACCTGCTCGGCCTGCGCGAGGCCCAGACGGCGATGCGCGACAAGGCGGCCTGGCTCGCCAAGGAGGTCCGCCAGGCCACTCAGGATCTGGTCGACAGCCAGCGCGACATGGCGCGGCGGCTGTCCCGGGCGATCGACTGCCGCGACGGCCACACCGGCGACCATGTCGCGCGGATGGCTGCGCTCTGCCGCATCATCGCCGAAGGGCTCGGCCTCGATGCCGAGCAGTGCGAGACCATCCACGCCGCCGCCCCGATGCATGATGTCGGCAAGATCGGCATCCCCGATTTCATCCTGCAGAAGCCCGGCCGCCTCACCAACGAGGAGATGGCGGTGATGCGCACCCATGTCATGATCGGCGAGGGCATCCTCGCCGATGGCCGCTCGGCCCTGATGCGATGCGCAGAGCGCATCGCCAGCACCCATCACGAGCGTTGGGACGGCAAGGGCTATCCCCGCGGCCTCGCCGGTCACGACATTCCCATAGAGGGGCGGATTGCTGCCGTGGCGGATGTCTTCGAGGCCCTCTGCGCCAATCGCATCTACCGACCCGGCCGGCCGCCGGAAGACGCCCGCCAGTTCATCCTCGCGGGATCCGGCCGCCATTTCGATCCGGCCTGCGTCGCCGCCTTCGAAGCCCGCTGGAACCAGATTCTCGCCCTGATCAACGCCACATCCGATCCGCTGGCACCACCGATCGCGCTCGCCAGTTGAACCGCCCTCATCGGCAGGAGCCGCCACCATGCTGACCCGTCTCGCCTTCCTCTGCATCGCCTGGCTCGGATTGGCCGGCTTCGCCACCGCAACCGAGATCGCCGCGCCCAAGGGGCCGGTCATCCTCACCGTCACCGGCAAGATCGCCAGCCGCAACGCGCCCGACGGCGCCACCTTCGACGCCGCGATGCTGGAGGCCCTGCCCAAGCGCATGACCACGGCGAGCACGCCCTGGTATCCGCAGAAGACGGAGTTCGAGGGGCCGCTCGGCGCGGCGCTGCTGGATCTGGTGGGCGCAAGCGGCACCGTCCTGAAGGTGACGGCCCTCAATGACTATGCCGTCGAGATCCCGCTCGCCGATCTCCGCAAATGGCCGGTGATCCTCGCCACCAAGATCAACGGCAAGCCGATCTCGGTGCGCGAAAAGGGGCCGATCTTCGTGATCTACCCCTTCGACGAAGAGCCCTCGCTCTACAACGAGCTCTATTTCGGCCGCTCCGCCTGGCAGGTCAAGACGATCGAGGTGCGCTGAAACGCGAGCTGGAGAGACACGCACGGGCATGGAAAAGCGCCCCAACCCGAACCGGCTGAACAATCTCGGCATCCTGGCCCTGCTGGGGGTCAGCCTTCTGCTGGGCGTGGTCGTCATCGCGACCTTCTCCGCGCTCGGCGCCCGCCATCGGGCGACCGAGGAGAGCGTCCGCGAGGACGTCGTCTGGGCGGCCTATCAGCTCGATCGCGAGGTCAAGAAGCTCGGCGCCGTCGCGCGTGACCTGAAGGACGGGTTCACGGCGGAACGGCGCGCCGACGTCACGCTGCGCTACGACATCCTCTACAGCCGCAGGACGGTGCTCACGAGCGACCATTACCGCAGCAAATTCGGGCAGGACGCCGACATCATCATGCTGGCGGAGGACGCGAGCCAGCGCATCCTGCGGATCGCCCCTCTGGTCGATGCGCTGGAGCGGTCCGACCTGCAGACCGAGCGCGTGGACGCCTTGCTGGGCGAGCTCGCATCCCTGGCGCAGCTCACCGAGCGGCTGCTGAACACCACCAACCTCGCGCAGTCCCGCATCCGGGTCCAGGATCGCGCCGAGCTCTCGGCGGCCTACCAGCAACTGGGCGGCGCGATGACGGCCCTGATCGCCTCGCTCGCGCTGATCGTGATGTATCTGGGCGTCCAGCTCTACCATATCCGGATCGCCCGGCGCCGCTTCGAGAAGCTCAGTATCCAGAACGCCAAAGCGGCCAAGCGCGCCGAGGCTGGCGCCCGCGCCAAGTCGATCTTCCTGGCGACGATGAGCCACGAGATCCGCACCCCGCTGAACGGCATCATCGGCATGGTCGACATCATGCGGGAATCGGCCATGGACCCGACCCAGCGCAAAAGGCTCGGCGTCATCGGCGACTGCAGCGACACGCTGCTGGCGCTGATCGACGACATCCTCGACTACTCCAAGCTGGAATCCGGCGCGGTCGATTTCGAGATCCGGCCTTTCGATCTCGGCGAGGTCTGCTCAGCCGTCGCCAATGTGATGGGCCGGCGCGCCGAGGACAAAGGCATCGCGCTGCAGGTCGAGCACCCGCCCGCCATGATCACGACGGATCCGACGCGCCTGCGCCAGCTTCTGTTCAACCTCGTCGGCAATGCCGTGAAGTTCACCGACACCGGCTGGGTCAGGCTGGTCTGCAGCCTCGAAGCCGGCAACCGGCTGCGCGTCGAGGTCGACGACACCGGCATCGGCATCCCCGAAGCGGCGCGCGAGCGCCTGTTCCAGGACTTCAGCCAGCTCGACGTCACCATCAATCGCCGCTTCGGCGGCAGCGGCCTGGGCCTGGCGATCTGCCGGCGGCTGATCGGGTCGCTCGGCGGCGAGATCGGCGTGGCCTCGCGCGAGGGGCGCGGCACGCGCTTCTGGTTTACCCTGCCGGTCGGCCCCATCTCGGAGCCCAAGGCGAAGGCGGACCTCGATCCGGCCGCCACCGTGCCGGACCGTTTCACCGGCCGCGTGCTCGTCGCCGAAGACAACCCGGTCAACTTCGCCGTCGCCAGCGAAATGCTGCAGCGCCTCGGCCTCCAGGTCGATCACGCACCCGATGGCCGGATCGCCGCCCATCTGGCGGGAGCAACGCCCTATGATCTCATCCTGATGGACATGCAGATGCCGCTGATGAGCGGGCTCGAAGCCACCCGCGCCATCCGGCAGCAGGGGCTGCACGATCTCCCGATCGTCGGGCTGACCGCCAATGCCTTCGCCAGCGACCGGGAGGCCTGCATGGAAGCTGGGATGAACGACTTCGTCGCCAAGCCGATCAGCCGCGCGAAGATGACGGGCATTCTGGCGAAATGGCTGCCGCAGGGCGGACGGGCCGCCATGACGCTGCCGGCCTCGTCGCATCTCGCCCCTCCCCCTGTCGACGACGGCGTCATGCTCGTCGACCAGGGCGTGCGGGCCGAACTGGCGCGCGAGATCGGCGCCGATCTGCTCGACGAACTGACGCGCCAGTTCTGGCCCGATGCGACCCGCTCGACGGCTGAGGCGGCCAGGGCGCTGCAAGCCGGAGAACCCGACATCGCTCTGCGCGAACTGCATACGCTGAAGGGCATCGCCGGCACGCTTGGCTTCAGCGCATTCGAGGCGGACTCGAGAGCAGCCGAAGCCGCGATCCGCTCGGGCCGTGACGCCGACCTGACGGGCCTGCAGACCGCGCTGCTGCGCACCATGCTGGCGCTTGGGACCCGTGATCCGGGTGAGGCGGCGACGCCGGGCGGCGAGGCGATGCGGGCGGCCGGCTAAGCCCGATCCCCGCGCGCCCCGGCGAAGGCCGCTCAGAGGGCCACGTTCTTCTGCCTCTGCGCATACTCCGCCATCAGCGGCTCATGCGCGGACCAGAAGGGCCGCGGGGCTTGCCCCAGCAGCTGATCCTCGAGCAAGCCGAGATGCAGGTGCCAGCCGCTGGAGACCATCGCCATGCGCGACTTCGTCGCCAGCCGGCGGTGGACCAGCACGAGGCGGACCTCGTCGCCCACCGGCGTCAGCTCGATCTCGACGTCGGAATCGGGATCGCCCATCCCGGCCCAGGTAAAGGCCAGCCGGCGCGGCGGCTCGTAGACCGTCACGGTGCCGCTCATCAGCGCGCCCTCATCGTTCATCTTGCGATGGCTCTCGGGCGGCACCTCGTCAGTGATGCGCGAATGCTTGAAGACGAGGTCGATCCGGCCGCCGGCGCGGGCTTCCGTCTCGCCGCCGCAGAACCAGGTCGCGCGCTTCCCGTCCTCGACCAGATAGGCCCAGACCCGCTCGATCGGCCCCGGCAGCAGCCGCTCGAAGCGCACCGCCCCGCTCTCCAGAACCTCGCCATAGGCCTTTGTGTCGGCCTGCCGTGCCTGCGTCTGCATCATGCCTCCTCGCCCGGATCGGGCTTTCGTAGCGCGGCCTCGAGGGCCGCCAGCCTGTCGGGCCAGAAGGCGCGCACGCGCCGGACCCATTGCTCGAAGCCGTCGATGCCGTCTGGATCCAGCGCATAGATGCGCCGCTGGCCTGCGACCGTGACCCGGACCAGCCCGGCCTCGCGCAGCGCCTTGAGATGCTGCGAGATCGCCGGTGCCGACAGCGTGAACCGCTCCCCGATCTCCCCGGCCGAAAGCTCCCCCTCCGCCAGCATTTCGACGATGCGGCGGCGGGTCGGGTCGGCAAGCGCGGTGAAGGCGTCCATGGGCTAATGATTCCGTCATAACTTAATTAAGTCAACACAAAATTATTGTGCGGCGCTTCGGGTCTGCCTCGCCCGCAACCACGGCGCTTGCCTGCAGCCTTCGCCTCGGTCATTCGGGAGGCCCGAATCGAGGTGAACCGCTACGTATGCCGATCCGCAACGCGACCCTTGCCGGTATCGGCATGATGCTGCTGGGCATCCTGATGTTTTCCCTCAACGACGTCATGGGGAAATGGCTCGTCGCGACCTACACGGTCGGCCAGGTGCTGCTGCTGCGCAGCGCCGCCGGCCTGGCCGTGCTCGCGCCCTTCGTCATCCGCCAGGGCCTGATGCGGACGCTGCGGCCCGAGCGTCCCGGCCTGCAGGTCCTGCGCGTGGCGCTCGGCTCGGGCGAGGTCGCGCTGTTCTACCTCGCCGTCTCCTATCTGCCGCTCGCCGACACGATGACGCTTTGGCTCGCCGCGCCGGTCTGGTCGGCGCTGCTGGCCGTGCTGTTGCTGGGCGAGCGTGTTGATGCCGGGCGCTGGTTCGCCATCGCGGCGGGCTTTCTCGGCGTCGCGATCGCGCTCAATCCGACGGGCGCGAGCCTGTCGATGCCGGCGCTTCTCGCGCTGCTGGGCAGTGTCCTCTTCGCGGGCATGATGATCGCCGGCCGCTATCTGCGCGGCACCCCCGACGTGACCCTCGTCGCCTGGCAGACGCTGGGCGCCCTGCTGATGGGCCTCGTGCTGCTGCCCTTCGGCTGGGTCACGCCGAGCTGGGCTGATGCTGCGATGCTCGGCCTGCTCGGCATCGTCGCCATGGTGGCGCATCTGTGCGTGACGCGCTCCCTCAAGCTGGCGGAAGCCTCGGTTGTCGTGCCCTATCAGTACACGTTGATCGTCTGGGCGCTGATCTTCGGCTGGCTGGTCTTCGGCGACTGGCCGACGCCCGCCATGCTGGCGGACC
>LFEF01011199.1_pt1 | contig 10588 bp, 8 predicted proteins | sample 619371 | NCBI WGS metagenome assembly LFEF01 (sample SAMN03014291, study PRJNA259931) | freshwater metagenome | biome: lake; feature: waterbloom | place: China: Taihu Lake | collected 2006-08 | depth 0 m m
CGTTGATCAATTAATTGTGTAGTTTTGTTGCAAAGAGAAAGTTTTTTTGACAAAAAGAACAAAGTGTGCTGCCACTGGATTTAAAATAAACTCAATTGTCCTTCTTGTTTTAAGCGCCAGTTATCATCACCAACTCTCTGGGCAATATCTTCGAGGACGCTTAGAATCGTCTGATTTTCGGGAGTTGTGCCATTTTTTAACAGAGGTAATATATTAAAAACAATATCATCAAAACTAGAGCTTTTATTATCTCTTTCCATCCTTCTCAAATAGCTAATCAAATAGTATTTAATTCTCAATTTAACATCGATTTTTGACTTAAACTTACTGTCTTTTTTGATGGTATATAATTCAGTTTTTTCCTCATAATCAAAATTATCTAACAAAATTGGAGTCAAGTCTGAATACTCCTTGGCTAGTAAATCTAAAAACCCTAATTCCAAACCTTTAATAATCAATTCATCGTTAATTTGTTCTAGGGTTGCCCCATCATTTTTAGCAATAATTCCTTCAACAGTTTGCATGACAATCTCGGTGATATCCATGCCTAAGTTAGCTTTCATTACCGCTTTGGGAGTAGGAACTTTCCGAAAATTAATAATTAACTGTCCTGATAAAACTGTAAAGGGATTTTGCCGCTTTTTAAAGCTCGTTTGTCCATTTTTTTGTGGCACTGCTCCCACATATTCAAATCCGCAACTTTCTGCGGTATCTAAAATTAAATGCCAAAACTCAGGATCTTTGTGAGCAAAGACAAAGGATAACCATCGCTCAAATTTCAAAACTCGATACATTTCTCGAATACTTTGGGCAATTAATTGATTATATTCCTGTTTACTTTTTTGGATTGTTCCACCTTCAATAGCTTCTAATTGATAGTCCTTTTCCGTCACTTCTAAATCTAACCAAGCATTCCACATTATTGATAAATCTAAGTAGGGAATTTTCTTTCCGTAGGGAGGATCGGTATAAATATAATCAACGCTTTCATTTTCAATAAAACTTAAGTCTGTCGCTGTTCCTTTAACAATTGTTGCGTTATCAATAGTTTTTTTATTAACATAAAACTCCATTTCTTGTTTAGCTGCAACAAGTTTTTTAAATTTAGTTTCATAAATTTTTATTAAGGGCATTTCTCCCGGTTCATGAGCAATTCTATAGCGATAATATCTAAATACAGAACTATCACCCCCCGCCGCACTTCTTGTGTAATGAAAAGTCAAATTATATTTATTGATTGTACTGGAAAAAACTAACAGCAAAGACTCTCTAATATTCTCGTTTAATTCTTGTTTAATCAGATGTTTTAATAAACTTAACTGAGCCAATTGTTTGTTACTAAATAACTGTTCAACAGTAGCCACATCAGAACCTTTAGGCAGTTTCAAACCTTGGGGATAGGGATAGGTATTGAGAATCTTTGTTATTTCCTCTTTGGTTTGCGGTTCTCGCTCTTGGTAGGCTAATTTAACTCGTTCAAAAGCTTGACTTAAATCATCAAAATCAACGGGAATAATTAAAGAATTAACAAGAAAAATAGCCAGAGGGTTAATATCAATACTAATCGCTTTGCGGTTATTCATTAAAGCTTCAATTGCCGTCACTCCACTACCGCCAAAAGGATCAAGAATGACATCTCCCAGTTGACTAAAGTTTTTAATATATTCTGCCACCACATTCCATGCTTGTTTAGTAAAATATCCATGGACACCAAAATGTCTTTTAGCTTGTTGTTTTTTTACCTCAATTGGTTCTAATAAGGGACGACTTGAGTAGTCAAAAGTTTTGCGACTGATTGGGGAATGGTTTTGATAGGTAAAACTTTTTCCCACTTGAAATCTATCTGGCGCTAAATACTGGGTCAACTCTTGCCAACTATAGGTAATTTCATCAAGGGAAAAATATAAGATAGGTGTACTGGTATCGAGGGTCTTAAATAAACTAAATTCTAGGCCATTACAAAGAGCAAAATAATTGCTTCTGATTTCAGGATGACTCGCATAACTATAGACCTGTTCTACTGAATCACCTTCGTAGATATTTTCCGTTGGTTTTTTAGCCTCTAATACCCAAGCATAACTTTGATTAACTTTCAGAACATAGTCAGGAATTAAATTTATCGGACGTTTTTTACTACCAACCTTTAAAAAGGGATGCCGTAGGGTTTTACTTCTTTCGATATTATCTTCTCGGTAGCCCAAACTTGTTAAAAGAGGTAAAATAATCACTTCTCTAACGCTGTCTTCCTTAAAGTTAGGGTTATTTTTAATTGCCTGAAAATCAATAGCAGAAAAAATATGATTCATGGGTTAGCACTGTTTGTGATAAGTAGGTAGGCGTTAAAAATTATCAGACACCCCCCTTATCAAGGGGGGATTAAGGGGGGATCGAACTTAAAATCCATTTTTAATTTAATTATAACCAGCTACTTAGTTTCGATAAATCTTCCTTACTCAGGGGAAAATCAGACCGATTAACTTTGAACACTTACCATTAACCTGCCGTGAAGTTGGGTAAGCTAAGACGCATTTAAACCGCCTATCCTTAGATGAGCTACATCTCCCCCAATTCTTTTACTGTTGCAAGAGTGCAAGAGTGCCTCATCTGAACAAACAATTTAAATGCGCGGGCAGCTGATGACAGGATTTGAATAGAGTATCTTTGACGATGCCTCAACAATATGAGTTAGACAGGCTTTCTAAAATATATCGTAATCCAGTAGAAGTCCAGTTTCAACCCGCTTCTAGTCATACTAAATCCGTTGATTATAGGCTACATATCAAGACAGGCAATGGGGGTAATAAATAATCAGTCTTTGATAACCAGATTTAGTCTTACCACTTTTTTAGACACATCGCAGCAGATTCGATGACTTAATTATCTTTTATAAGTTTTTTATATCAAACAAGCGTTAATAGTTGAGAATATTTAAATTTACATTTCGCAATATTTACCTTTTCTTAAAAATTTATTGAAAATAATTCTCATTTGTTTACGAGGTTGCAATACTTCCAGCGATTATGGTATAATTTCGCGGTATGAAATGATGGGTTTTTCTGTGCTTTTTAGGGTTTTAAGCTGTCTGGTGATCCTGAAAACCCTTGCTAAATCTACACTCAGCTATTTGGGAACAGCAATAAATGGCAGTTAAAGAGCCTTTTTTAAGCCAACCCGTTGATCAATTAATTGTGTAGTTTTGTTGCAAAGAGAAAGTTTTTTTGACAAAAAGAACAAAGTGTGCCGCTGAGTGATCTATATTGCTTTTATTTATTCTCCCCACACCCCACTCTCCTATAGGGGAAACTTTACCCTTACCCCTGCGTCTTTAGGCTCTAAGCAAACAAGCGCCACGCTTGCGATAGAATAGATCGGACTTAGCCTAAATGGGGTGAGCGAAAGAATGTGCGGAATTGTTGGCTATATCGGAACCCAAACAGCGATCGATATTCTCCTAGCTGGATTGGAACGTTTAGAATATCGGGGTTATGATTCGGCAGGGATTGCCACAATTCTCGAAGGTGAATTACATCGAGTCCGCGCCCAGGGAAAACTCTACAATCTGCGAGAAAAATTAGAACAGGAAGTTAATCCCTCCCAAATTGGCATCGGTCACACCCGTTGGGCAACCCACGGCAAACCCGTAGAAAGTAATGCCCATCCCCACACCGATAACAGTCAACGGGTGGCAGTGGTACAGAATGGCATTGTCGAAAATTTTCAGGCATTAAGAACAGAATTAAAGGAGAAAGGCTGTATATTTGACTCGGAAACCGACACAGAAGTTATTCCCCATCTAATCGCCAGTTATTTACCCAAACCTACCGATGAAGAATACTTGGGGGTGAGTCCTTTCCTCAAGGCAGTTTTAAGGGCAATTGAACGTTTAGAGGGTGCTTTTGCCCTAGCGGTGATTAGTCCCGATTATCCCGATGAATTGATTGTCGTGCGGCAACACGCCCCTTTAATCATCGGTTTCGGTCAAGGAGAGTTTTTCTGTGCCTCCGATGTCAGTGCTTTGGTTCCCCATACCCGGGCAGTGCTGTCCTTGGATAATGGCGAAATCGCTCGGTTAACACCCTTGGGAGTAGAAATCTATAATTTTGAGGGAAAAAGAGTCCGTAAAAACCCCAGAGTCCTCGATTGGAGTCCGACCACCGTAGAAAAACAGGGTTATCGTCACTTCATGCTCAAGGAAATCTACGAACAACCAGGAGTGGTGCGCGACTGTTTAGGGACCTATCTGCATCCCCATTGGACAGCAGAAAATGGGGATAATGTCAACCCGATAAATATTAATTTTTCTGAGGAAATTTACGATAATTTAGAACATATTCAGATTTTAGCCTGTGGGACCAGTTGGCACGCTAGTTTAGTGGGTAAATACTTGATTGAGCAGTTGGCGGGTATTCCCACAAGGGTACAGTACGCCTCGGAATTTCGCTATGCACCCACCCCCCTGATGCCCAATACTTTAACCATCGGGGTGACGCAATCGGGGGAAACAGCCGACACTTTAGCGGCGTTGGAAACAGAAAAACAGCGTCGTTTAGGATTAGGAAAAAAATATCAGGCCCGGATTATCGGGATTACTAATCGCCCCGAAAGTACCCTAGCACAAATGGTCGATCAGATTATTAATACCCAAGCGGGGATCGAAATCGGGGTGGCGGCAACTAAGAGTTTTACCGCCCAGTTATTGGGTTTTTATCTCTTAGCTTTGGATTTATCCTATCGTCGTCAAACTTTGTCTTTAGAGAGAATCGAGGAAATTATTAATCAAATGCGATCGCTGCCAAGATCGATCGAAACTGTCCTAGAAAAACAGGAAAAAGCGATCGAAGAATTGGCCCATGAATTTAATGACACCCAAGACTTTATTTTCTTGGGACGGGGGATTAATTTCCCCATCGCTTTAGAAGGGGCCTTAAAACTCAAAGAAATCAGTTATATTCATGCGGAAGGCTATCCAGCCGGAGAAATGAAACACGGACCAATCGCGCTTTTAGATGCAAAAGTTCCCGTAGTAGCGATTGCGATGCCGGGGGTAGTTTATGATAAGGTTCTCTCCAATGCACAGGAAGCAAAAGCCAGGGATGCGCGGTTATTGGGAGTAGTTGCTGACAGCGATACGGAAGCACCAAAAGTCTTTAATGATTTGTTGTATGTGCCGGAAGTTGAGGAATTATTATCGCCAATTTTAACAGTAATTCCCCTACAATTGCTCTCCTATCATATCGCAGCCCGTCGCGGTTTAGACGTGGATCAGCCGCGCAATTTAGCCAAAAGTGTCACGGTAGAATAAGGTTCCGTTGGGTTGAAAGTGTGGTTTAAAGGTCTATTTACACTGAATCGGAACCTATGAATCTTTATGCAACTTCTCAGAATGGGGTTTTAATTCGTCTGACAGAGGAGAGATGGAAACACATTATCAGTGGACATAGTGAATTAGTATCGTATCAAGCGGAGATATTGGAAACCATTCGCTATCCTGAGAAAATCCTAGTAGGAAACCATCAGGAATTGTTGGCAGTTAAACAAATAGTTTCTGGAAAATATCTAATTGTTGTTTATCGGGAATTATCAGAGGGGGGATTTATTATTACTGCTTATTTAACCCGTCGTCTTCGTGAATTAACCAAGAGGAAACAAATATGGCCATAACTAGCATTAATATTCAATCCTATCTTAACTTCGCCAAGATGATTCACGCTCTGCCTCAGCAAGATTTTTGGACAGCTTATGATGCAAAAGCAGATGTTTTGTATATTAATTTTCATCAACCATCTTTACCTGCGGATGATAGCGAATTAACAGATAATGATGTGATTATTCGTTATCAAGGGGATAAGATCATTGGGTTAAGTATTCTCAATGTTAGTAAAATCCAATGATGCTATAAGTAGGGCAGGGTGAGAGCATCTCAAACGCTATTGACAATTGGCCAATTTTGTGATCCGCTTGCTGTGTGGGCATTTCAAGTGATACCAGTCAATCAGAATGGTTACGAAATCTTCACATTTAGTCGATTTTTGCTTAACAATTGAGATGGCCAATTCTCCTCAAATATGCCTGAATCGCTCTCTGGGTAAGCAACTCACATAAAGTTTATTTTGTCAAGGATTGTTAAGATGCGCTTACCCTGATAAGTAGGGTTGGCTGCATATCAGTAGAAGCTTGGCTAGAAAAGGGTTTAGGGACTTTATAGGGACTCAAAAACCTTGTACTTTCATTAGTGATTGCAAAGCGATCGCTAGGCAAGATCGCCAGATAAAATTGAGAAACTAAGCTATATAGGAGCGATCGATCTTTGTGTCCTTTGTGTCTTTGTGGTTCGTTCCACCCCCTAGCCAGTTTTAAGTAGGTAGGCGTTAAAAATTATCAGATGCCCCCCTTATTAAGGGGGGACTAAGGGGGGATCGGCACTCCCCTTATCAAGGGGGGACTAAGGGTAGGGTTGATTCATGAATCAACCCTACTATGAATTAACCCTAGGACTAAGGGGGATCGAACCTAAAATCCATTTTTAATTTAATTATAACCAGCTACTTAGAATATATTTTGCCCAGAAAACCTAAGAGGTCCCCGATTTTCAGTACAATATTACTGCAATATTGAAAGCAGTGAACAAGTAAACAGCGATGATCACCGGCGAATTAAAATCCAAAATAGATAAACTTTGGACAACCTTCTGGAATAACGGCATTAGTAACCCGCTTTCGGTAATCGAGCAGATTTCCTATTTACTCTTCATCAAGCGCCTAGATGACCTAGAACTAGCTAAGGAGCGTAGGGCCCAAAGATTAGGCGAAAACCTCGAAAATCCCACCTTTACCCCCAGCCAACAGCATATCCGTTGGTCCCGCTTCAAAAATATCGATGATGCCGAGACAATGCTCCAGATTGTCCGGGATGAAGCGTTTCCCTTTATCAAAGATTTGGGGCAATTGTCCAAGGGTAGCACCTACGCTAAACACATGAAAGACGCGGTTTTTCTCATCGCGTCTCCGGCGCTGCTGGGGACAGTAATCGAGCAAATTGAAAAAATCCCCATGGAGGATCGGGACACCAAAGGCGACCTTTACGAGTATATGCTCTCGAAACTGAGTACAGCCGGGACTAACGGACAGTTTCGCACACCGCGCCATATTATCAAAATGATGGTGGAGTTATTAGCGCCGGGACCCCGGGAGGTTATCTGTGATCCGGCCTGTGGCACAGGAGGCTTTTTAGTAGCGGCTGCCGAGTATGTGCGGGAGTTAAAGGACAGCGAGGGAGGACGTTTGCTCCATGAACGCGGCAACCTAGAGCATTTCAATAACCAAATGTTCCACGGTTTTGATTTCGATGGGACGATGTTACGCATCGGCAGCATGAACCTGATGTTACACGGTATCGAGCAGCCGATTATCGAGGCCCGGGATTCTCTATCGGAGGATCACGCCGGGGTAGAGGATAGTTTTACCATGATTCTGGCTAATCCACCGTTTAAGGGTTCGCTGGAGAAGTCCACTATTGCCAAGGATTTATCGAAAATCATTGACACCACTAAAACCGAGTTATTATTCATGGCCCTGTTTTTGCGCTTGCTGAAGACGGGGGGAAAAGGTGCGGTAATTGTGCCGGATGGGGTGCTATTTGGCTCGTCCAAGGCCCATAAGGACATCCGCACCATCTTGGTAGAAGAACATAAGCTAGAGGGGGTGATATCGATGCCGTCGGGGGTGTTTAAACCTTACGCGGGGGTATCTACTGCGATCCTGATTTTTACGAAGCTGGGGGTAAGGGAAAAGGGGACTGACTTGGTTTGGTTTTATGACATGGTGGCGGATGGTTTCTCTCTCGATGATAAGCGCCAACCGATTGCCGATAATGATATCCCAGACTTGCTGCGCTGTTGGCAGCAACGCGACTCCGCTAAGGATACCAATCGCCAAGCAAAGGCGTTTTTTGTGCCTCGCGAGGAGATTCAGGCCAATGCTTATGATCTATCAATTAACCGCTATAAGGAGATAGAGTACGAGGAAGTGAGCTATGAGCCGCCGAAGGTGATTTTACAGAAGTTAAGAGATTTAGAGGCTGATATTCGTCAGGATTTGGACGCATTAGAGGAGATGTTAGGAGATTAGGAGATGAAAAATCTACAGCTAGAGGTTATTCTGCGGGAGATAAAAGATTATTTCCATCTGCTCTATCAAAACCAATTACAGAAAATCGTCCTTTACGGTTCCCAAGCACGGGAAGATGGACGGGAAGATTCTGATATCGATCTTTTGGTCATTCTTTCTGGTGTGGTGGATCCTTATCAGGAAATTGACCGCACGAGTGAATTTATCGCTAGGCTTTGCCTTGATTATAATGTGGTTGTTTCCCGTCATTTTATCTCTGCGGCAAAGTTCCAGAGCGGAGATAATCCATTTCTTGACAACATACGACGCGAAGGGGTTACGCTATGAGCAATGATTGCATTGGTAGTTTTGCTCAACCGAAAGGATATTTGATTTATGCTGAGAAATAAGATTTGTCGGCATTTAGATTCCAAGAGAGTGGTGGGTTACGCTATCGCTAACCCACCCTACCCATTGAAGGGAGAAGAGTTCATGGTAGGGTGGGTTAGACGGCAACAATCTAGGCATTAAAGTCAATCTAACAATCCGTCGTAACCCACCGCTTTAGTCCACCGAAAGGATATTTGATTTATGCTGAGAAATAAGATTTGTCGGCATTTAGAGGGGATGTGATGACTGTAACGACAAAGCAACAGGTAATCAGTCTGCTAGAGCAAAATCAAGCCGAATTACGGCGATTGGGAGTTAGTCGCTGTGGTTTGTTTGGATCTTTTCGGACAGAGCAGACGACAGAGAAGAGCGATGTGGATATTTTGGTGGTGTTTCAACCCGGGATGAAGACGTTTAATAATTTTATGGATTTATGTTTCTTTTTGGAGGACTTGTTTGGTCGGAGTGTGGATCTGGTTACACCTGAGTCGTTGAGTCCTTTTTTTGGACAACGAATTCTCGATGAGGTGGAATATGTCCCCTGTAGTTCGTGAGTTTTAGTCAACCGAAAGGATGTTTGATTTATGTTTGAAAATAAGATTGTTCAGGTTTTACACGCATTAAAGGAGATGTTGGGATGAAAGTTGCGGGCATAGTAATTGAGCTTCCAAAAACATGGCAATGGGCTAATTGCTCAGAAGTTATAGATGTCCGCGATGGAACGCATGAAACTCCCAAATATGTATCTGAGGGTTATCCACTCGTCACTTCTAAAAACTTAAAACCTGATGGGATAGACTTTTCGACGATCTCATATATTTCTGAGAAAGATCATCTTGAAATTAGCAAAAGATCAAGGGTAGATCGTAATGACATACTCTTTGCCATGATTGGGACAATTGGCAATCCAGTTCTGGTTGATATAGATACAGAATTCTCGATTAAAAATGTAGCATTATTCAAATTTGCGAACAGTCCTATTGATCCTCGATATTTTAGATATCTTCTCAAAACTCGAATAATAGAGCGACAACTTGATTTTGAAGAAAGAGGGGGAACTCAAAAGTTCGTATCGCTAAAAGTCTTGCGGAATATGAAGATTCCTTATCCACCCCTTGAAGAACAGCGAAGAATTGCGGCAATTTTAGATAAAGCGGATGGGGTGCGACGTAAGCGCAAGGAGGCAATTCGGTTGACTGAGGAGTTGTTAAAATCGACTTTCCTAGAGATGTTCGGTGATCCTGTTACTAATCCGAAAGGGTGGGAGGTGAAGCGTCTCGGTGAAATATGTACAAATTTTCAAAACGGAATAGGAAAAAATAGTGAACACTATGGTCATGGCTCTAAGGTTGCAAACATATCTGACTTGTACGAATGGCATCGTTTCATTCCAGAAAAGTATTCACTTCTCGACGTAACTCCAAAAGAGATTGAAAAATATAGTCTCATGAGAGGAGATCTGCTATTTGTACGTTCTTCAGTAAAGCGTGAAGGGGTTGCTGTATGTTCTGTTTATGATTCTGATGAGATTTGCCTTTTCAGTTCATTTATGATCCGAGTCAGGCCGAGGACAGACCTGATTAATCCAGAGTTTCTATCTTTAATGCTTAGAACTCCACCGATGAGAAATAGACTGATTTTAGGTTCTAACACATCTACAATCACTAATATTTCACAGCCAGGATTATCCAAAATTGAGGTCGTTGTTCCTCCTATCAAGACACAAAATCTAATTACAAAAGTTACGAAAAATATCGAAGAATCTGTTCGGTGTCATCTTCAGGCGCTTGAACAATCCGAAAATCTCTTTAATTCCCTTTTACAAAGAGCATTTAGGGGGGAACTGTAGCCATGGCAGCCGGCGGATTACTGCCATAATCTTGTGGGAAATGCCATTAAAAAAGACCGTTGGACAATTAACCAAGATTCCTATCATCTCACACTGTCACGAGGGAAAACCCTAGATAAAATAACCGAACTTGCTGTTTTTTTATATAACTGTTAAACAATAACCAAGTAAAATATAAGTAGCTGGTTATAATTAAATTAAAAATGGATTTTAGGTTCGATCCCCCCTGCCCCCCTTGATAAGG
>LFEF01037750.1_pt1 | contig 10585 bp, 7 predicted proteins | sample 619371 | NCBI WGS metagenome assembly LFEF01 (sample SAMN03014291, study PRJNA259931) | freshwater metagenome | biome: lake; feature: waterbloom | place: China: Taihu Lake | collected 2006-08 | depth 0 m m
CACGCTCGCACGCCGAAGGGAATCCCTCGCGAGTCAGCGATCACGGCCGTTGGCATTACCCCCTCAACGCCGTCGTCCATTACCAAAATGGACAGTTCTATCAATCGGTTCTGTACCCAGCGGATGGGTAGTCGAGACGAGCCTGCGGGGATGTGCGTGTGAGTTGACCGGAGAAGTCGGGGGTCGGGTTGCCCCTTCCTTGGCGGTTCAGGCAACGGCGCGCTTCTCGAGGAAGACGAAGCGCTTCAGATTGTAGACGAGGTTGGCCATGCCGATCTTCGTCGTCGCGCGGGCGATGCCGATGGTGCGGACGAACAGACCCATCCGGGACTTCTGCTCGGCGAAGACGTGCTCGATGCAGGATCGTACCCGCGACTTCGCCGCATTGGCCCGACGGGTTCTCTCCGGCATCGGCTTGCCCGGGGGCTTCTTGCGGTGGATCCGGCTGACGAAGCCGTTTCGCGCCAGGAAGTCTTCGTTAGCGGCGGAGCGGTAGGCGCTGTCCGCCCATACGACGGCGGCCGTGTTGCTCTTGTCCAGCAATCCTTCGCGCAGGCGTGCGCCCTCATAGGCGGCGGCGTCGGTCACGAGCCACGTCCGGATCAGCCCGAAGCCGCGGTCGATCCCGACATGGTTCTGGTAGCCGAAAGTGGGAATGGCGATGTCGACGGGCGGCCTGGTGCCATCGGGCCGTTCCTTCGCCTTGGAGAACTTCACCGTCCAGCGGGCGTCCCGGTCCTTCTGCCGGAGTTTGCCCGGTCGCGCCTTCCAGTCCTCTGGGACGCGGCCCTCCTTGATCGCCTTCTTCTCATCATCGGTGTTGCGCTGCTTGGGCGCCGGCACGAGGGTGGCGTCGACGATCTGGCCGGACATGGCGATATAGCCCGCCGCCCGCCTGGATGGCGCCCGCTCTGGTGAGCTTCTCGCGGAACAGCCAGATCGTGCGCGCATCGGGGACCCGATCCGACAACCCCAACCCCAGGAAACGCATAAAGGAGAGCCGGTCGTTGAGCAGGTATTCCGTGCGCTCGTCCGACAGACCATTGGCGGCCTGGATCACCAGCACCTTGAACATCATGACCGGATCGAAAGGCGGGCGGCCGCCCTGCGGTCCCGACCGGTAGCCGAGGGCTTGGTCGAGGTCTGCCCGGAACATCTCGAAGTCCACCGCGTCCCGAAAAGTCTCGAGTTGGTCGCCCAGGTCGCTCAGACGACGACGACGATCATCCACATCGAAAAAGCTCGGTGCGTCGCGCATCGATCCCCCTCCGCCCTCAGGCAGAGTGAATCACGAAGCAGATCAAAGCGCGACGTTCTTAGAAGCGTCCAACTTCAACTCTCAGCCGGAGTCGGTCAACCGACGACAGCTCGAGATCTCGATAGGTCCGTCGAGGTTGGCCCTTCGCTTGGAAATCGATGGAGTCGCCGCCACGAACTACTGAACCAAGAGGTCGCCAAACTGCCGCCGACCTCCTACCCTCACTGTAGCTGCCATCTCCGCTTCCGCAATCGGCCAACGTAGTGCTAGGAGCCTGGGCACTGAGACCCCTACGAAGGAAGCCTCAGCTCAGCGGTGTCAATTTGGAGATACAAGTTTTCTCCTGTTGTATCTATGCTTCTATCGAGAAACAACTCCAGGTAGATTGTGTCGCTAGATCGGAAAACTGGCTCTAGCTTCACGGTAGCCGTTGAAATAAAGGCCCGCTCAGAAACATCATGATGCAGCGCCATTTCTACGCCATTTGCGAATGCTCTGAGACGATACAATACTGTACTTCCAGGAGAGTGCGGACCCTTTAGTCGAACATGAACGTCCGATCTCCCTTCCGAGGGGATAGATAGAGCCAAGTGATCAGACAAGATGAGTGGTAAGGCTGCTGCCCGAGAGTCGAATTCACCGAGAGGTGCGTACAAATCTTCCTCGACTGTCAGGCTATCAATCGGAACAAGCTCTAACTCGGAAATCAAAACGCCAAGATCCCTAGTCTCTTGCTCCGGCCTAAAGGTACAAGGCAATTGAAACTCCACAAAAACCTCCTCCCGCCGCCCGAGGAAGCCCTCAACATGTAATTTCCACTTTCTTGTACTGACCCACTCTACGGAAACGGTCTTACTAGTCCCGCCCCAGGTTGCCGACACTCCCCTCACTTGCTGCTCGGAGAACGCCATTGCGCCAGCAACACTTAGCTTCCAATTCCCTCGCTGCTGACCCGACGCAGTGACAACAAAATTTCGCTTGGACCATCTCACGTCTGTGCCATTGAAATTTTCCGGCTCGTACCAACCTTCGCCGACGAGCGAACGAAGATCCAGAATCGCTGCTCTCCTCGGTGCGACGCTGAGGTCTGTCGCAATCCTACGCATGCTCAAATTGATCACACTATCTGCTAGGTGTTTGGCCCCATTAACAGAACGAAAGCGAAGGCTTGCATCTCTAGCAATGGGCACAAAATCACTCCACCTTTTCGTTAAATTGACAAGAGCCGTCACGATCTCAGATGCACCTCCTTCGAAGGTAGAGCATGGCAGACTCCACGCTGCCGCCTCACGGTGCAACCAAGAGGATGCTGGGAGGATCGGTATGCGACCCATTGCGACGCACTCCCATAATACTCCCGACGACTTGTTTTTGTAGACGTCAGAATCATATGGCAGCAAAATTACGTCAGCCTTATCTAGGAGCCCCCTATAATTCTCTGTGCTGAGGAAGCCAAACTCGAACTCCGCTAGACCCGACTCGACAAGGACACGAATCTCACTCACATGATGTAATGCATCTCCCCAGGCGGACTCAGCGTTCACATGACCAATCACATTCACGTCTAGCCCAGAACCACGAATTCTTCTGACGATCTCCGGTACGCACTGGATACCTTTTTCTATTTTAGCATCTCCAGCATAAACCAACACGTTTTGAATCACATCGTTCAGATCTCTTGCCTTGAACCCATCTACAGACGTGATCAATGGATGAGAAGGCACAATCCGTCCCGACAGAAGGGAAAACTCAGCCGAGTGCTGCTCCCCCGTCGCAAAGATCGCTGCTCTATCCATGAGTTTGCCAACTGTCAGCGCCTCGCGGTATCTTGAAGCTATAAAGATGTCTTCAACAACAAATCCTCCATCTTGTTTGATGGCAATGCCGGAAGGAAGCATCAGGAAAAGAGCAGCTGCAGGATTTTTGAAGTCAGATAAAGACTGAAGCCACCTCGAATAAGCTGAAATATCGACGTGAGAGAGAGTAGGCACAAGGATTAGGTCAGTTCGTCTAAGAATATCACTAGAAAGACGACATAAATCCCGGAAATGAATTTCTGAGCCGGTGAACGCGGAATCGAACGGACCGAACAAATTCTCGTCTCCGGTCGAATAGTAAGATGTCGAATTAAAGAACGGGACAATTGGAATACCGTCGAAACTTGTCTCTTTGTACATGCGATTTGCAACTATCTGAACCTCAAATCCACGTCTCTGGAATTCCTTACAAATCTCGACATCGTAGAGCAAATGATGCCCGTTCCGCGCCACAAGATTTGGATCGAGGACCAACATACGTAGCAACAGAGTTCTCCTCAGTCTGAAGCAGCGACGAACAGCAAACGCCATATGGGGGGCCAATCCGGTCTCCGGAGCGTCAGTGAGTGCAGTAAACGCCGGAGACTTTCATGCCTTATCTGGAAGCCGGTCCGTGAGAATCCATCAAGGGCGGTCTCAGCCGCGTCAATGAAGTTCTCAAGAGCAACCATCCTGTCGACTTCGTCCCAAACACGGTCGCTGCCTATATCGAGGTGCGTGCGCCTGGAAGCAACTGCTGAACTAAGATGAGAAGTCTGGGAGTACATAAAGGCTGATCCAACCGGTCGCTCAAGTACCCCCGTGACGTCGATGGTGCACTCACTAAATGGGCCTCCATCTGCTGTTCTGGCGGTTAACGAGATCAAACCGACCACAGTTCCCGACCAACAAAACCTCGTCGCTCCATCAAGTTTGACTTGTACCTCAACATTGCGCCCCCAATCACATACTAAGCGGATTGTTACGGAGTCCGCCGGCAGGCCGCTGCCTTTCACGCTGCCAACGTACTGCTTAGGCCCGACAGGTTGAAGAGTAAGCAACGCGTGCCACATTCTAACTAGAACCTTCCCGCTGACGGAATCTAGTTTCGCGTGCGAGCTCACGGTAGAAACGCTGATACCGCAAAGCGATAAGTCTCCAATCCAGCTCTTTCGCTCTCTCTAGACCTACGTTCTTAGACCTTTTCCTAAGCTCAGCATCAGCCATCATCCTCTTTGCCATTGCAACATGCGCTGCCACATCACCTCTTTCCGCAAGCAACGCTGCATCGCCAACCATTTCCCTTATGCCACCCACGTCCGTCGTTACAATCGGAAGTCCACATGCCATAGCTTCCAGAATCGCATTGTTTGCTGTTGAGTCTTCAAGAGGGAGCATCAAGAAATCCGCTGATTGATAGAACTCGAGCAGTCGTTCATCTGAAACCCCCGTGATAATCTCGACGCCTTCCGGTATAGCCCGACGATCCTTCAGGTTAGAAACAACGACGAAGCGATCGATGATACCCGAATCTTTGAGCGGCGAGAAGCACGACAGAGCAGTCTTATAGTCGCGAAGCCAACTACCGACGGCGAGCATCGTACGAGACCGGTCAGCGGACCGACGGACTGCCGCAGCGGGTCGAAAAAAATCGGTGTCTATTCCGTGTGGAATGACTCCGACACGCGGATGCTTCAACAAGCCCCTAAGATAGGTCGCTTGTCCACCTGACATCGCTAGCACAAAATCGAACTCTCGTAGTCTCTCGACGTTGATAAGCCTACTTAAGATACTTGGCGGTTGGTGCAGCGTCATCACTGTGGCGGGACGTCGATCAGGCTGAAGGTGACGTAGCATTCGCGGTGTAAGCCATCCGCAAAGTTCGCCGTCCAAGAAATGAACGATATCATAACGATGAGACTGAAGCCTCGCGAAGACCTCGAGTTCCGCATCCCATGCACTGCCCTGCTCTGCGTAGGTGCCTACCCCTAGAACAGCACCCGCGACTTTTTGAAACTCGCTGCCCTCAAAACTACTCTTTCCAATTGGCACGACCAAATGATCGATTGTAACAGCAAGTGGATCAATCCAACGAGCATACTGATATGGACCGCTTCGCGCTGAATGATGTGAGTGATATGACCGCACAAGAAGTACGTGCACTTCATGTCCGATCTTTTGCGAGGGCCTGCCCGGTGTGGAACGAATAGTCGGCAGCGTCGAGAGGTGAGGAAAAACTGACAGCATACCCTTTTGAATGGCGTGACGTTGCGGGTACTGCGTGAACGTCGGTCCGACGACATCGTCCTCCCGTGCGAATACTCTGCGGGGAGGTTTCGAAAGCTCTTCCGACCCCCTATTACGGGACATCTTCTCCATCGACTTGTCAGCTAACCGTGAGTTTCCGCCTTCAAGAACAACTCTATAAACATTCAGTATAGACTGACCCACTGTCCCGTATGAGTTCGTCGTCTCTGCCTTAGTTCGGCATCGGGTGCGCAGTTTCGTGTCGCCGAAAAACTGACGATAGAACCTAACGATTCCGTCGGCAAAGTCTTCAGGGGTCCTTCCGTTGGTGATAAGGATTCCTGTCTCGCCGTCCGCTATCATTTCATCCAATCCGCCCACACCAAACGCAACTGCCGGCGTCCCGCAAGAGAACGCCTCTACGATTGTATTAGGGTAATTATCATGGAGAGATGGCAAGCAAAAAAGATCTGCCATCGAATAAATGTCTGCTAATTCAGTATCGTCGCGTAACTCGCCAAGAGATATAACTGCCATGCTAGGGTCAATATTCTCGGTCGTTCCCTTGCCGAATATCAGCAGGACTACTCGCCCACCAGATCTTTGAAGCTGTGGACGTAGTTTCTTCGCAACGATAGGCAGTGCAGACTCAAGGATCCTTGAACCCTTCCTGGGTTCATTATTGTCGAAATTTCCAAACAATAGGACAAAATCTTCTGGTCTGATTCCCCAAGAGACTCGATAACTTCGTCTATTTGAAGACTGCCTGAAAACCTTGGTGTCGACTGGATTGGGTACATTGTAATGGGCGCATTCTGAGAAGATTCTGCTTTTCAGAGAATTCTCCATCATCCACTTGGACGGACACACTAGGGAGACCTTTTTCCCTTTTCCGTAAGCCGCAAGCTTGTCGAGGAAGTTGGCGCTGACGAGGTTGATTGGATCTTCGATCTGAGGGCACTTGAGGCAGGCCGTCTCATACTGCGTGCAGCCAGCAGAATAATGGCATCCACCAGTGAAAGGCCACATATCGTGAAGCGTCCAAACAACTTTCCGCCTCGAGTTGGTCATTGCCGCAGCTAGCTGCGGTGTTACCATCCAGTTTATCCAATGGAAATGTAGAATGTCGGCTGATTGTATGATCGGGAGACTGTCGAGTTGAATGCCTGGATAGCCGATCGTGAAAATTGTGGGAGCTGAATTAACCCGCCACTTCTGGATTGAGTCCCACTGAAGCTGCTTTAAGTAGAGCGACTGACTCGCCGCGACGGGTTCCATGCTGGGGAGAGGTTCGACTTTCCAAGAAGCGCCGACGGAAGAATCGCCGACCACGTGGAGAAAATGTGAGTCGATGCCTTGGGTTAGGAGCGACGCATGCAACCGTTCCGCCGCACGTCCGGCACCGCCATTGGCGTTATAGCAAAGGTGAACTACCCGCATCGAACAAAACCTGCCCCACGAAAGATCCAATAGCAACGGCTTCCGACCAGCTAGGTCGGCAGATCTACCAGTATGCGCCCGGTCTTGGGATCGGACTGCCTCTTGGCGTTGTCGGGAATTGAGAAAGAATGAGCCTGATCTCCTTCAAAGCTCAGCCGAAGTTGTGAGTTTGACCCGAGCGCCAGCCTTGCGTTTCGAATGATTGTTTCTGTTGACCGATACCGATTTAATTGAGCGCCCTCTAACTCAACGAACTTGAATCTGGCTCTTAGTTCCGGTCGTTCGTTCTCAAACGTTTCAATCGGGACCCGAAAACATCCCGGTGATCTCTGGTCTTGAACTGGCACCGTAGACACGCGGGGTATCATCACTGAAGTCAGGAGAGGGATGAGGGCGTTGGCAAGCTCGTTCCGTAAACTAGATGCTGATTTCCTTATCAGTGGATAACGCTCCTCAAGTATCTCAATTGGTATAGTCGCATCTCTCAAGTCATCTAGATTGACTCCGCTGTCGTTCTCGAGACCAAATGCGGCTAAAAGCTTGTTGGCGCTGCACGTCGTTACTGTATCTTTTACTCTGTCCGACAATTCGCCTTTGACTTCTCGCATTTCGTGCACGGCGAGAGCGTACGATGCCGCTTCTTCCGAAGTGGGTTCGCGTGGAGTTGCGGGAACCCCTTCATAAATTCGAGTATCGGCAAATTTGTGACTTGCATAGGCAGCCGCGTTGAAGTGAGTTCCGGTTTCTCCTATGTATTTTGCGTGAACAGTGGATGTCATTAAGGAAGAAGCACCGAGTGCAGCAGAGACTGCAGTCTTTACGCTGTCCTGGGAAGATACGGCTAATGGGTGAATGCTTTCAGAGATCATGCCCCATCCGAGTATACGACACCATTGGAGTACAGCGCCGGTCGGGCGCTGACGATAGTTGATCCCGTCCAGGAGGTTATAGTACCGCTGCATCAAAGCTGAGCGCGCTCGCCAATGGCTTCTGCTTAACCCGAATGCCCAGTTCCAGATCATCCTGGTCAACTGTCCTGAGCGTGCTGATTGTTCCTTCAAATCCGCCTCATGGGGTCCGTAGGCAGCGTAGGTGGCAATGTAGGCTGATTTTATAGTCCACTTTGACATCTCATTAAGTATCTTTATATATCCATCTCCAAGTACCATATCATCTTCGAAGAAAAAAGCAAAATCCGCATCCAGCGCTTCGAATGCAAATTTTTCTGCTCTCAGGAAATTTCCTGCAATTCCTAAGTTTTCTTTACTATCGAGCACGATACCGGATGGAAAGTATTTTCGAAATACGTCAAGACACTTATTAATTATTTGAGGATCAGCGACATTCTGGTCGCCAAATTTGTCCCAATGACCGTCATTTACGAGCACGGCTTGCATTTTGCTTTCATCAAACTGAGGCAGTATGCTTTGCAGCACTTGCTCAAGATAGTTTGGTCGGTCAAAAGACATTACAACCAGTGGAATTTTTCTGCTGGACATGCGTCACCATTGGTAGGGTCGAGTCGGATGAACCGCTTTGCGATACGGGGTACGAAAGTTCCCCACTGTGTTTGGGAACTGATTCCGTAAGCTTGGTGCGGTCTTTGTCCTGATACATGGCCGGTTTCCGTGGCAGGATCAAGAAGACACTATCAGTCCGGGCATTCAGGTTCGGTGTATATGTCTGGTCTCAGAGGGTCTTGACGCTTGTTTAATCCCAGGGGCGGAGAAGGCGTTCTGGCTGGAGTTCTTCGTAGCTGCGGCGGGACTTCGCCGCGATTTTGAGCTCAGAAGGCTGCCCGCGATTGTACGGCGACGTGATGGTAATCGGAACCGAGCGTATCAAAGCCGCCTATCGGTTCGCCTAGGATCGCCTTAATCAAGTTCGAGAATACACATCTTCAATTCGGACGATATCGTCCTCCCCAAGGTAGCTTCCCGTCTGCACCTCGACCAGTTCCAAGTCGATCTTGCCGGGGTTGGCGAGGCGATGGATGGCGCCCATGGGGATGTGGATGGCTTCTGTTTCGCGCACCAGTGTGATTTTGTCTTCGACGGTCACTTCTGCGGTCCCCTTGACCACAATCCAATGCTCGGCTCGGTGCATATGCCTTTGGAGCGACAGTTTACCGCCCGGCGTCACCACGATGCGCTTGACTTGGAAACGGTCGCCGGTGTCGACGCTGTCGTACCAGCCCCAGGGCCGACGAACTTGGCGATGGTCTGTCGCCTGCTTGAGGCAGCGTCCTTGAAGCCGGTCGACCAGTGTCTTCACGGCTTCGGTGTGGCTGCGGTGTGCCACCATAACCGCGTCTGGGGTGGAGACGACCACCAAGTCCTGCACGCCGACCAGAGTGGTCAAAGTGCCCTGACTGTGCACCAGAGAGTTGCGTGCATCGACTAGTTCCGTCGGGCCGTAAGCGGCATTCCCGTTCTCGTCGTGGCCCGCCACCTCCCAGATCGCATCCCAGGTTCCGATGTCGGACCAGCGGAAGCGCCCCTCAATGACAGCGGCGGAATTCGTCTTCTCCATCACGGCGTAGTCGATGGAGATCTGCGGTGAGGCTGTGAAGGCGGTCTCTCCGAGACGTAGGAAGCCGAGGTCCCGAGTCGCAGAGGCCACGGCGCCCTTGGCTGCTGCGATCACGGCTGGCGCCAGACGGGATAGTTCACGATCCATGATCTCGGCAGCGAAGAGGAAGTTGCCTGAGTTCCACAGGTAGCCCTCTCGCAGATATCCGGCTGCAGTGACCGCGTCCGGCTTCTCGACGAACGCTGCGACCCCAGAGACGCCGTTCGCGTCGCGCTCTTCACCAGGGCGGATGTAGCCGTAGTTTGTCTTTGGCTCGGTCGGGGCGATGCCGAAGGTGACGATGCGACCGCCGAGCGCAGCCGGTAAGGCTGCGGCGCAGGTCGCCCGAAACGCTTCCGGATCGAGAATCACGTGGTCCGCTGCGAGGCAAAGCAGAACGCTTTCGACGTCCTGGGCCATGATATAGGCCGTGGCTGCTGCAATAGCTGCCGCGGAATCCCGCCGAACTGGCTCCAGCATGATGACAGGACTGATCCCGATTTCCTTGGCCTGTTGAAGAGCAAAGAACCGAAACGCCTCGTTTGTGATGACGATCGGTGTGGCGAATAGAGCGGGATCCGAAACGCGAGCGAGAGTCTCTTGGAAGCTGGAACGAGGACCCATCAACGGGATGAACTGTTTCGGCAGTCCATCACGGGAGACCGGCCACAACCTCTTACCGCTGCCGCCGGCCATGATGACGGGAGTTATCAGTCGTGACATGGGATGGCCCCTTCTAGCGTACCGATTGATCTTCACATTCGCGAACGGGAACGCGCGTTCAATTCGCATGCCAAAGTGCCGTAAAGGTGGCCGTACCGTAACTGAGAGAATCTGACGCTCGTTTGTCGCGATTTGGCGACGCACGTATGGGTGGAAGTCATGCTGCATCTCGTGAACGGACAAAAGGGCGAAGTTGCGGCTTTCGTCGCTCTAGGTCGCATCAGGTCGTGATCGTTCCCCAGGCTGCGCCTCCGCGATTCTGGTGAGGTATCGTCCGTAGTCGGATTTTCCGAGTTCTCGTCCGAGTTGGGCGAGGTGGTCGCGGGTGATGAAGCCTTGGGCGAAGGCGATTTCTTCGGGGCAGGCGATGCGGAAGCCCTGGCGTTTTTCCAGCGCGCGGACGAACTCGGCGGCCTCGAGCAGGGTGTCGGGCGTGCCGGTGTCGAGCCAGGCGAAGCCGCGGCCCATGCGCTCGACGTGGAGACGTCCGGCCTCGAGATAGGCGCGGTTGACGTCGGTGATCTCGAGTTCGCCCCGGGCCGAGGGCTTG
>LFEF01028094.1_pt1 | contig 10580 bp, 7 predicted proteins | sample 619371 | NCBI WGS metagenome assembly LFEF01 (sample SAMN03014291, study PRJNA259931) | freshwater metagenome | biome: lake; feature: waterbloom | place: China: Taihu Lake | collected 2006-08 | depth 0 m m
AATTGTTAATAAGTATGATTCGAATAGTGCATTAATATTAGGTTTTTGTCCATATGATAAAACGAAACATATTGTCCCTAAAGAAGGTTTATATAAAATTCCAGATACATTATTACAAAAGAAAGTAGATAAAGCATTTGAAGAATACTTTAATTCTACAATTGTGAGTTTATTACCACCATACCAATAGATTTATGCGATATATTTTCCTTTTCCTTTTTTCCTTTTCCTTCGCTCAACAAACCCAAAAAGTGGATTTCAAAACGGTGCATGCAATCGTAGCACCTAATCCTATTGAAAAATCCATTTCCGGAGAAGCGAAGTATGAATTTCAGGTATTAACTTCAATTGATACTATCGCTATCGATGCTTTCAAAATGGAGTTTTCCAACCTAAAAATCAATGGAAAAGCTGTGAATTTTAAAAATTCAGGCAAAGCATTGCAACTATTTGAAGGATTTAAAAAAGGGAAAAACAAACTAACATTCACCTACAAAGCTTTCCCTAAACAAACACTTTATTTTATTGGTGAAGGCAAAAATCTCCAAATATGGACGCAAGGGCAGGGCAAATACACCAGTCATTGGTTGCCCAGTTTTGATGATGTCAATGAAAAAGTGATTTTTAATTTGTCGGTTTCTTTTGATTCAGATTTTACAGTTATATCAAACGGAAAATTAAAAAATAACAATGTCAATAACGATAACAATGGAAAAACGTGGCATTACCAAATGACCCAACCCATGTCGTCTTATTTGGTGATGATGGTCATAGGAAAATATACAAAACAAACCGCCAAAACCAAATCCGGCACACCGTTAGAATTTTATCTGGATGAAAAAGATGCCGATAAATTTGAAACGACATATCGCTACACCACCCAAATTTTCGATTTTTTTGAACGGGAAATAGGGGTGAAGTACCCTTGGGAAATTTATCGTCAAGTGCCCGTTCGGGATTTCTTGTATTCCGGAATGGAGAATACGACTTCGACTATTTTTGCTCAAGATTTTGTAGTCGATAAAATCGGATTTAACGACAAAACGTATATCAATGTCAATGCTCACGAATTGGCTCATCAATGGTTTGGTAATCTTATTACGGCACAATCCGGCAAACACCATTGGTTGCAAGAAGGTTTTGCAACCTATTATGCTTTGTTAGCCGAAAAAGAACTTTTTGGCGACGACCATTTTAACTGGGAACTTTACGAAATGGCTGAGCGTTTGCAAAAAGCTTCCAAATCTGATACGATTCCGTTGCTGAATGAAAAAGCGAGTTCGCTCACCTTTTACCAAAAAGGAGCATGGGCGTTGCATTTTCTTCGTGAACAAATTGGTCCCGAAAAATTTCAAAAAGCTGTGACAACGTATTTGAAAAAATACCGTTTTAAAAACGTCAATACGGATGATTTTTTAAACGAAGTAAAAGCTGTTTCTACTTTTGATACCGAAAATTTCAAACGCATTTGGTTGGAACAATCCGGTTTTGAAGTGGGACAAGCATTGGCTTTACTTCGTAAAAATGCATTTATGCAATCGTATCTCGAATTGGTTGAAAAGCAATCACAACCTTTTGAAGTCAAAAAAGATTTGTTTGCTACAATTCTAAATAGCACTGCTTTTTATCCTTTGAAAGAAGAAGTCGTGTATCAGTTGGCCGAAGTTCCAATGGTAGAAAATGAAAGTCTATTGCGTCAAGCTTTTGCCACTCAACAAATAAAAGTACGTCAAGCATTAGCCCGCATTTTGGTTGAAATTCCAGCATCCTTGCAACCGGAATACGAATCACTTTTGTTGGATGAATCGTATATTACCAAAGAAATCGCTCTAGCTACTTTATGGAAATTATTTCCTGAAAAACAATCTGTTTATTTGAATCAATCCAAAGATTGGGTGGGGTTTAATGATAAAAATTTGCGAATACTTTGGCTGACCTTAGCTTTGATGACCGAAAATTACGAGAACGCCAACAAAGTCAATTTTTATGATGAATTGTTAGCCTACAGTACTCCAAATTATGAAAGTGGGGTGCGGCAAAATGCATTAACCAATTTGTTGTTTTTGAACCCCAATGATCAAAATATTCTCAAAAACTTAGTAAATGTTACCACGCATCACAAATGGCAATTTACACTCTTTGCCCGCAATCAAATTAGAGAATTACTCAAAACGGAACGACACAAAAAATACTTTCAGGAACTTTTACCGAGTTTAAATGCGGCGGAGCAAATTCAATTGAGAAGGTTGCTAGAAACTAACCCATCATCGAAATAACTTCCGATTTCAAATAACTAATAGCCACTAAACTCGGAGATTGTTTGTCTAATAAATCACTTAAAATCGTTTCACGAAGTTTATGAGAAGAATCAATTTTATCACTCATCGCCGTTTTACGAATATTTTGAATAATCGTGTTTTTGGCCGTTGTTATCACGGTCCAACATTCTTCCGTTAAGTAAATTTGTTGCGTCAAATTGTGCTCAAATTCTTGTTCGATTTGATTGATTAAGAAATTTTCATAATCGTTTTTATCGTCCGAAAACGGAGCGACACGAATCAATAATTTAGAAGGATTTACACGTTCCAAAAACAAAACCATGCGTTCATAGGCTTGCAATCGCAAAGGCAAAGCTTCTTTTTTGGTTTCTTTCATCAACAAAAACCGACGTCTGTTTTCATCGTTTTTGGTGTGCGTTTGAAAAAAATAAAAAGCCACACCACCTGTAATTAGGGCCGGTAAAGTGTACGCTAAAAGTTCAATTATTTTGTTGGTTTCCATAGTTTTATTATTTTTTTAGGAGCTTTTTCCCGCTTTACGTTCCAAAATTTTTCCGCAACATCTTTTTTTCTAAATGCAAAAAAGAGCTTCTATGGTCGCTTTTTTTCACCAAGAAAAAATAGAAGTTGCAAAAAAATGTTTTCCACTTCAATCGGGGCTAGAACGTTTAGTGCAAAAATAGAATTTTAGTTGATATTTATGTATTAATTTTTTTAAACCTGACAGGTATTTTGAAACCTGTCAGGTTTAAAAGCGAATTGAATAGTAGTTGATAAATCGTAACAATTTTAATTGTAATAAATCAGAAGTAAACTTATTTTTGGACTTTGAACCTGACAGGTTTCAAAATACCTGTCAGGTTTAACTACGAACAGAAAATTATATGATACAAGAATATATCAATCAACTCAACGATGCCCAACGTGCACCGGTCCTTCAAAAAGACGGCCCAATGATTGTCATTGCTGGTGCTGGCTCCGGAAAAACGCGAGTGCTTACGATGCGAATTGCTTACTTAATGAGTTTGGGTGTAGATGCGTTTAACATTTTATCCCTCACATTTACCAATAAAGCCGCTCGTGAAATGAAAAAACGTATTGCGGATATTGTCGGTAACAACGAAGCCAAAAACCTTTGGATGGGAACCTTTCACTCCGTTTTTGCCAAAATTCTTCGCATAGAAGCAGATAAACTAGGCTATCCGAGTAATTTCACCATTTATGATACCCAAGACAGTGTGCGGTTGATTGGTGCCATCATCAAAGAAATGCAACTTGATAAGGATATTTACAAACCAAAGCAAGTGTTGGGCAGAATTTCCTCCTATAAAAACTCGCTAATCACCGTTAAAGCCTATTTCAACAATCCTGAATTGCAAGAGGCAGATGCCATGAGTAAAAAACCACGTTTGGGTGAAATTTATCACAACTATGTAGAACGTTGTTTCAAATCGGGAGCTATGGATTTTGACGATTTATTGCTTAAAACCAATGAGTTGCTGAGTCGTTTTCCGGATGTTTTGGCCAAATACCAAGACCGTTTTCGCTATATTTTGGTGGATGAGTACCAAGATACCAACCATTCGCAGTATTTGATTGTTCGGGCGTTGTCAGATCGTTTTCAAAACATTTGCGTGGTGGGAGATGATGCCCAAAGTATTTATGCCTTTCGGGGTGCCAACATCAACAACATTTTGAATTTTCAAAAAGATTATGCCGATGTGCAAACGTTTCGACTGGAACAAAATTACCGCTCTACCAAAAACATTGTAGAAGCAGCCAATTCAATCATCGATAAAAACAAAACCAAACTCGACAAAGTGGTTTGGACGCACAACCAAGACGGACCCAAAATAAAAGTCAATCGCAGCATTACCGATGGGGAAGAAGGACGTTTTGTGGCATCCACCATCTTTGAAGAAAAGATGCGAAACCAAATGAAAAATGGCGAATTCGCTATTTTGTATCGCACTAATGCTCAATCCCGTGCGATGGAAGATGCCTTGCGAAAACGTGACATTCCGTACCGAATTTACGGTGGATTATCGTTTTACCAACGCAAAGAAATCAAAGATGTGTTGAGTTATTTGCGATTAATCATCAACCCAAAAGACGAAGAAGCATTGGTTCGGGTAATCAATTATCCCGCACGTGGAATTGGGGATTCCACCATTGAAAAATTAACGGTGGCGGCCAATCATTACAAACGTTCCATCTTTGAAGTGATGGAAAATATTGATAAGATTGATCTAAAACTCAATTCCGGAACCAAGCAAAAATTGGAAGACTTTGTAATGATGATCAAAAGTTTTCAGGTCATCAACGAAAATCAAGACGCATTTTACTTGGCGGAACATGTGACGAAAAAAACCGGATTGATTCAGGAACTGAAAAAAGATGGCACCCCCGAAGGCATTCAACGCATTGAAAATATTGAAGAATTGCTCAACGGTATCAAAGACTTTATCGAAGGACAAAAAGAAATAGACGGTGCACGTGGAGCCTTATCAGAGTTTTTAGAAGATGTAGCTTTAGCAACCGATTTAGACAAGGACACAGGTGATGATGACCGTGTGGCATTAATGACCATTCACCTAGCGAAAGGATTGGAATTTCCAACGGTTTTTATCGTGGGAATGGAAGAAGATTTGTTTCCAAGTGCGATGAGTTTGAACACCCGAAGCGAATTGGAAGAAGAACGCCGTTTGTTTTATGTTGCCTTGACCCGTGCGGAACATCAAGCGTATTTAACCTACGCACAATCCCGTTACCGTTGGGGAAAATTAATGGATAGTGAACCTTCACGTTTTATTGAAGAAATTGACGACCGATATTTGGAATACGTGAGCCCAGTTGAAACAGGTTATCGTTACAAACCGATGATTGATACCGACATTTTTGGAGATATCGATAAATCAAAATTGCGATTAGCGAAACCTACCAACGGAACGCCACCCAAACGATATGGTGATGAACCGACATCTACGATAAGAAAATTAAAACCGGTTTCCGGTAATGCACCGAGTGGAAATAACTTGTTTGATTCCAAATTAATTCCCGGAAATATTGTGATGCACGAACGTTTCGGAAAAGGTGAAGTCCTCAACCTTGAAGGTGTTGGAGCAGACAAAAAAGCCGAAATCAAATTTGAAGTGGGTGGAATTAAGAAGTTGTTGCTGCGTTTTGCGAAACTGGATGTTATCGGTTAATGTTTAAAAGTTTAATAGTTTAAAAGTTTAAATGGTTTTGGGAAAAAGTTTATCAACATAAAATATTTCCCCAATCTTGTCATCCCGACGCAGGAGGGATCTCATAATACAATGAAGAATATATAAACAAATTGGAAACCTTTGTGCCTCAGCACCGTAGTACCTCAGTACCTTAAAAATGAAATACACCAGACTAACCAAAGAACAATTCGAAGCCCTACACCAAGAATTCGCTAACTTTTTAGCTACACAATCCATTGATAAAAAAGAATGGGATGAAATAAAAACCAACAAACCCGAAGTAGCCGAACAAGAACTCGATGTGTTTTCGGATTTGATTTGGGAGGGTGTTTTGGCACAAACGAAATATGTTGAACATTTTTCAAAAAATCATATTTTCCTATTCCATTGTTTGGAAACCGAAGTAAAATCTATTGTTCTAAAAACCTTAGAACCCGAAGTTGATTTTATGACTTCCAAAGGTTTGGAATGGATGGTCAATAATTTATTTACCGATGCCATTGACATTCATGTGGGACGAAAAGAATACCAAGGCGAACGAAATGCCGCCATTTTTGACATCATCCAACAAGGAGCAATTTTAAGTGATGGCCAATTGTACCAACAAATTGATAACATCGTAAACGCAAAGTAAAAACTTAGTAACTCAGCATCTCAGCAACTCAGAACATGAACATCCAAAACAAAATTCAATCCCTTCGTGAAACTCTAAACCAACACAATTACAACTATTATGTGTTGGATAAACCCACCATTTCCGATTTTGAATTTGATCAGTTATTGAAGGAATTACAAGATTTGGAAAACCAACATCCGGAGTTTTTTGATGAAAATTCGCCAACGCAACGCGTAGGTGGGAGCATCACCAAAAATTTCAATACGGTGGTACACGAACATCGGATGTATTCGTTGGATAATTCCTATTCTACGGAAGATTTGATGGATTGGGAAGTTCGAATTCAAAAGATATTAGGCAATGTAGATTTGGAATATACATGCGAATTAAAATACGACGGTGCTTCTATCAGCATTACCTATGAAGAAGGAAAATTGACAAAAGCGGTCACACGAGGCGATGGATTTCAAGGAGATGAAGTGACCAACAACATCAAAACCATTCGTTCGATTCCTCTGCAATTAAAGGGAAATTATCCACCAAAGTTCGATATTAGGGGAGAAATCATTTTGCCTTTTGCCGGATTTGAAAAAATGAATCAGGAATTGATTGAAATAGGTGAAACACCTTATTCTAACCCTAGAAATACTGCTTCCGGAAGTTTAAAATTACAAGATAGTACTGAAGTAGCTAGACGACCGTTAGAATGTTTGCTGTATTTTATTGTAGGGAATAATTTGCCATTTCAAACACAATTTGAAGGCTTACAAGCCGCTCGGGATTGGGGATTCAAAGTTCCTTCGCAATCCAAACTGGCCAAAAATATGCAGGAAGTATTGGATTACATTGCCTATTGGGATGTTCACCGCCACGATTTACCCTACGAAACCGATGGTGTGGTAATTAAAGTCAACAGTTTGCAATACCAAGACGAGTTGGGTTATACTGCCAAATCACCTCGTTGGGCTATGGCCTATAAATTTAAGTCGGAGCAAGTTTCTACGCGACTAAATTCCATTTCCTATCAAGTGGGAAGAACGGGTGCGATTACTCCGGTGGCCAATTTAGAACCGGTGCAATTAGCCGGAACGATTGTGAAAAGAGCATCGTTGCACAATGCCGACCAAATTGAAAAATTAGACATTCGTATTGGCGATAAAGTTTTTGTAGAAAAAGGTGGTGAAATTATCCCCAAAATTATTGCGGTAGCTGAGCGTGGCAATGAAACCGAACCTACGCACTACATTACGCTTTGTCCTGAATGTCAAACGGCTTTAGAACGAAAAGAAGGAGAAGCCAATCATTACTGTCCGAATTTTTATGGTTGTCCGCCGCAAATTATTGGTCGTATTCAGCATTACATCACCCGAAAAGCTATGGATATTGAAGGATTGGGCGGTGAAACAGTTGCTTTATTATACAACAACGGTTTGGTAAAAAATTATGCCGATTTATATGATTTAAAAATCGAACAAATTCTTCCGTTAGAGCGAATGGCTCAAAAAAGTGCGGAGAATTTGATTAACGGAATTGAAAAATCCAAAGAAGTTCCGTTTGAGCGGGTTTTATATGCGTTAGGTATTCGGTATGTGGGTGAAACCGTTGCTAAAAAATTAGCCAAACATTACAAAAATATTGATGCTATTGCCACCGCCAGTTTAATGGATTTGATTTTGGTGGATGAAATTGGAGATAAAATTGCTCAGAGCGTTATCGAGTTTTTTGAAAACCAAGACAATTGCGACACGATTGACCGATTGAAAATAGCCGGTGTACAAATGGCTATTGACGAATCGAGATCTACTGTGGTGAGTGCTATTTTGGAGGGAAAAACCTTTGTGGTATCCGGAGTTTTTGAAAAATTTTCGCGTGATGATTTAAAGAAAGCCATCGAGGATAACGGCGGAAAAGTAGGAAGTTCCATTTCAGCGAAAACCGATTATGTAGTTGCCGGTGCGAATATGGGACCAGCCAAATTGGAAAAAGCCAATCAATTGAAAATTCCGATCATTAGCGAAGATGATTTTTTGGGGATGATATCCTAGCCCGTATTGCAGCGGAAATCTTTGTGCCGTTGCGGTTTAGTTTTTCTTAAAATGGGGAAGCGACCACCGGAAGCTCTCCCGATTTTTGTAGAAAAACAAACCGGAACAAACAAAATTGTAGCGGAAAGACGGAAAAGCTACTAAACAATAAACGAATGAAAAATTTTTCTACATTTGGGGCATGAATAACGTGAAGCCTTCCATTTTTTTATATTTTGCCTCCAGTATCATTGTACTGTTATCCGTTATTTTTACATGGGAAGAACTGGAATTTTATGTAAAACCGATGGTGGTTCCTTCCATTTTGTTTTATTATTTACAGTATCGTTTCAGGAGGGTTAATAATTGGTTAATCATTTCACTTGTTGCTTGTTTTGTGGGTGATATGATATTGTTGATAAATGATAACATTCCCATTTATTATGCTTTGGTTTGTTTTTTTATATGCTATGTGATTTTAATTTTTTATGGTATAAAAGACAGAATTCCTCAGCAATTTTCTTGGATTTCATTATTTCAAATCATTATTGGAATAGGTGCTTTGGTGTATGTTTTGTATTCCATCATCGATTTGATTGAACCCAACGGAATAATCAGTTATGGGATGTTTGTAATTTATGGACTTTCCCTGTTATTGTTGACAGAAATTGCCTTGTATAACTTTTTCTCAGAAGCATCAAAACAAGCGTTGTATTTTTCAATCATGGCCTTAAGCATTGTAATTTCGGATGTTTTTTACGCATTTTACCATTTTATTGAACCGATTGAAATGTTTCATTACATTAATGTCTTTTTTCAATTGGCTACCTATTATTGCATTGTTTCCTACTTTTTGGTACGAAACGATCGTCCATCTAAATTTACTAGGGTAGAAGAATAAATCATTGGTGTTTTTTTCCTATATTTGCACGCAATTTAACTACAAATTGCAACATGAACGCACACACCACTAAAATCATCGGTGAAGGATTGACTTACGATGATGTTCTGCTGATTCCCAACTATTCTGAAGTTTTACCCCGTGAGGTTAGTATTCAATCTAAATTTTCGAGAAATATTACGCTAAATGTTCCTATTGTTTCGGCTGCGATGGATACGGTGACCGAGAGTTCGATGGCCATTGCGATGGCTCAAGAAGGCGGAATTGGCGTTTTGCACAAAAACATGACCATTGAACAACAAGCCACTAAAGTCAGAAAAGTGAAACGTGCTGAAGCCGGAATGATACTTGATCCGGTAACGTTACCTTTGACGGCAACCGTAGGCGATGCCAAATCGGCTATGCGTGAGTTTAGTATTGGCGGTATTCCCGTGGTGGATGAAAATGGCATTTTGAAAGGGATTGTGACCAATCGTGATTTGCGTTTTGAGAAAATTAATTCGCGTTCGATTTTGGAAGTGATGACGTCTGAACATTTGGTAACCGCTGCCGAAGGAACTACTTTGCAAGAAGCAGAAGGCATTTTGCAGCAAAATAAAATTGAAAAATTACCGGTAGTCGATAACCAATTCAAGCTAATAGGTTTGATTACGTTTCGAGATATTACAAAGCTGAATCAAAAACCGATAGCGAACAAAGATAAATTTGGTCGTTTGCGAGTAGCAGCTGCACTTGGTGTAACGGCAGATGCGTTGGAACGTGCTACTGCTTTGGTAAATGCCGGTGTAGATGCGGTAATTATCGATACGGCTCACGGACATACACAAGGTGTTGCGACGGTTTTAAAACAAGTGAAAGCGAAATTCCCGGATTTGGATGTAGTGGTGGGTAATATTGCTACTCCTGAAGCCGCCAAATATTTGGTTGAAAACGGTGCAGATGCGGTAAAAGTAGGTATCGGACCGGGTTCGATTTGTACGACGCGTGTTGTGGCTGGTGTTGGATTTCCACAGTTTTCTGCGGTGTTGGAAGTGGCTGCGGCGATAAAAGGCAGCGGTGTTCCCGTGATTGCGGATGGTGGAATTCGGTATACGGGTGATATTCCAAAAGCGATTGCTGCCGGAGCAGATTGTGTGATGTTGGGTTCATTATTAGCCGGAACCAAAGAATCGCCGGGTGAAACGATTATTTTTGAAGGAAGAAAATTCAAATCCTATCGTGGAATGGGTTCGGTAGAAGCGATGCAGGAAGGGTCAAAAGACCGTTATTTTCAAGATGTGGAAGACGATGTGAAGAAATTAGTACCGGAAGGCATTGTGGGTCGCGTACCTTACAAAGGTGAGTTGAACGAAAGCATGCAACAATTCATTGGCGGATTGCGTGCCGGAATGGGGTATTGCGGAGCAAAAGATATTCCAACTTTACAAGAAACAGGAAGATTCGTTCGAATTACAGCCAGCGGAATAGGCGAAAGCCACCCACACAATGTAACGATTACAAAAGAAGCTCCGAATTATTCGAGGTAGAAAT
>LFEF01044717.1_pt1 | contig 10540 bp, 19 predicted proteins | sample 619371 | NCBI WGS metagenome assembly LFEF01 (sample SAMN03014291, study PRJNA259931) | freshwater metagenome | biome: lake; feature: waterbloom | place: China: Taihu Lake | collected 2006-08 | depth 0 m m
CGTCGGGCTCATAACCCGAAGGTCGTAGGTTCAAATCCTGCCCCCGCAACCAAACATAGAAGAAAGGCCAATCATTTCGGTGATTGGCCTTTTTGTTTTGAACGCTGAAAAAACACTCCAAACCACAAGTTAGCATTCACAAAACACTCATATCCCGATTAGAAAGATGATTCGAGTACTTTCGGTTGGACTATGAAAATGAGGTTTTCCACCCAAAGGATTTCCTCATGAGCCCAACAGTTCAAGCAACAATTAATTATCTTAGAGCAGATGCAGGCGGTGCGAAGGTTTCCATGATCACCGGGAAGCTTGTTGATGAGAACGTCAATCCATTTATCTCAACAATCGAACAAATACGGGACTGCAGAACCGATTCCCAGAAACCAGATTTTGACTTGAGCGGATGGACCTGGGCTGAAATTGAACCCATTAAGCTCAAAAGCGACGACTGCCCTTCTCATTCAAGTGTGAAGTCGGTTGAGGGGATGGTTCAACATTTAACCGATGCCAAGCGAGTTCAAGTATTTGATTCTGCGGTAAGGCGCGTGGAGAAAGTTGATCAATCACCTGACATTGGCAGAGACAGCACTTTGAAAACTCCGCAGGCTGTTCAGCTTGCACACTGTGATTACACCAACATCTCGGGTCGCGCATGCCTTGAGAGAAATACTGACTGGGACCTAAGACAAGGTCGATTTTTGATTGTGAATGTCTGGATTCCCTTGTCTCATGCAGTGACTAATCCCCCTCTGGCGATTGGGGTACCCGTTAATCGGCGTGACTTTCATATCGGTGAATGTCAGCTGATCTACGCAGAGCGCACGGGACTCATGAATTTGGTTAAAGATTCATCTGCGCTTCAATGGAATTATGTGAGTTCGCTGAATATCGATGAGGCATTGATATTCAAAACTTTTGACAGCGCGCCAGATGAATTGAACTGGATTAGCACGCCCCACAGTGCCTTTTGGACTGAAATCGACCCAAACCAGCCTTTACGCCAAAGTATCGAGTTGCGATGCGCCGTCGAGTTGAATTAATTCGGTATGAACTTAAACCAGCGAGATGAGGTCCGTTAAACCTAGATCTCTACCCTTCTGAAAAAGAAGCGTAGTAATTTGTCCGCGATGGTGGGTTTGGTGATTAAAGAAATGAAGCAAGGCTTTACCCAATACCTCCTCGCGCTTTTGAGGTGTCACGAAGCTTTCGTAACTCAGGGTGCGTTGAATTTTTGCTGAGTTCAGAGAAGCAACAAATTCGCATATCGTTTTGTCCAGTTCAGTTCGGCGGCACCGAACCTTTTCCAGTGAGTCAAAACGAATCTGATCAAGTGCTTTCACCTGATGAGGCTCACCGGTAAAACGACTCAACCACAACTCATCCGCATTGATTAAATGATTCAAGGTGCCCAGTATTGAACCGAAGTAAGCGCCCAAATTTTCGAGAAGTACAGACCCCTCAAGAGTCTCGCAACAATTCAGAATTCGATTATTCATCACCGAATTGTAGGCTGCGTAAATCTTGAACATCTCCAAGCTTGTGCACTCGGTAACCTCATTGCTCATGATGAATCTCCATTTCAACATTTTCGATGAAGGCAACAAGGTCTGCATTAAACTTTGCGGGCTCTGTAACAAAAGGAGCGTGGCTTGATTCCTCATAAACTGTAACTTTGGAACCTTGCAACTTAGAAGCCATATCGACTGCGGACCGAGCCAATACAGCTTGGTCAAGTTGACCATGGCTAAAGACCACAGGCACCCGAATAGATCTTAGAGTGTCTGTGTGATCAACCTGGCGAGCAAAAATGTATCGTCGAACGTAGTACGGGGTCAACATGCTTGCAGCGACACCCCTGGCATAGACGTCTCTATCGACGGCATTTCCATAGTTAGCTTTGGCAAGTGCGACGACCCCATCAATTTGATCATTGAAGCGCTCACTGGTTGCCAGCTTGATACGCTCGAAGTCCGGACCAATATAGACCTTCACGGACTGACTTCCCATACCATTTAAAGCACCTACAAAATTGATCGCTCTTATATCTTTATCTCCATAAAGACTCAGGTAATCCATCAAAGCAATTGCCCCGTAGGAGTGGGCAACAACGGTCACGTCGCGTAAGTTTAATTTACGAATCACAGCGCTGATGTCATCAGCCCAATTGTTTCCCGATACATATTCTGCAGGATTCATTGTTTTTGTGGATTGACCGTGCCCTCTCAAATCATAGGCAATCAAGCGATAACCCTGCAATTCAGGTGCTGTCAATTGTTGCTGCCACATCTCCTTGCTTTGAGACCAACCATGAATAAACAGCACTGGTTGACCATTCGGATTGCCAAATTCACTGAACGAGAGCTTCACGCCATTGGTGGAGTAAACATATTCCGGTGTCACTTTTTCTGAACTACAGGCCCCCGCAAGAACCGCAATTAGCATCACGAAGAACAGCCAATAAAAGCGTTCAAAAGTACTTCGATAGATGGCCTTAGTCATAATTATCCCCACTGATTTAACAAATCAACATTAGCGGGAGGTGCTTGATCCACAGTTGAATTTATTGAATGGGGTCATCAAATAATTTGTTGGTAGACGATGGCAAGAAAGGCAGAATATGGATAGCCAACTTTTCGGAGCCTGTCCGTTGAACAAGCAAATTGATCTGTACTTCGACTTCTCTAGTCCTTACTCGTACTTGGCTGTTGCAAGAGTCGATAAGTTGGCGGCAGCCCATGAAATCAAGGTTCGACTCATTCCTGTGGTACTTGGCGCAATTTTTAACCGCCTTGGCTGGCAGTCCAGTCCCTTTCTTGCCCAACCCAGAAAGCTTGCCTACATGTGGCAAGACGTCAAACGTCAAGCTAAGAAATATTCACTGGAGTTTGAACAACCAACCCAGTTTCCAATCGGAAGTATTTTGCCCGCTCGAATAGCAACGGCTTTTTCTGATGCCCCTTGGCTTCATGATTTCTGCGTACAAGTTTTCAAAGCCTACTTTGCTCGTAATAAAGACATATCCAATCCAGAAACCATTGAGAAAATTCTCAAGCAAATGGATCTCGATCCTCAAGAGATTCTTCCACGCGCAAGCAGTCAGGAAACCAAAGACCGACTCAAGCTGATTACAGAGCAGGCTGACGATCTTCAAATTTTTGGCGCTCCGACTTTTATAGTTCATGATCAGCTTTTTTGGGGCGACGATCGACTGGAGGATGCGATCGAATTCTGCTTAAGAGGAGAACATTGATGCGGGGTTTAGCGGATAATTTTGCAGTGCTTAGCGAGGATCTTAGCCCGGTTGTAAAGCTGTTTTCACCCATTCAAAAAAGTAGACGGGAAGGCAAGGACTATTATGAATTACGGGTGACCGAACAGCACTTAAACAAGGCTGGCACCTTTCATGGTGGCTTTTATTGCACCGTGTTTGATATTGCAATGGGCAGTACCGCCACTGATTCGATCGACAGCATCAAGAAAATTGCCACTGTTAACCTGAATGTGTCATTAATTCGAGCTGCTTTCTTGGGAGACACGCTAAGTATTCGTGTCAGTCTGCTTAGAAAAACGGAAAGGCTTATTTACCTATCGGCCGAGATGTTCTCAAAAGAATCGCTTCTGGCCAATGCCACTTCTACTATCTACTACGTGGCCGAAGATAGTCTTACGCAGACATCATGATGCCTGCGAAACGAGCCAGTTGTACAAACGACTGACTTGAGGCTGTTCTAGTGCGTGGGGAGAAGAACAAATGAAGATACTTCGACCCGTGCGTAACTCATAGTTAACAGGCGAGACAAGCTTGCGATCGTGAATTTTGTGCTCAACAAAGGCCTTAGGTAGAAGGGCTATTCCCTGTGACAACTCGCAAGCCTGAAGCATTAGATTGACATCGCTGTAGAAGGGACCTCGCTGTGGTTCATCACACTCAAAGCCTTGGGCTGAAAACCACTCTTTCCAGCTAAAAATACTTTGCCGAAGTAGTGTCGCTTTCAACATACTCTCTGGACAGACAATCCAAGGATTCGCTTTCAAATAAGCGGGGCTGCACACCGAAACCAAATCAATTTGAAATAATCTGGATTTCACGAGGCTTGGCCAATCATCATCACTACCCCTGCGGACACCAATATCCGCTTCTCCACCCTTCAAATTGGCGAAAGTCGGGGTAATGGTAATTTCAAGATCGATATCGGGATTATCGCGTTGGAAAGCGGTCAAATAGTGACTGACCAAGTGCGAACCAACCAGCGGTGGCAAACTCAGACGAACCCGTTTGACGGCTTTTGCTTGTAGCACCGAGATTGCATTTTCCAGTGCAGAGAGGATTTCTTGAACCTTGGGAAGGAATACCTCGCCGGCCTCGGTCAATTCTGTTTGTGAAGTTTGCCGGTGAAACAGCGTGGTACCGAGCCTTGCCTCGAGCTGTTGAATTCTGTGACTTATTGCGCTTTGAGTGACCGAAAGCTCATCAGCTGCTTTGGAGAAATTCTTGTACCTGGCGATCGCCTCGAAAGCGATCAACTCTGGGACACTAGGAACCTGACTTGCCGAATACTTAGGTGTGCGCGCATTCATTCACAACTCTCTGTCAATTCACTCTAAATGGCAGTTTAAAAGGAAGTGCCGTTTTTTCTGGTGAGAATCCGTGTGCCATTGATGAATTTGGCACACCCTGAAAAGTGTAAAGCGGAAGACCTTTCGGGAGACTGAGAATGCTATGAATTTGATTAATCAATGAATCGATTAAATTCATGAAAGATCGGCTTCTCCACCCTTGGGTCCCCAAAATACCACCCAGGTTTTGAAATCATCTGAAAACTCAAAAAAATGATGCGCTGCTCCGGCCTTAACAAAAAACGCATCGCCCGGCGCGCACTCGAATTCTTTTTCACCAATGAGTAACCTAGAAAAACCCTCGATGATGAAATAAAGCTCGTCTTGTTCATGAGGCTTCTGAGGGTCTTGGCCTTGTGGAGCATACAGCTCAACGCTCATGCTTCCATGCTTGAAGCCACTTGCAAAACGCTCACCCATGGGCCAGCCTTGAGTGACAGGCCCGGGTATGTGATTGAGTAGTTTACTTGCGGTGATTTTCATTGCCTAATTCCGTTAAAGCTAAAATTTTAATCGACCGTATAAACAAAGTGCATAACAAAGGATTTTTAATTAAAAGCGGGGTAATCCATATAAGCATAAAAAATGCTTGGGAGTGATTCAGTCCAACGCCTGCAGCAGGTCAATATATGCACAAGAGACTAGATTCTCTTGGCGAATATCGAGAGTTTTCATGAGCGAATTCGCGACATCCACGCCCGCCTCCACTGCCTCGCCGTCTTTTAGAACAACTTCGAGTTCCATGAAGTCGCCTAGTGACTCCACCCGATCCAAATGCACGCGTGTTCGATCCACAATGTAGACGCGCCTTCGCTTTTCAACCGTACCTATTACCCCCAAACGCGCTAGACAGCAAGGCAAGCAACTCCGTTGGACAATCGATCTGTAAGCGTTTGTAGGACGATAACTTTGGGCCGATCTCATCGCTCCGACAATAAAAAATGAGCTCACCTTGATTCTTGCTGAATTGCCTTAGTTTTATTCGACCGTTCACAGCAAAAAAAATGTATCTATTTGATGTAAATCGATTGGTGGTTGAGTCGCTATTTTCGCCACAATTTGCTCAAGCCTAACAAGGTCACTAATCCGAGCCTTGATCTCAATATTATTTGCCAACATTACCTCCAACAGTTGGTGTGTTGCGAACACTAGAACATTGATCTGTGAAATTCAATTTGACGAACTTCAATAGAGACGCTGCTCTATGCCGAAGCAGAAAGATCGTAGTCGCAAGCAGGATTACATAAATCACCTCGCCATGCAGTAAGTCAAGTAATCCGTACTGATAACTTGCGGCAGGAACGTTAATCAAGGCGTGAATCAATATGGCCGCCATAAGCCAGGCAAGCTGCCTTCTCGCGACGGCCAAAGCACCCAGCACAGTCAAACCAACTTGCACCAAGATGGCAAAAATGCGTTCGACCAATAAAAACAAGGCGGTCCACTCAGTCAAGTTTGCCACTTGTTTCTTGATGAGCATCTGCGCGGAAGAATCAAGCTCCAGCGACTGAAGTACATCCGGACTGGAGTAAAAATAAAGCAGTTGAGCATGGCTGATCAACCCAAGAAGCACCGCCTCGCACAGGGCATAGCCAACAGCGAACTTGGCCAACCACGGAAGGTCCAATTGGCTACGCGCGCTTTTGGCTTTCAGACAGATGTATTTTCCGGTTTCCTCAAAAAGCCCCGCAGTGAGACAAGCCATGATTAGTCCCAATACCGCCATCTTGATGCTTGCGGACTGCCCGGGTAAAGCAAACCCTGCAACACCAAGAAAAACAGGCTCCAATACCCTCGCAAACAAAATAAACGCCATTGCACCAAACCAATAGGGTTTGGATCCGGACGGCGATCGACGATTGAGTTGAACAAGCAAATAAAGACTGACTGCACACAGTGCCAACATCGACAAAACATTGAAGATGATCACCATTATTCTTCAACCACCGGTAGCAAAATTGTGGACAGCTCGTAAGCCATTTGATCTGGCTGCCCCGTCGGCTTCAGCAACGGCGTAATCGCCTCCAGCACTTTCTTCTGAAATTCATCCAGTTGATTTTGGGTGGCATAGAAAATCGCTTTGCTGAACCCATGTCGATAACTCTCTTTTTCCTGGTTCGAATCCAGAAACCTGTCAAAGCTGTTCAAGACCCCAGCCAGGTAAAGATTGAAAAGCTTTTTGAGTTCGTCCGAAGATGGGTTTGCTTGGGCTGTCGCACGAGATATGCGATAGGTCACCTCTGTGGCACCACGCTTCTGATTTTCCTGTTCTACCTCAATCAAACCGGCGTCCAACAATGCTTTGATATGACGATACAGGGTAGCCGGCGCAATTTCGGGTAGGTCCTTGTGGATTTGCTGAGGGGTCGAAGGCTCTGAGAACAGATACGAGAGGATTTTCATCCGCACAGGATGCAGCGCCACTTCCAAATTGGTCATTGATTTACTTGCAGGGTTAAATTATTATCAATAATGATAACAATCTGAAATGTTTTCTGCAATCCTCGGAAAACGAACTGGTCACAAACGCTCAGAGACTGACAGTCAAACCTATCATTGTGAGAAGAGCATGGAGAAAATTGTCATTGCAGACCTTGATGATCCGCTTCACGCCGAAGCGATCATCTCCCTTTTGAATGCCTATGCAAAGGATGAGATGGGCGGAGGCCAGGAACTGTCGGACTACACCAAACTCAATTTGGTGAGTGAACTCAAGAAACGCGCCTACGCGTTCGCAGTCCTCGCTTTTTGCGAAGAATCGCCTGCGGGCCTCGCGATATGCATAGAAGGCTTTTCGAGCTTTGCCTGCAAACCGCTGCTGAATATTCATGACATGGTAGTTCTCCCCCAATTTCGGGGTCAAAAATACTCACACAAACTACTTGCTAAAGCCGAGGAAGTTGCGAAACAACGCAATTGTTGCAAACTGACGTTGGAGGTTCTGGAGGGAAACACGGTTGCCCGGAATGCCTATCGATCATTCGGCTTTGAGGGATACGAGCTGGATCCACAGATGGGCAAAGCTCTTTTCTGGCAGAAGAAACTTGTGTGAACAAACCGACTTGTTAAGTTTATGAAAATACGTGAAACAACCCATAATGACTTTGAAAAGATTTGGCCCATATTTAGCGAAATAGCGGCGGCTGGGGAAACCTATGCATTGTCGAGAAACATCACCAAGGCTGAGGCCAAGGTAATTTGGCTTGATAGTCCAAGGAAGAACTATGTACTTGAGGAAAACGGCAATATCTTGGGTAGCTATTACATCAAAACAAATCAGGCGGGCCCAGGCTCGCATGTGTGTAATTGCGGTTACATGGTCTCATCTGCGGCAAGAGGTCGTGGGGTCGCTACGCTTTTATGCGAGCACTCTCAAGAAATAGCCAAGCAGATGGGATACAAAGCCATGCAATTCAACTTTGTTGCTTCAAGCAATGAGGGCGCTGTGCGGCTATGGCATAAGCTTGGCTTCTCTACAGTTGGCAGATTACCCAAGGCTTTTAATCATCCGGAGAGAGGCTACGTCGACGCCTTGGTCATGTACAAATGGTTGAGCGATTAAGACGATCCGCCTGAATCCGCTACTGATGCATACGCCTTTTTGAGCAGAACTTATTCGTATCCATGATAATTACTGACAAGCAATCAAATCTGATTATCCGCCCTCTACGACCAGATGACCGGGAGCGGCTGTTCTGCGCAGTTTCCGAATCTAAAAATGATATTAATCCATGGATGAATTGGTGCCATAACAACTATTCCATTCGGGATGCCGATGAGTGGATCAGTTGTTGCCTAGAAAACTGGGCCCTCGACAAAGGTGATCGTGAGTTTGCAGTTTTCGACATGACGGATTTCAGGCTAGTTGGTTGTGTGGGAATCAATCAAATCAACCATGTCAATCGATTCGCCAACCTTGGTTATTGGGTAAGATCCACTCGGAAAAACGCAGGTTTGGCGTCCGCGATGGCTCGACTGGCGGCCCAATTCGCCTTCGAGAATTTAGGACTTGTTAGGCTAGAAATCGTGGTTCGTCCAGAAAACCTTGCTAGCCGACGTGTGGCAGAAAAAATTGGAGCACAGTTTGAATGCAACGCCCGAAATCGCTTGCTTTATCAGGGCAAGCCACACCACGCGACAGTTTACTCCCTTATACCAGGAGACTTGATTATCGACTGGGCGGCATAACCGCACCAGCAAGAATCCCTCCATCCAAGTTCAACTCCGCACCATTCATGTAGCCCGCCTCATCAGAGGCCAGTAGCACCGCCACAGCTGCCACTTCCTCAGGCTTACCGAATCGTCGCATTGGACAATCCAGAACAAATTCCTGCATTCTGGTTTCTCGTTCTGGGCCCTCGCCCAACAGCGGGTCCCACATGGGGGTCAAAATCGCTGCTGGATGGATTGAATTGCACCGAATCGGTAACCCCTACTCGGCGCAATACAAGGCTACTGTCTTAGTATGGTTACGAATCGCAGCTTTGGATGACGCATAAGCAGCTGCACCGGGTATACCAACAAGCCCCGACCGGGACGATAAGTTAATAATCGAGCCGCTGCTTTTTGATTGACGCATGGCCCTAATACCATGCTTGCAACCCAAGAAAACCCCGTCGAGGTTGACCTTGTGGACTGTATGCCAATCATCGAGAGTTGCGTTTTCGGGGTCTTGAGCTCGATCTGAATGCTCAAAGCCAGTGATACCAGCATTGTTAACTAAAATGTTTAACGCCTTTTTCTGCCGCACAATCTGATCAACGACATTTATCCACTGGGACTCTTGGCTTACATCAAGATGAAGATACTGTGCATTAGGCCCCAGATTCTTTGCCAATAACTTTCCGCCTTGATCATTGATGTCGGTGATAAACACAAAAGCGCCTTCTTTGATGAATTCGGAGGCAATCGCCGCACCGATACCCCGGGCTGCGCCAGTTATCAAGGCAACACGACTTATTAATCGATTCAATGTCCACTCCTAATCACAACTGGACCACCTAAGGATGGTATCAAAATCCTTATTTTTGGTTAAACTTTTGAGATGAAAATGAAAGAGAACAACTATTCAGGTCATGTCAAAGTACGAATTGCGACAATGTCCGACATCTACAATGATTTATACCGCGCTTTTCTCAGTGAACTTGGATTAGATACGGCTCGTAGTTTTTCATGCGATTGCCAGGGAGAAATTGTGTTCATTGCACAAGATGAAGTCGGCGAAGTACTAGGCCTGGCGTCATATTTTGTTCCCGACCAGTTTCTTCACATCCTGTATGTTGTTCCCAAAGCAAGACGAACTGAGGTCGGCACGGAAATTCTTAAAGCCATTCAAAGAAACTTTGGCATTGTATTCAGACTAAAATGCCTAACGTCAAACACGTCGGCCAAAGCGTTTTATTTAGCCTTGGGTTTTAAAGTAACTGCAAATGGCACGACTTCTGATGGTGATTACGAGACTCTCGAAATAAATCACTCCTTAATTGGCTGAATCATGTACATCGGCGAACTCTCTAGAAAGTCTGGTGCCTCACGCAAGGCGATTTACCTTTACGAACAAATGGGATTAATCCCAAAGCCAACACGCAAAGGCAGCTACCGTATTTATCCAGCGGCTGCAGTAACGCAAATCCAAACCATTCGTTGCGCACAAACCTTGGGCTTTAAACTCAAGGAACTCGTCGACGCTTTAGCGAGCAACAACAACGATCCCCGTTCAAGCATGGCACTGATGCTGGAGCAAATTGAATTGAAACGATCGGTTATTCATTCGCAGATCGAAACAGCACAAGCTCAACTGCTTTTGCTAAATCAACTAGAACATGAATTGCTTCACTCCCCGGAACTAATGAACTGCGAGCTCCCTGTTGACTCTTCCCCTAAGGGCAAGCTTTAGACTTTTTGTGATTCAACAAAAAGGAGC
>LFEF01024278.1_pt1 | contig 10514 bp, 7 predicted proteins | sample 619371 | NCBI WGS metagenome assembly LFEF01 (sample SAMN03014291, study PRJNA259931) | freshwater metagenome | biome: lake; feature: waterbloom | place: China: Taihu Lake | collected 2006-08 | depth 0 m m
TTGGACAAATACTCGTAACTGTAGCCATTTTGATTCCCATATTGGTTCTGCGTGCGCGGTAGAGGATCCTAACCTTACCCGAAACCGATTGATTGTCAATCCGGTTGTTGATTCATTCTCCCGTTTATTGAATACCGGCCCAAAGCAGGCTCCAGGATTGCAAAAAGTTGCTCCAGGCATTCGGAAACAGTGTACTGGTGGGTTTGCAAAATCAGACAGGGACTTTCGGGTACTTCATAAGTAGCGCTGACCCCGGTGAACTGCGCAATGTCGCCGCGACGCGCTTTGCGATAGAGGCCTTTGGGATCGCGTTGTTCGCACACCTGAAGAGGTGCATTCACATGCACTTCAAAAAATTGCCCGGGATTGAACAAGGAGCGGGCCATGGTGCGGCTCTGGGCTTGAGGCGAAATCATGGACACAATCACCACGAGGCCGGCATCCACCATCAGCTTGCACACTTGTGCTGTGCGTTGCACATTGATGGCACGGTCTTCTGGTGAAAAACCAAGATCACTATTCAAACCGAGCCGCAAGCCGTCACCATCTAGTAAAGCCGTGTGAACACCCCTGTTGTACAACTCTTTCTCCAACGCCATCGCCAGCGTGGTTTTTCCAGCCCCACTCAAGCCAGTCAACCACACAACGCATGCCGTGTGCTTTTTTAACAATTCATGCTGGCATGGCGCAATCATGCTGCTCACAGGTCACCAGTTGCGGATGCTGTGCCTCATCCAGATTCATGATCACCCCGTTGCGACAATCGGGAATCACTACGGTGTCGAAAAACTCACGTGCGGCGCCTTCAAAGGTAATCGCCTGGATAACGTGACCGGTTTTTAAATTAACGGCGATCAGCTGGCAACGATCTGGCAGATGCAGTGCTTTCAAACGGTCATGCAATGGAAAGTTGGTTACATAGCCATCGTGCCGCGGCTTGCTGATACCAAAAATTGCGTAGTCGCCAATGAAGCTTAAGCCTCGACCATAACCGCCCACAAAGGCGATGCAATCGTAATGCCCACTGTTCAAATCAATTCGTCCAATTTCACCCGCACCACTGTTCAAAACATAGAGCTCGCTACGATACAAACGCGGGCTATGTGGCTGAACCAACCCGGTGCACACTGGCTCTTGATCGTCGGTCGACCACACCTGACCGCTGTTAAATGGCATGGTTCTCCAACCCTTTGGCTCGGCGGTTGCAGCAAACATGCTGGCATACTTCAATTCACCTTGGTCCATACAAAGACCATTGAGGTGACAACAATCCTCGGGGGTCAACCGCTTGATAAATTTGGGTTGCCACACTGGTTTGAAGCTGTGTACCGGGCTGACTTCAGCGATGCAACTGTAACGTGCGGCAACAAAAAGGGGGTGCCCATGCCGATCGAAATCGAGTTCGTGTGTATCCAGGTCGCCAGTGAAATGAATACTGCGTGGACTGTAGCTGCGCTGATAAACCGGACTGGACACCTGCGGGTGCGACAGTAAATCGTAATACAGGCGGATGTCTGATTTGCAGGCCACTGCAAGGTGATTGCCCTGCACAGCCATACCCATACAGAGGGGAAACTTCACCACATGAAAATTCACGGAATCGGGGGTTGGTGTACTCAACACATGCAAATCACCCATGCTGCGAGTGCCCAGCAACACAGTACAACCGAGTTGTTGCTGCAAGGCAATCCACTCGGGATTGCAGTGCACTTGCGTGTGAACCGGGTAATGATTGGACTGAACAAGCTGGTTTTGCACTGTCACACCTTCGTTTGAAGAATGATAGGAACAGCACCAGATTATTCGAGTCGACTGGTTTCGACTTCACCCTTCGCGGTTACCCCATTTTGATCCAGCTTGCTTTGATCGATTTGCCAGCAGCAATCACCTTCACCACATTCCCCTCTGCATATAGTTCAATGCCCTCGCTGGCCACCGACACCACTTTGGCTTGCCCGGCATTCACGATCACAGTTGCAGTGGCATAGCTGCCATCGAGTGCGCTGGTACTGACGGTGTAGTGACCATCTGATTTGGCAGCAAACAGCACAGCGGGTAAACCCACCCCGGCATAAACCTGAGCCGAACCGGTATTCACTTGTTCGGCCCGCACCGTGTTGGCTACAGCAGAATTGGCCTTTAAGTTATTCACTTCCAGGTCTGCAATTCGGGCCATTTCAGCTTCAAGCCGTTGCGAATAGACTGAATTTGCACGCAACTGCTGCGCTGTGAAATTGCTGACCTTCAACTCAACTGCATTCACGGTCAGGAGCGAACCGTCTGCTGACTCGCTGAAGTTTTTCGCCCAGCGCGAATTGATGTTGTTGATCAAATCTGAATTGTTTTTCACCTGTCCATCCAGCGTGAACAAGGCGTCGTCCAGCCGCTCAATTGCGACTGAATTGGTTTGAATGGCCACTGTATTGGCCGCGATTTTCTGGATATTCAGATCAATTGCATTGTGCATCTCATCCATGCGTTTGCCGGCCTCCACTTTCCAGCCTTCAAGCGAGGTGATGCGGGTGTCATGCTGGTTGATGCGGTCGTCCAGCACTGCAATTCGCTGGCCTTGATCTGCCACTGCTTTGTCGAGTACTTTGACCTGCTTGCTTAACTGGCCAACGCCCATGGCCGCCATGGCACCCAAAGCGCTGTAGTCCACCGACATCATGCCATCGGCACGTGTAGCAACAGCCTCAGGAAACAGGCCCTGAATTTCCTGGGCAATGACACCAATTCGACGCCCCAGGTTGGGATTGGACAAATACTCGTAACTGTAGGTTTGCAATTGCTCAAGCCTGCTTAAAACAGAACTGGAATCTTGCGCCTGAATATTGGTTTTAAGCCGACGATCGGAACTGACGTTGAAGGCTGTGGCTTGCATGTAACCACTGGCGATGACATCGCCATTGCCTGCTACGCGGAATACAGGATTGAAAGAGTTATCCGGGTTGAGTCGCCCCACCTGCAATTCATCTCCGGTTGCCTCACCAAAGGTTTTGATATTGTCGCCGATGGATATTCGCAAGATTGATTGATCAAACGCCGGATTAAAACGATAAATGGACAATCTATCGGTGGACTCCGAGTCTGGTCCAAAGTGTAACGAATGGTTGGTGGAAATTTGAGCACCCCCCGTTGCATACAGCGTGGACGCAAAATTGGAAATGCCCGCGACGTGGAAAATGGTATTGGAAATGGTGTCGTTGCGCGATGTTGTACCAATCACCACTTGATCATTCACGGAAGAGACAACACCGTCTTTGCCCGCACCCAAAGCACCCAACACCAGCGTATTCGACGTAGTGACCCGGGCAAATGCGCCGATTGCGGAGGCATAGTTCAGGTTATTCAGCAACACATCACTTGACCGCCCCAACCCCATGTTGTAACTGCCCGTTGCATTGCCAAACAGGGCATTCATACCCAAAGACACGTTGGAATTACCCGTGGTGTTGGAGTACAAAGAATTCAAGCCCACTGCAGTATTGTCAATACCTGTCGTACTGCCGAACATGGAATAAGTGCCCAAGGCTGTGTTGTTCAGACCTGTCGTGTTGTTCTGCAAGGTGTTGCGCCCCAGAGCCGAGTTATTGTACCCGGTGGTATTGAAAATAAGGCTGTTGTAGCCCAAGGCACTGTTGTTGTAACCGGTGCTGTTGGTGAGCAAGGCATTTCGGCCTACCGCAATGTTGTAGTAACCAGTGGTGTTGTTGTACAAGGCACCTCGACCCACCGCCGCATTGGAGTGGCCTGTGGTGTTCTCGAACAAGGCATTGTCACCCACTGCAGTGTTTTCGTTGCCAGTGGTGTTTTTAAGCATGGCGTTAACACCCACGGCTACGTTGCTGGAGCCTGTTGTATTGGCTTGCAACGCATTGAAACCGGTTGCGACATTTCGCTCACCCAGGGTGTTACTCAACATGCTATTGGTACCAAATGCACTGTTGTAATCGCCACTGGTATTCGCCAGCAGTGCATTTGCACCAAACGCACTGTTTTGAAAACCGTCTGTGTTGTTTAACAGCGCATTGGCACCTGCTGCGGTATTTCTATATCCGGATGTTGTATTGCGTTGCGCATTGTAGCCAATCGCGATGTTTTGGTAACCAGTGGTGTTGTTGTACAAGGCATCGGGACCCACAGCCACGTTCTGGTAACCCACGGAGTTGGTGTACAAAGCGTTGTCGCCCACTGCCACGTTTTGATAACCCGTCGTATTCGAAAACATGGCGTTCGTACCCAAGACATTGTTTTGCGCACCCGTACTGTTGCTATACAAGGCGTTCACACCCACGGCATTGTTACGACTTCCTGTGCTGTTCAGGGTGAGCGCATTGAAACCCACACCTGTGTTGAAAATTCCTTCGGTGTTGATTGCACTGGGCGACAAACTGGTCAGCACCCCTTCACCGATCGCAATATTGCCTGCGCGTGGGTCTGCATCTAGCGCATTAACTCCCAGGGCCAAACTGCTTTGCGGGTAGGCTGCACCCACCGTACTTGCAAAGGTGAGTGCCGCATCAATATTGGCCTTGTTGACGGGTGCGACTTGCTCCCCGTTGACATAAAGGCTTTGTACATCGACGCGGCCTGCAAACACCGCCGATTGATCGGGTTTCAATGTAAGCACTGTGTTGTAAGTTTGATCACCTACACCACCTGAATTGCCCTGCCCCACCCGGAACACCAGGCCATCTTCTGCACCACCAGCATCAATCGACGTTTTCCGACCCCGCGTATAAATGCGAAGGTGATCCCAACCCGCATCATCCACAGAAGACATGACACGCAGATCCCTCAATTGCGTGTAATTGGCTGCATCGCCCGTGTTGAGAAATACATTGCCAGATGCACGCAGTCCGCCGGTTACCTGAAGTTTGTGACCACTGCCGTCATCCCCAGTCGCACCCATCACGATGTTGTCCACAGTGCGGCCCAACACCACTGTATTGGATGTTGTGACGGAGGAGTCATTGCCAATCGTGACAGCATACAAGAGCGAATCGCCTATCGTTGTGCTGTGGCCCAAAGCGATGTTGTTGTTGCTGGTCAAAGTTCCATTGCCAGCCAGGTCGCCGATCAGAATATTTCGGCTGCCAGTTGTGACGGTATTGCCCGAGCGATGGCCAATTGAAATGTTGGTATCGCCACTGCCCAGCGAAGGCATTGCATAGTGACCAAGTGCTGTATTTGAGCTACCTGTCAGCAAACTGCCCAAAGCGTTGTTGCCCACTGCAACATGATAAGAGCCTTGAAACTGAGACAATGCAGACACACCCACTGCAACACTCTCTGAACCGGTGGCTGAGCGTGCAGACGATTCACCAATGGCAGTCACCAATTGACTGTTGACCAGAGATGACCCGGCATAAGACCCAATCGCAGTATTGGAGGAACCCAAACTCAAGTTGTACATGGCCCAGGCACCCAAGGCTGTATTTGAGCTGCCAGTGTTGTTGTAAAGCATTGAATAATTGCCAACCGCAGTGTTTAAATCGCCATCGGTGTTGAAATACAAAGCACTCTCGCCAACAGCCACGTTGCTGCCACCTGTGGTGTTTGAACCCAGGCTGTATGCACCGTAAGCCACATTGAAGCTTCCACTGGTATTGCTTTCAAGGCTGCGATAGCCAGTGGCTGTGTTGCTTCTGCCCTCGGTATTGGCGTACATGGCCCACGCGCCCGACGCAGTGTTGTAATAGCCGGTGGTGTTGCTGTACAGGCTTTTGTAGCCAAGTGCGGTGTTTTCATCACCGTAATCGTTGCCGTACAGGGCTTGATAACCTACCCCAGTATTCCAGGTCCCTGATTCCTCTCCATAACCCAGAGTTGTCATTCGACCCAGCACACCGTCGCCCAAAGCCACATTCCCGGCATTCTTGCGCCCGGCCAATGCGCCGTTACCCATGCCTAAATTGGGTTCCGCATAGAAAGATGAACCCGTGTCGCTTGCATACTGAAAAGCCAGTGTGGCGGGTGTCCCTGATACGCTGAGTGAACTGATGTCAACATTGCCGGCAATGCGGGCATCGCCGTTGCCTGCCACTCGAAAAACCGGCGTGTAAGTGAGTTGGTCCCCTTCCAATCGACCAATCTGAAATTCATCGGCTTGCGGATGACCAAAGGAATTGGGATTGTCGCCGATCACCACGCGCATCAACGTTTGATCGTCGGCAAGATTGGATCGATAAATGAACTGTGAGTCCGAATTTTCAAAATCTCCGCCGAAGCGCAGTTTTTGATCTGTGGGGATTAGCACACCACCTTGAAAGTTGACTGCACCGCTGAAGGTTGCATTGGCAGCATATAAATCGCCATTCAAATTCACATTGCCTTCCACGTACAACTTTGTATTTGGGAATGCATCGTTGCGTGCGGTTGAGCCGATTACAATTTGGTCATCAATTGTTGAATAGATTGGGTTTTTATTCACACCCAGAGCACCAAGCACCACGGTATTGGAAGTACCCACACGCGAATCCGCACCGATCGCGCTGGCGTAATTCAAAGCGCCACTCAAGACATTGGCTTGATAACCCAGCGCCGAGTTTCGATTGCCGCTCACATTGCCCAACAGAGAGTTCGCACCGAACGCCGAGTTTTCGGCACCGGTGGTGTTGTAATACAAGCCATATGCGCCCACTGATGCGTTGTAATAGCCCGTGGTGTTCAGATAAATGGATGCTTGGCCCACACCCGCGTTTTGATGACCCTCGGTATTGAAATACAGGGCAGCCTGACCCACCATGGCGTTTCGATAACCAGTCGTGTTGTAGTACATGGCACCACGGCCCAACGCCACATTTCGAAAACCGGTGGTATTGCTGTGCAGTGAAGCCACTCCGAGTGATGTGTTACCGGTGCCGGTGGTGTTCATTCGCATCGCGTTGTAACCAACAGCGGTATTGGCCACGCCGGTTGTATTCGATAACATCGACTGCGAACCGATCGCAGTATTGTAGTAACCGGTGGTGTTGGCATACAGGCTTTTGTAACCCACGGCAGTATTTTCATCGCCATAGTCATTGCTGTAGAGGGCCCGATAGCCCACACCCGTGTTCCAGGTACCCGATTCATCGTAATACCCGAGTGTGGTCATTCTCCCCAGCACGTCGATACCCACGGCGACATTGCCAGCACTTTTTCGTGCAGCCAATGCACCTGTTCCCAGCCCCAGGTTGGGTTCGGCATAAAAGGTTGAGCCAGTGTCGCTTGCATACTGAAAAGCCAATGTGGCGGGTACTCCTGCCTGGCTGATCGACGCCACATCAATATTGCCGTTGAAAAATGCACCTGCGAATGTTGGCGTGCTGGTGGTGGCAATGTCTTGCGGCAAGCTGAGCACTACATCACCATTCATGGCGCTTGCAACCACCTGGTTGTTGGTGCCAGCGATACTGATTACACCGGTGTTGGAAATCGTGATGCTGCCTGCGCCGTTGAGCACACCGATTCCGTCACCTGCGCTGATCGCACCCAACGCAAACCCCGCACCGGTGCCAATCAGCAAACTACCCTGCGCAGCTGCGCTTGAATCAACGCCCGTACCACCAAACTCAACACCCAACACACCACTGTTCACATTGCTGGCATTCAGATCAGTTAACGCTGCACCGTTGCCGATAAAACTGCTGGCAGTGACGCTGCCTGAGAATGTGGCAGCGATTCCAGACAATGCGCCAGTGATGGTTGCGCTTTGAGCCTGAAAATCAGCCACAGTTACCTTGCCTGCGGTGTAGGCGATTGCGCCTGTACCATTGGCCGCAGAATCGTCATTGAATTTGCTGCCGTCCACCGGCTGCCATGTACCGCCCACGTAGCTATACAATTTATTGGTATCAAGTACCAAACGGATATCACCCTCTTCACCGGGCAGGGTCGCTAATTGTGTATAGGTACTTACGGCACTTCTGAATTGCCTGGAAGATGCTTGGAAAGGCGCTGTTACCTGCACATAATCGTCACCAACGCCTCTGCGGTTTGCAAGAATGAAAGCGCAACTCGTTTCCATGCTGCCATTCAGGCCAGGTGATACCACGGCATACACCAACGGATTGGCCACACCCTGCCCGGCCAGAAAACTGCTGTTGGATGTGGAAGAGCTGTTATCCCAAGCGCAGTAACCCAAAGGTCGGCCAGCGCCATCTCGCTGAGGCATGTTCACCGATGAGGGAACCGAGCCCATGTCCACCGGGTAACCACTGACTGGCCCCCCCATTTCATTGGCCCGCAGTACGCCATTGACCTCGCTCACATAGCCCTGCATACCTTGGCTTACTTGTGCCACGGTATTTTTCAAGGTGAATTGGCGGATTAACTGTGTCGCGGTAAAAGCGGCAGCAGAATCGCCCGAACGACCCACCGCGGGCGAATTAACAGAAGCACCCAAACCAATTGCAACCAGAAAAGGTAAAGCATGCTTCACAGCTACCACCAGAGGTTTCGGTTTAAAACTGACCGGGCTAATTTTGCTGTTGTTGTTCTTCATGCGAACCTCTAGTTCAAAACCGCAAACACCAGTTCATCGCCGCTGGCCATGACTGACCCTTCGTACTGACGGAGCAGACGTTCCCGGGCTGCAGCTGCGCCTGCGTTAACCCGCGGGATTAAACGAAGCCGGATACCACCTGCCTCGGTATGTTCATACACCCACTCCTCGAAGTCAGGCGGACTGACGGGCAATGGAATTCCATCGGGCATCAAGGCAAGCGACAATGGACCATTGGGCGTGGGGCAGACCACAGCCGAAATAAGCGCAGCATTGCCCGCTGTGGCCGGAGCCGGGTACGCGTGGCGTGTATCGAACTGAGCATGATCGCCATCGGGATACACTGCTGCGCACAACATGATTTTTCCTTTGATTACTTCCAGCTGCACTGCAACTTCGTTGACCGTGTCCTGAACCGATTGGCCCTGTTGCGTATTGGTGCTCAAGCGTGCATAGGCAGCACCCACAATGGCCAGCAAGCCAATGCCGTACAAAATGTAGGAAGCGATGAATCCGCTTTGTTGCAGAAATATTTTCCTGTTCACGATTTCGTTTACCTTGGTTGCCTGCACGGATTTCTGCGCATACCGGGTTAACGGGTGAATGGATACAAGCCCACATCCCTTGCTTTGGTGAAAAGGGGCGAAAAAAAAGCCCGCATTTGCGGGCTTGGCGGAAGCTCGGCGATTCAATTTTCCTGGATCACCTTGAAGTACACATATTTGGCGTCACTGGTCGCGATACAACCTTCTGGCCAGCCTGCCGGATCTGGTGCGGTGCTGATTGCAGAAATTCCTGCATCAGTGGTACCCGTGGTCCACACCGACAAAGCGGTTCCTGCAACGGGGATCGCATCACTGCCGTACAACAGAGTATTCACACGTCCGCACACGTCCGCTCGCAGACCTGGCAATATCACCATCGGATCTTCACTTGGGGTTGCCAATGATTTGCCCGGCGTCACTTTGTTGATGTACCAATGACCTGCTGACAACGCTGAAGGCGCCTTGATCGTCGTGTCTTCACCGTTTGCAAAAGCGGTAGTCGGCATGATTTGTGGTGAGGCATAACGGGCAGCAGGATCGAAAAGCCCCTGGTTGGTGGTGTTCGAAAAATCTAGTGATGTTTGTACTGCAGATGAACCAAAATCACTCGAGTACCTGGCCACACCGTCGCGCAAATCACTGGCCTGTTTCAAAATTACAGACGCATTCACTTTCGCCTGCTCCACATCGGTTTGTGAGGTGGGGCTTCGGTTGGCCAGTGCAAAACCACCCAGCACTGCTGTCATCAAGGCAATGCCGAACAGCAAAGCAGCCTGGATAAAACCCGCCTGTTTTTGCTTTCGCAATAGGGCTGCGGGATTGGAAATAGACTTCATAACGTTCTCCTTGATTACCAGTGTTGCTCAAGCCTTGTTGACTTCACTTAGTTAACCCAACTCCACTTTGGCCTGCCTGCGTGCATGCTCAAGTTCGGCGTTGAATTTTTCCAAAGCAAGGGCCTGAACAATGTCTTGCTTCAACTCTTCCACAGTGGGTTTTTTCAGCTGCCTGCTGTCCTCGATTTTCAACACCAAAAGGCCATTTCGTAATCGAAGTACTTCACTGAACTCACCCTTTTTCATTTTCGATACCACCCGCCCCAGGTTGTAAGGCAAAGCTTGGGCTGATGCGTAGCCATCACCTTGCTCGACCAGCGGCTTTAATTGATCAAGCGCGTCTTTCTCCCCCTTTTTCAATTTCTCCAGGGTTCGCTGAACATCGCTTTGATCATTGCTCAGGTAATAGCTGACCTTCCACTGCTGAAAATTTTGATCGAGTACATTGGCCTCGTAATAAGCCTTGACGTCCTCATCGCTGATGGATTTGCGCAACTCCTCCATTCGCTTGGTGGTGTACAAAGTAGAGAGAACCTCACGCTCGGCCGCACGCAGGGCAGCTTTGGCCTCTGTCACATACAACTCGCGGGCACGTTCAGCCGCCACGACTTTGTTGATATAGCGGTCAATCACAATGGCGCG
>LFEF01041360.1_pt14 | contig 10483 bp, 9 predicted proteins | sample 619371 | NCBI WGS metagenome assembly LFEF01 (sample SAMN03014291, study PRJNA259931) | freshwater metagenome | biome: lake; feature: waterbloom | place: China: Taihu Lake | collected 2006-08 | depth 0 m m
CACGGTGTACAACAATTTCATGTGGATTACTGGAATTACATTGGCTGGGAAGACCCCTACTCCAAAAAGCAATTCACCGAACGGCAATACGCTCACAAACGGGCTGGAAATGTAAGTCAAATTTACACGCCGCAGTACGTGTTCTCGAACCGGGAAGTTCGGCGGTGGGGCCAGGCTGGGCTGATTCCTCAGCGATTGGCTGCGATGCAACAGGACAAAGCACCAGTGGGTCTGCAGGTTTCGCTTGAACGAAAGGCCGCCAATCTGGTCGAAGTTCAGGTAAAAACCGAATGGCTGGATGAGCGCTATTCCGGTGGACGCGTATACGTGGCCTTCTACGAAGACGGTTTAAGCCAGCAAGTGAAGGCAGGAGAAAATCGGGGGGAGCTGTTGAAACACGACCGGGTTGTGCGGCACCTGAGTGATGCGAGGAAAGTATCACCCGCGTCGAGGACACTGGTATTCAGGCACACACTACCCGCCGACTGGAACCAAAATAATGTGGGGCTGGGTGTTGTTGTTGAAAACAATGAATCCAATACCGTACTTCAGGCATTGAATGCACCAAAGGCCTTGAGCCAATGCAGTTGAATATTGATTGAGTGATTAAAAAAGGAAACACAAACATGCAACGTCGTACCCTGTTAGCAGGACTTGCCGCCTTGGGCGCAGGACTGATGATCACGAAACCCATGAGTGCAATTGCCAGTATGAACAAACTGAACAAAACCGAAGCTGAATGGCTGAAAATCATCACGAAAGAGCAGTACAACGTGCTGTTCAAAGAGGCCACAGAGCGCCCATTCTCAAGCCCTTTGAATGATGAGAAACGCAAGGGAACCTATGTGTGTGCAGCGTGTAACCTTCCGCTGTTCCCCTCCCAGTACAAATACGACAGTGGCACGGGTTGGCCAAGTTTCTTTGACGCCAACAAGGGCACCTTGGGTACCAAAACCGATTACAAACTGATTTTGCCGCGCACGGAATATCACTGTATCAATTGCGGAGGCCACCAGGGTCATGTGTTTGACGATGGACCCGCTCCAACGGGCAAGCGCTATTGCAACAATGGCCTCGCCTTGGCATTTATACCCGAGGGTCAAACATTGCCCACCGTACGCAAGGCATGAACATGAATCACATCAAACTGAAAACGACACTGACCATGGCTTTGAGCCTGATGGCAGCAACGAGTGCGCAGGCTGAGACTAAAACTGCAGTGTTTGGCGGCGGCTGCTTTTGGTGCACCGAAGCCGACTTTGACAAAGTACCCGGTGTGTTGAAAACGATTTCGGGCTATGCCGGCGGGCAATACAAAGACCCCGATTACAAGGTAGTCAGTGCTGGCCGCACAGACCACACCGAGGTAGTTGAGGTGACCTACGATGACACGAAAGTAAGCTACAGCCAGTTGGTGGAGTACTTCTGGAAAACCATCGACCCCACCGTCAAGAACCGCCAGTTTTGCGACAGTGGTACCCAATACCGAAGCGGGTTCTATTACCTCAATGAAGAGCAGAAAAAAGTGGCTGAGGCCAGCAAAGCCAAATTGCAGGCCACAGGCAAATTCAAAACCATTTACACGGAAGTTGCACCAGTGGTGAAATTTTATCCCGCCGAGGAATACCACCAGGACTACTACATTAAAAACCCTGTTCGCTATGGCTATTACCGCAACGGCTGTGGTCGGGACAAACGGCTTGAAGAATTGTGGGGACCCAAAGCTAGTCGCTAATTACTACCCATTAACGCATTTCTGGCAGAGAGAAATGGAAGGTGCTACCGACACCCACCTGACTCTCCAGCCACACTTCCCCATGCATCAATTCCACCAGTCTTCGTGTGATGGTAAGCCCCAGACCCGTACCCCCAAAAGTACGGGTAATTGACGAGTCCGCCTGCTCGAAGGGTTTGAATATTGAATTGACCTTCTCAAATGGCACACCAATTCCAGTGTCTCGAATCGAGCATTTCAGCAATTGAACGCCCTGCATGTTTTTGCCAGCCTGCACATGCACATATACACCACCCCGTTCAGTGAACTTGATTGCATTGCCCACCATATTGTTGATGATTTGCAGAAGGCGTACCGGGTCGCCTACAAATTCTTTTGGAAACCCTTCTGAAAAAGTGCATTGCAACTCCAGGCTTTTTGATCTGGCCCGTGGAATCATGGGAACCAGTGCCTGCTCAAAAACTCGCCGCGGATCAAATGCGACCGTGTCAATCGTCATCATGCCCGCTTCAATTTTCGAGAAGTCCAGGATTTCATTGACGATCAACAACAAGGTGTTGGCCGAGTCGTTTGCGACTTGCAAAAACTCCCGTTGAACCTTGGTGAGCTTGGTTTCCAGCGCAAGTTCTGTCATGCCAATAATGCCGTTGAGCGGGGTTCGAATTTCATGACTCATGTTGGCCAGAAATTCGCTTTTGGCGCGGTTGGCACTCTCTGCCATTTCCTTGGCTCTGGACTCATCGTCGAGGTGCTCGGTGGTGCGTTTCAACTTCTCAAAAGCAGCTCGAAACTCGGTCGGTAGATTTTCAATCAACAACTCTGAACCTTCACTGGCTGAACTGGACGGCGTGGCATCGAATTTTTCAACACGTTCAAGCGCACCCAACCAACGTTTCAGAGGGAACCAGATGATCAACATGCCGCCCAGCAAGCCACCGATCGCGCTGAGCATGGCCACGCGGATCAACCCCCAAAAACCTTCTGCGATCTCATCCACTGCAAAAGTAAAACGCAACACACCATAGTCATAACCGCCAGCATTGATGGCCCGGTTCACATCGTAAAGTTGCTCGGCCACCTTGTCGCGCAACCACGTGGGCGCGGTGCTCTTTAAAATACTGGAGTTTTCGCTTCGAATGAGGCCGCCAGTCAAATCAATATACTTGGCTGAAGCAAACCGGGAACCTGCAATCGCCTTGTTCAAAGTGCGCTGAATGGTGTCGTAATCGCCGATTACCGCGCTGTCAGCCACCGTTTGCGCCACCACCTCAATCATCATGTTGGCCGAGTCTTGCGCCTCTTCGAGAGTGCTGTGGTATTGAAAACGCGAGAAGGCAATAAAACTGAGCGACACGAACAAGAGCAAAGCCACGGTGTACAACAAGAACACGCGACCAATCAGGGACGATGGCAATAAACGGATCAGCTTCATTACAACAAACAGTCAGGCATTAACGCACCGCCATGGGTGCAGTGGCATAAAACCGGCGGTAACTTTCGTAGTCTTTGTCGGTCGCCGACAGGAAGTGGCTGTTCGGATCCATACCCACCGACTCCGAGGCCTGTTTCAAAATCAAGGCGCCCGCCTTGCTTTTGTGCATGTTGATAAAGGCGTTGGCAACAGCACGTACATCTTTGGTGCTCACCTTGCTGGACGCCATCAGCGCCAAATCCAGATAGGACTCTGAGGTCCAAAGTACCCTGAATTTGGTGCCTTGCTTTTCAGTGAATCCGTCGATCAGGGCAGAATTGCTGCCCACTGCTTTCGCTTTACCTGCCATCAACTGAGCAAACGCTGCATTCTGGTTTCCTGCAAATACAGCATTCACTTCGACACCACGACTCAGCAATTCAGCTTGAGGCACCCGGTAGCCCACAAAAGCCTCGGGACCAGCAAACACCATATCTTGCTTGTCCAGCTCCTCCAGCGTGCGAATCGGTGAATTGTCGAGCACAGCGATTTGCCCCTGCAGGGCAGGACCAGTGCGTCGCCCAAACACCTTCCAGCCCAGCTTGTCACGCTCGGGACTGAACAGATGGTTGGAAAACACAAACTCGACTTCTTGCGCCAGCACATAGGCTGTTGTGTCGGCGGAAGTTCTGCCGATTTTCAGTTCAAGCTGAACACCACTTTGCTGGCTGACATATTGGATAATTGGATTCCAGTAGGCGGCGGTCTTGGGAATGTCCCACTGGTTAACAGGAGAAAACCTGTAGACCGGTTGCTGTGAATGTGGCTGCTGAGCCTGGGCCAGCATTGCGGTCATCAACAAAAACCCGGAAATGAACAAACGCAACATGCTTGAATTGCCCCATCTTGATTGACAAAGGGCAAGGATAAAGCAAAGTCAGGAAAGTTAAACCATTAAATAACGCTCATTTTACAATTTAACTTTCCTTATACCTTCTGTCGCACTTACACAAATCTCAAACCTTTGAATCGCTCCCGCAACTCCGACTTCTGCACTTTGCCAGTAGCACCAATTGGCATGGCATCGACAAACTCCACATCATCGGGAATGTGCATTTTGGTAATGCGGCCTTCATAGAAATTCAGAATGTCTTGCTTGCTTACCTCCATACCGGGACGCTTCACAACAATCAACAACGGTCGCTCATTCCACTTTTCATGCGGAATGGCGATCACCGCAGACTGAAGCACCGCCGGGTGAGACATGGCAATGTTCTCCAAATCGATTGAACTAATCCACTCACCACCCGACTTGATCACATCTTTGGTGCGATCGGTAATCTGCATCAGGCCATCAGGTGCCATCCGGGCCACATCGCCTGTCGCAAACCAACGCTTGCCCGTGGCATCATGGCTGAATGCTTTGGCGCCATCACCACCATAGTACTCGTGCAATACCCAGTGGCCACGCACATGCAACTCGCCGCTTTGCTCAAAATCCCAGGGCAATTCAGTGCCATCTTCAGCCAGCAATTTCATGTCCACGCCAAAAATGGTGCGCCCTTGCTTGGCGACAATCTCGTATTGCTCCTGTTTGGGCAAACTGCGCTCATCACCGCTCAGCTTGGACACAGTGCCCAAGGGCGACATTTCTGTGCTGCCCCAACCCTGCATCAGCTCAACACCCATTTCGTCAAACTCTTTGATCAAACTCACAGGGACTGCCGAGCCACCCACCAGCGAGCGTTTCAAGGTGCTGAATGAGAGTCCGTTTTGCTTCATGTGATTGATCAATCCCAGCCAGATGGTAGGAACACCCGCCGCCACGGTGACCCGCTCGCGCTCGAGCAGGTCATAAATGGATGGGCCATCCAGTTGTGGGCCAGGCATGACCAGTTTGCAACCTGTCATCAACGCGGCATAGGGCAAGCCCCAGGCATTCACATGGAACATGGGCACCACGGGAAGAACCGTGTCCTTTCGGGTCAGCGCAATCGCATCGGCACAGTTCGACATCATCGCGTGCAACATGGTGGATCGGTGCGAATACAAGATGCCTTTTGGGTTGCCGGTGGTACCCGAGGTGTAACACAATGTACAGGCTGAGTTTTCATCAAATTCGGGCCACACGTACTCGTCATTCTGCGCTTTCAGCAAGGCCTCGTAATTCAACAGGCCAGCCACGGGTGGATCTGCAGGCATCTTGTCTTCATCGATCAATAAAATCCAGTTCTTAACACTGGGGCAATGCGGTGCAATCGCCTTGATCAGGGGTGCAAAGGTGAGGTCGAAAAAAATAGTGGTGTCTTGCGCGTGGTTGATGATGTAGATCAACTGCTGTGGTGTGTATCTGGGGTTCAAGGTGTGTGTTACAGCACCCATACCCGCCACCGCATAATAGATTTCAATGTGGCGATGACTGTTCCAGGCGATCGTGGCAATGTTCTCGCCTTGCTGAATGTTCAAGCCATGCAAGGCATTGGCAAGTTGTCTTGCCCGCGCTGCCATGGCCTTGAAGGTGATTCGGTGCAGGTCACCTTCAACCCTGCGGCTTACCACTTCTTGCCAACCGTAAAAACGTTCGGCATGCACCAAAATTGATGAAAGCAGCATTTCCTGCTTCATCATCAAACCGGCCTTTAACATCGTTTCCGTCTCCTCTGCGTTGTATTTTTTTCAAGTGTACCGCAGAGAACTGTAATCGATATTCTATTTTTAAGCGTGTCGGCTGCGGCCTGCTTTCCAGATCACCCAAATGACCAAAGCCTGCAGCGGCAGGCGCAAGTACAGCAGCAACACCGGAATATCGGCGAACTGTTCAGGGTTCATGGCCATGTGAATGTTCGCGGGCAGCACAGCCACGCAAAGCGCCATCAATCCATAAGCGGCCCATTTGCGGGTGCGTTCAAACAGAATGCCCAGACCACCCATAATCTCGAAAACACCACTGATTTTGACCAGGGCATCCGGGTTGCTGAGGTACGGCGGCACGATACTGGAGAAAAAATCCAGCAACACAAAATGCAAAATGCCTGCGCCGACAAAGAATATCGAAACAAATAAAACAGAAACTGGAAACATTAAGGATTAATCAGACTGATGGTGCCCAGAATGATAGGCCACGTTCCTGTGTAGGTTCCGTCTTCAGGTTGGGTTTTAAGGTCGAGCTGATACACAATTCTAAATTCACGTGTTAATAACTGATCAACATCGTCCATGTTGAATGTAATTACTCCGGCCCCACCAGGAGACAGACTGACGGATTTTCCAATTTGTGTGCTGTCTTGGAAGAGGCTGACAGAAACACTATTGACCTGATCATCAAGGTAATGAATTTTGCTGCCCTTCAACATACTGAGTCGATTGTTCACAAAATTCAGGGGAATAGAAACAATCGGAGTTGTGTTGGTTCGGATAGAAAAGCAGCCCTCTGAAGTCGCTCCTTGGCAACCACCCACAATTGTTGAAGTGTAACTAATTTCAAGTCCACGACCATTGCCGTTATTACGGCTTGAATTGCCGGAGGCTGTGGACGATTTTACGATTGTCACAATGGCAGGCTGAGTGACTGCAGATGCGGTTGTTGTTGCGCCAATTTCAACAGAAACGCGTGGATTCGCAATCGCGGTTTGTGCGTTCGCAAGCGAACCCTGCATCACAAACAACATGGCTGTGATGGCTGATAATTTGTGAAATAAACCCATTTTTTTCTCCTCAGCCATGTCAGTAGCTGATCGTCAAGGTCAAGGTACCTGAGTACAAACCCGCGCTGGCATTCAGATTGTTACCCACATCCAGTATTCGCCCATACAGCGTGAAGGTGGGTGGGGTACTAAATGAAAGTGGTTTCTGTGAGTTGCCCAAACCAAGCGGACAATTGCCTGTGAATGAAAACACAGCGGAGCCTGCCACGCTGGGGTAAACATTACTGTAGTTCGCATCAGAGTAAATGCCATAGGTCAACGTACTACCCAGATTGTGTAGCAGCCTACTTGCGTTGCTGGCCGAACCTGACAAGGCGACAAAGGTGCTACCCGAAACAGTCGTCGTGCTGATACCCCTACAAGTACAACTCATTTGTACACTACCCACGGTGGTCCTGTTGCCATTGGAGGGCTGATAGTTTCCAAATGCCAGGGTACCGCCTCCCACTGAGCATGAGCTGACTTCGCCTGCATGAGCCTCGCCACCCAACAACCCGAGCCCGGCCACTGCCAGAAGTACTGAAAAAAATGTGTTCAATGAACGGTCGAGCATTTCATTATTCCCAGGTCAATTGGCGAGTCACTACTACGCGCACTCTTGTTCAAATCAAATTCAAAGTTACACTCACCGCCCTTCCATTTCGCAGTGTAGGCAGCTGCATCTGGTGCATCGGCCAAGTAAACCAGGCCTTCAGTACCGACAACCAAGTTCATGCGCGTGCCATCCCGCTTGAAAACTGGTGCACCCGAGGGCACATCATTGCCCTCGACATCCTTCAGGACAAATGTCACCGATCGTACGAGTCGTACCGGAAAATCGAGTAACACCCCACTTCGGTAATAAGGAACACCGACAAGCTCAGTTGCGCCAATTTCTACTTCAAATGGCAAGTCTGCCTGTTCAATTGAAATACGGTTGTCTTCATAAGATCTTAGATTGGGTACCACCAAAGTGCCGGCTGAATTGGTTCTCCCTATCGCCTGGTTCTCAGCGAACACAGTGACACCCTCAAAGCCTTTCACCCTCACCACGCCGAAACTGTCATTCAGGCGTCTCGACAAATAAACGTCACCATCCATGAACACGGCGCTGCCGGACGCACCCACACTTTGGCTGCTTTGCCCCTGCTGGGACGTTGCTGACGCAGTCACCGTGGAGTAGTTGAAATTACGGGCCACTTCAGCACGGTAGGTGTTGTTCAAACCAGCCTCCAGGCCATATCCCGTTCCTAGCCCCAAAGGCAGGCTTTTACGAAACTGTGCACTTGCAAACAATTTGTCCTTGCCCGACTTGCTGACTTGATAGGCCATGGATCGTGTTTGATCCAAAGGCATGAAACCGCTCAAGAAAAAAGAGCGTTGACCATCAGCCAGCAAGGATTGGGTGTAAGACAAACTGACGGATAATTTGCCGAACAACTGTAAAAAGTAAGCGGTAGAAATTGTTTCGTTCGGAATGCCTGCAAACTCGGACGATGAATAGGTAAAAGACACTGCGCCGAATTCACCAAAACCGTAGGAAAATCTTGAATTCAAGGCATGTGAAGTGGTGCGTTGGGGACCAAATTCAGAAATCAAGCGGAAGTCATCTGAAGCTTGCTGATACTGAACACCAATGGCAGATGTGCGGGCCTGTCGCTCAAAACCGAGCACTGTCAAAGTACCTGAACCCTGTTCCGACTGGCTGCCAGCCAGATCGAAGTTAACCGCACCAAAACCAGCCAAAGCCTGCACTACGCCACCACCCGCCAAGCGGCTGCTTGCGCTAGATTCCGCATGGAAACCTGCGGTGAAATTATCAGTGAAACCATAACGATGCGTAGCACTGATCAGCGAGTCTCCGTAGTCGCTGCCTTCGCGTCCAAAATTGCGCCGAAGCTGACCCACTTCATAGGAAAAATCATGCTGACCGTTGCGCAGCAAACCCGGACTTTGATAGAAAGACTGAGTCAATATTTGCTCTCGTCCAGAGGCATCACGAATAACAACGCGTACATCACCTACACCGGTGCTTGAAGGGATGTTGTCAATGTTGAAAGGGCCAGGTGCCACCTGTCGACGTGACTGAAGCACATTATTCACAAACACCTCGACTGTGGAAGGCGCCGTCGCGATTCCAGTCGCAGCCCGCAACGGGCTGGATGTCAAGTAGGGCTGGGTGCGAAAATTGGTGGCGTATTGAATACCGCCAATACGGTTACTAATACTCCACGGTGCAGCCTTGGATATCGAATCACCCAAACGAAGTGAAGCCACAGAATTTGGCAAGTCCATTTCCCAAGTCGAATTCAGGCGGATTGCTCCTGACTGAGTGGGCGATTGGGAGACGAAAAAGTTGCTGGAACCAACCCCGTATGGCGTAAACACCGCGGGTTCCAAAAAGGCAGAAGTAAAATTATCACTCTCAATTGTGGTACTGGACAAGTCGTAGTTAAAAAAGGCACCGAAGCCCGAAGTCAAGGTACCTTGATTGCTGGCCGACTGGTAGCTCATCGATCGTGAAATAAAGCGTTCTGCAGCAGCATTGAATTGCAGAAAAAGATTTTTTTCATCAAGTGCATAAGTAGTACCCTCGGCGATCGGTACTTTGTAGTAAACAGAACCACCATAGTCAATTGTTGGCAAGCCGTTGGAATCAATTCGCCACACCGAGAGTTCCTGCTCTTGCGCATACAGATCATTGGTGACACCAAACAAAACAACAGAGGGATCGGGAAGATCAGTGCCGTTAATTCGAACCTGTACGACCAACTCTTGAAAAGCCGAGGTATTAACCTTTACTTCCTGCCCGATCGCTGCCTTGATCTGGAACAACAGCGCACCAAGAATAAGCAAAAAGTAAGGCATTGATCACCAATGCCGAATCAATGGTCGAAGGACACAGTTTGATCAATCAATAGTCCTTCACCTATTGCTTGAATTTTCAGGGTCTTGCCAGGCACTGTGCTTGCGCCTGCTGCAGCCAAAGGGAACACCTTGGTCGCACCCGACAACACCTGTATAACCGGCGGGGCTGACTCGAGTGCCAAACCTGTGGCTGTATCAATAATTTTTACTTCGACTGCTTTCACATACACATTGCCGGGGTTGTGCGCGCTCAATGCCAGACTTCCGTCTGGCAACTTCAGGTACTTGAACTCGAGCGGCTTTTTCTCCACCTTGGAGGGCACAATGTGCACAGGTATATTCATTTGCAAGGCAACGCGAACGCCACCCTCTTCGAGCGGCTTCTCGGAGGGAATTTCTTTCACAAACAATCTGTAAGTTTGTTCAACAGGAAAGTCTTGGCGATTGCGAAGCGCAATGCGAACGATTTGAGAGGCTGCCGGCGCGATATTGAACACTCTGGGACTGATCAAAATGTCTTTGCTGGCCTCGTAAACTTCCTGGCCATCTTTTTGCGACCACAAAAACGCATCCAGCTGCATGGACAGCGGTTCGTCCGTGGACTCATTGGTGATTGTCAAAGCATAGGTTGGCTGACGCGAGGGCATGGAAATATTCACCGAGGACACGGTGAAATTGCCTGCCTGTGCAGTCAAATTGACGACTGAAAGCAGAATAAATGCTGAAATTTTTGTCCAGATATTCATAGGCCTGTGGCAGAGAGTAATTAATAAAAAACAAAACCCC
>LFEF01033082.1_pt1 | contig 10479 bp, 9 predicted proteins | sample 619371 | NCBI WGS metagenome assembly LFEF01 (sample SAMN03014291, study PRJNA259931) | freshwater metagenome | biome: lake; feature: waterbloom | place: China: Taihu Lake | collected 2006-08 | depth 0 m m
CTCCGGCGACCGCGAGGCGGCTGTCGCCGCCGTCGCCCGCGACCTCGGCATCGCCGACTGGCGCTCGGGCCTCCGGCCCGACGAGAAACTGCACGCGCTCGACGATCTCGCGAAGCACGGCCGCAAGGTCCTGATGGTCGGCGACGGACTCAACGATGCTCCCGCCCTGGCCAAGGCCCATGTCTCGATGTCGCCGATCAGCGCGACCCACCTCGCCCAGGCGGCAGCCGACATCGTCTTCCTCGGCGACAGCCTCAGCCCCGTGGCGACCAGCCTCGCCATCGCCCGCAAGGCCCGCGCGCTGATGATGGAGAACCTCTGGTTCGCCGTGCTCTACAACGCCATCGCCGTCCCCATCGCCATCGCCGGCCTGGCGACCCCGCTGGTCGCCGCCGCCGCGATGTCGGGCTCGTCCCTGGTGGTGACGCTCAACGCGCTGCGCGCGGCGCACCGGCCGGTCGCAGCGATCGAGGAGGCTGCGTCATGAACATTCTCGTCGTGCTGTTTCCGCTGGCGCTGGGCATGGGCCTCGCCGGACTGGGGGCCTTCTTCTGGTGCATGCGGACGGGGCAATACGCCGACATCGAGGGTTCGGCCTGGCGCGTGCTGCAGGATGACGACCTCGGGATCGAGGCGGATGGGCTGGACGACGGGCCCGACGAAACGGCTCCTCAGCCGAAGGCCGGAGACCGCCGCGCCGCTTCATTGACACAGGGCCCGATCTGAAACATGGGGTGACCCCAAGGGGACCGTGTTCGGCAACGGACTCGCTCCCTCTCCTGACCGGGCGGAACGGGCCTCATGACCACGGTTTCACCCCGCCGCGTCCTGCTCACCGGCGCGGCCGGCTTCGTCGGTTACCATGTCACTCAGGCGCTGCTGGCGCGCGGCATCGCCGTGCTCGGCATCGACAACCTGACGCCCTATTACGATCCCGCTCTCAAGCAGGCCCGGCTCGACAGGCTCCTGCCGCAGGAGGGATTCCGCTTCGAGCCGATCGACATCGCCGACCATGACGCGCTCGCCGGCGCCTTCGCCCGCTTCGCGCCGGACGTCGTGATCCATCTCGCGGCGCAGGCCGGCGTGCGCTACTCGCTCGACAATCCCCGCGCCTACGCCCACTCCAACCTCGACGGCTTCCTCTCCGTGCTGGAGGCCTGCCGGCACCACCCCGTCCAGCATCTCGTCTACGCCTCGTCCAGCTCGGTCTACGGCGCCAACGCGAAGGTGCCCTTCAGCGAGCATGACGGCGCCGACCATCCCGTCTCGCTCTACGCCGCGACCAAGCGCGCCAACGAGCTGATGGCCCACAGCTATGCGCAGCTCTACGGCATCCCCGCGACCGGCCTGCGCTTCTTCACCGTCTACGGCCCCTGGGGCCGGCCGGACATGGCCTATTTCAAGTTCACCAAGGCGATCCTCGAAGGCCGGCCGATCGACGTCTATGCCGAGGCGGAGATGAGCCGCGACTTCACCTATGTCGACGACATCAGCGAGGCGATCGTGCGCCTCGCGGCCCTGCCGCCCGCCCCGGGCGGGGCCGGCGCCGGCCAGGACCCCGCCACGGCGGACGCGCCCTGGCGGATCTACAACATCGGCAACCACACGCCCGTCCGCCTCGACCGCTTCATCGCGGTGATCGAGGCCGCCTGCGGCAAGACCGCGATCAAGCGCCATCTGCCGATGCAGCCGGGCGACGTCCGCGCGACCTATGCCGACGTGTCGGACCTGATGGCCCGGGTCGATTTCAGGCCCGATACGCCGATCGAGACCGGCATCGCGCGCTTCGTCGCCTGGTATCGCGACTTCTACGGGATGGCGCAGGCGTGATCAGTTCCTGACGACGTCGCGCGAGAACCGGGCGACCGATTCGTCGAGCCGGCGGGCCGAGGCATCGACGCCGGCGGCCGCGGCCGAGACCTGACGGCCATTGTCCATGGTGCGCGCCGCATCCGCGACGACGAGATCGATCGCCGCCGTGGTGTTCTCCGCCTCGCGCACGGTGCCCGCCAGCAGGGCGACCATGGTTCGGATCGCCTCGGCCTGCTGATCGACGGCGACGACGATGTCGCCGGTCACCCCAACGATCGCGTCGGTGGAGACGCTGATGTTCATCACCGCCGCCAGCGAGCGCTCCGTCGCGGCGCGCACCTCTTCGATGCGCTCCGAGATCTCCTGCGTGGCCGCCTCGGTGCGAGCCGCCAGCCCCTTCACCTCGGTGGCGACGACGGCGAAGCCACGGCCGGCCAGCCCGGCACGGGCCGCCTCGATGGTCGCGTTGAGCGCGAGCAGATTGGTCTGCGCCGCGATCTCCCGGATCAGGGCCGAGACATCGCCGATGTCGCGCACCGCCTGCGTCAACTGCGTCTTCACGGCAATCGAGGCCGCGACATCCGAGGCCGCCGTCCGCACCAGTTGCGTGGTCTTGTCGGCCTCGGCGCGAATCTGCGCGATCGTGTTGGTGAGCCGGTGCGAATGGGATTCGACGCAGGTAATGTCGCTCATGGCTTCCGACACCTTGGTCAGCACGCCGGCGAGCTTGTCCTGCGACCGCTGCGAGATCGAGACGAGTTGCTCGGCCGCGCCGTTCATGTGGTCGACCGACTGGAAGACCGGCTGCAGGATCGCGCCGATCTCGTGCCGGAAGGCCGCTGCCTGCCGCTCGACCTCTTCGCGTCGCGCCTCCTCGACGCGCGCCTGGGCCTTCGCTTCCTGCCCGAGCGCCTGGGCGCTGCTGATGGCGCGGACGCGGTCGATGAAGAGTTGCGCCATGCTGCGCAGCGAGACCAGCATCACCGAGCCGTAGATCGCCTGGAAGGTCAGGTTCTCGAGCATGTGATCGACCGGCGACAGCGCGATGTGGATCACGCGTGCGCCGAGGATGATCCCTGCGAAGAGCAGCGCCGCCGACGGCATGCTCGCCATCGTGAAGGTCCCCGCGCAGACGAGGCCGGCGAGCAGCGTCGCGGTCAGCACCTCCATCTCCGGGACGGCGATGGGATTGAAGACGACGGCCATGACCACCCAGGGCAGCGCCATCAGGGCGGAGTCGATCAGGATGCGGTCATTGAACTTGGCCGAGGGGCTGTCCTCGCGATTGCGTTCGCGGATCCGCGTGATGCGCAGGATGCCGAGGACGCCGATCGCGACCACCGCCGCGCTCCAGAACAGCGGAAACCAGAGCCAGCCATGGATCATCGCCGTGATCGCGACCAGCACGGCGGACAGGAGATTGGAGAGCAGGATGGCGGGAAGAACGCGCGCGAACAGATTGCCCTGCGCCTTGCGCAGGGCCGCCGCTTCTGGCTCGTCCAGCCGTGACATGCCCAACAAGCGGCTGACCCACGCATCGTAGCGCGCCGGCCATGAGTCTCTTACCGTGAGAGCTGTCGACGCCGGCTTCGTCACGTTCACGCTCAACTCCCGCGACCAGGGCCAAGCGGGAAACATCGCAGAGACGTCTCAAGGGTCCGTTAACGATAACGTCGTCGAGGCTGCGCCAGGGAGGGGTACCGGGCCAAACGGCCCGCGGCGGCGGTCAGGTCCAGCTGGGCCGCCACGCCGCGAATTCAGCCTTGGTCTGTTCGTTCGCCGGATAGAGGCCGAACAGGCCTTGCCCCCCACGCACGCGCTCGGCGACGAAATCCTCGTAGGCCGTCTGCTCATAGACCTCGGGCGCGATCTCGTTGGCGAGATGGGCGGGAATGACACACACCCCCTCGCCGTCGCCGACGATGACGTCGCCGGGATAGACGGCGACATCGCCGCAGGCGATCGGCGCATTGATGTCGAGCGCGTGGTGGCGGATCAGGTTGGTCGGCGCACTCGGGCGGTTGTGATAGGCCGGGATCGCCATGGCTGCGATCTCGGGGGAGTCCCGGAAGCCGCCATCGGTGACGATGCCCGCGACGCCGCGCTGCATCAGCCGCGACACCAGGATGCCGCCGGCGGAGGCCGCGCGCGGGTCCTTGCGTGAGTCGATCACCATGACATGGCCGGGCGGGCAATCCTCGACCGCGCGGCGCTGGGGATGCTGCGTCCCCTCGAAGGTGCCGAGATGATCGAGATCCTCCCGCGCCGGGATGTAGCGCAGCGTGAACGCCTCGCCGACCATGCTCTCCGCCTTCTGGCCGAGCGGCCGCACGTCCTGGATGAAGACGTTGCGGAAGCCGCGCCTGAACAGCGCCGTCGTCAGCGTGGCGGTCGAGACGCGCTTGAGCTTCTTGCGGTTTTCGTCGGTGAGGGTGGTCATGGGATATCCAAACATCTGCTTAGGGTGAAGGCTCGACGTTCATCGTCATTGCGAGCGGAGCGAAGCAATCCAGGGGGCTCGCCCTACGCCGTCCTAGATTGCTTCGTCGCTGACGCTCCTCGCAATGACGGCAAGGCAGGCGGTCGCGCTGGTGGGATGATCGGCCCTTCGATCACTCGATCCGGACATTCGCCTTCTGCGCCACATCAGCCCAGCGCTTGGTCTCGGCGGCGATATGGGCGGTGAACTGCTCCTGGGTCGAACCGACGGGATCGACGCCGAGCTTCTTCATCTGGTCGATGACGGCAGGCTCGCGCATGATCGCCTGGACCTCCGTCGAAAGCTTGGCGACGATCTCCTTGGGCACGCCAGCCGGCGCGAAGAAACCGTGCCAGGACGCCGCCGAATAGCCCGGAATGAACTCGGCCAGCGCCGGCAGGTCCTTGGCGACGGCGAGGCGCTCGGGCGTGGCGGTCGCGAGCGCGCGGATCTTGCCCGCCTCAACATGCGGCCAGGCGATGGTGATGTTGTCGAAGGTGATCTGGATCTGGCCCGAGAGCAGGTCCTGCGTCACCTGCCCGCTCGAGCGATAGGGCACATGCACCATGTCGGTGCCGGTCGAGACCTTGAACAGCTCCGCCGCCATATGGGTCGAGGTGCCCGCCCCCGAGGAACCGAAGGAATACTTGTTGGGGTTCTTCTTCAGCAGGTCGATCAGCTCCGGCACCGTCTTCACCGGCAGGTCGATATTGACCATCAGGATGTTGGGCACGCTCGCCACCTGCGAGATCGGGGCGAAGTCCTTGATGTGGTCAAAGGGCATCTTGGCGTAGACGGCCGGGTTGATCGCATGGGTCGAGACCGTGCCCATGGTCAGCGTGTAGCCGTCGGGCGTCGCCCGGGCAGCGGCCGCGACACCCGTGTTGCCGCCGGCGCCGGGCCGGTTCTCGACGATGAACTTGCCGTTGAGACGGGCGCCGAGACGCTCGGCCAGCACGCGGCCGAGCAGGTCGGTCGTCCCACCCGCTGCGAAGGGGACGATGATCGTCACCACCTTGTTGCCGGGATAGTCGCTCTGCGCCAGCGCGGCCGGAGCGGCCAGCAGGCAAGCGGCGGCCAACGCCGCCCTGCGTGTCATCGTCATCGATTGTCCTCCCATGGCAGAAACAGAGCCGGCGGGGTTCGCCAGCGCGGTCCGTTGTCGGATCCTTGCCCCATCCGATAGCACAGGATTCCAGATTTGAAATCTGAAATTTCAGACTTGTCGCCGCTTGTCCTTTGTGGTGAGTGATGCGGTGATGGAGCCGAGACTTCGCGGGCCGCATGGCGGATTCGCGAGGGCCGACGCCCGCCCCCGGACCGACGATGCCCCAGACCCTGACCATCGAACCCGTCGCCCCTCACCTGCTGCGCTCGCTGCGCGAGCATGTGCATGAGCGGCTGCGCCGGGCGATCGTCGCCGGGCGCTTCCGCAATGGCGAGCGGTTGAACGAGCGGCATCTGGCCGAGATGCTCGGCGTCAGCACGACGCCGGTGAAGGACGCCATCCGCAAGCTGGAGAGCGAGGGGCTGGTGCGCACCGAGGCGCGCCGTGGCGTCTTCGTCGAGTTCTCGGCCCGCCAGGCGCTGGAGATGGCGCTGGGGCGCGCGGCGCTCGAAAGCGTCATGACCCATATCGCCGCCAACCGTCTGGGCGACGCCGACATCGCCGAGATCGGCCGCCTGATCGAGGAGATGGCCCATGCGACGCAGCACAGCGCGCTGGAGGACCTCGTCACCCTGAACGAGGCCTATCACGGCGCGATCCACCGCATCTCGGGCTGCGGCTATCTCGAGCGCCGGCTCGACGGGCAGCGCATGTACGATCACGCGCAGCGGATCGCCCTGCTCTCGGAGCCGTCCGAGCGCGGCCAGGGCTTCGAGGAACATCGCTCCATCTACCAGGCGCTGCGGGCGCGCGATCCCGCGCTCGCCGAAGAGAGAATGCGCCGCCACATCGTCCGCTCGGCGAAAGCCCATGTGCGACAGGTGTTCGGCGCCGATGCGGAAGGGTTGGACTATGACGAGTGATAAAATCCGCAGTGCGTTGCGCGGCATTTCGGGCGTGCATGTCACCGCCTGGGGCGCCAATGGCGAGGCCGACTGGGCGGTGACCGGGAAGATCGTGGCGCGCATCGCCGCCGCGGGCATCCACAACATCGTCTCGGCCGGCAACACCGGCGAGTTCTACCCGATGACATCAGACGAGGTCGTGCGCAGCCATGCGGTGGCCGCCGAGGCCGCCGCCGGCAAGGCCCTCGTCACCGCCGGCATCGGCCGGTCGCTGCGCGAGGCGGTCTCCACCGGCCGGCTCGCGGCCAAGGCCGGCTGCGACGCGGTGATGGTGCATCACCCGCTCGACCCCTTCGCCGCGCCCCAGTCGCAGGCGGACTACATCCTCGCCATCGCCGAGGCGCTGACGCTGCCGCTGGTGGCCTATATCCGCTCCGACGCGATCGGCGTGAAGGACCTCGTCCGGGTCGCCACCCACCCCAACGTCGCAGGCGTGAAGTTCGCCTCGACCAACATGATGCTGCTGTCCGAATGCGTGCGGGCCACGCAGGGAACGCGCGCCAACTGGATCTGCGGCCTCGCCGAGGGCTGGGCGGCGCCCTTCTATGCACTGGGCGCCCGCGGCTTCACCTCCGGCCTGATCAATGTCGCCCCCGAGCGGTCGCTCGCCGTCTGGCATGCGCTGGAAAAGGGCGACTACGCCGCCGCGCGGGTCGAAGTCGACGCCATCGCCGGTTTCGAGACGCTGCGCACGAAATACGGCAACGGCGCCAACGTCACCGTCGTCAAGGAGGCGCTCGGCCTGCTCGTCACCGCCGTCGGCCCCGTCCGCCTGCCTGGCCTGCCGGAGCTCAACGCCGAGGAGAAGGCGCAACTGCGCGCCATCGTCTCCGGCTGGGGCGCCCAGCGCGCGGCGGCGGAGTAACGCTTGCTGTCATTCCGGGGCATCGCACCGCGATGAACCCGGAACCCACGACTGGGTGAGACCGAAGGGCCCCGTCGGGACGTTTCACCCGGTCGTGGGTTCCGGGTTCGCAGCTTCGCTGCGCCCCGGAATGACAGACGTAACGCACACAAGAAGCCACCCGAGGAAACGCCGATGTCGTCCCATCCCCGCAAGGGTCCTGCCCGCAAGACGCCCGACACGCTGCGCAGCAAGCGCTGGTTCGGCGCCAGCGATCTGCGCTCCTTCGGGCACCGCTCGCGGGCGCTGCAGATGGGCTTCGCGCATGAGGAGTTCATGGGCAAGCCGGTCATCGGCATCATCAACACCTGGTCGGAGATCAACCCCTGCCACACCCATCTGCGCGACCGGGCGGATGCGGTGAAGCGGGCGGTCTGGGCGGCCGGCGGCTTCCCGGTCGAGATCCCCGTGATGTCGGTCTCGGAGCAGTACCAGAAGCCGACCACCATGCTCTATCGCAACTTCCTGGCGATGGAGACGGAAGAATCGATCCGCTCCCATCCGCTCGACGGGGCGGTGCTGCTCGGCGGCTGTGACAAGTCCACGCCGGCCCTGATCATGGGCGCCTGCAGCGCTGGGCTGCCCTTCATCTATGTCCCGGCCGGTCCCATGCTGCGCGGCAACTGGGCCGGCAAGGTGCTGGGTTCCGGCGCCGATGTCTGGAAGTACTGGGCCGAGAAGGAAGCCGGCAACATCACCGACGACCAGTGGAAGGAGATGGAGAGCGGCATCGCCCGCTCCCATGGCACCTGCATGGTGATGGGCACCGCCGCCACCATGATGAGCCATGCCGAGGTGCTGGGCCTGACCCTGCCGGGCGCCTCCGCCATCCCCGCCGCCGACGCCGCCCATCCCCGCATGGCCGCGGCGTCAGGCAAGCGCATCGTCGAGATGGTCTGGGAGGATCTGACGCCCGACCGCATCCTGACTCGCAAGAGCTTCGAGAATGCGCTGACCGTGCATATGGCGGTCGCCGGCTCGACCAACGCCATCATCCACCTGATCGCCATGGCCGGGCGCGCCGGCGTGTCGCTGACGCCGGACGATTTCGACGCCTTCTCGCGCACCGTACCGGTGATCGCCAATCTGCGCCCGTCGGGCGAGTTCCTGATGGAGGATTTCTTCTATGCTGGCGGCCTCCCGGCCCTGCTGAAGCAGCTCGAGAGCAAGCTCCACACCGACGCCATGACCGTCACCGGCAAGCCGATCTCGGAGACCATCGCGCTCGCCACCGTCTATGACGACAACGTCATCCGCCCGCTCGACAATGCGGTGACGACCGCCAACGGTCTCGCGGTGCTGAAGGGCAACATCGCCCCCGATGGCTGCGTCATCAAGCCGTCGGCCGCCGAGCCCCGCCTGCTGAAGCATTCCGGCCCGGCGCTGGTCTTCGAGGACTACGACGCGATGATGAAGGCCGTGAACGACGAGAGCCTCGACGTCACGCCCAACCACATCATGGTCCTGAAGAACTGCGGCCCGGTCGGTGGTCCCGGCATGCCGGAATGGGGCATGATGCCGATCCCGAAGAAGCTCTTGAAGCAGGGCGTGCGCGACATGCTGCGCATCTCGGATGCCCGCATGTCCGGCACCAGCTACGGCGCCTGCGTGCTGCATGTCGCGCCCGAGGCCTATATCCGCGGGCCGCTGGCGGCCGTGCAGACCGGCGACGTCATCAGCGTCGATGTCGAGGCCCGCAGCCTCTCGGTCGCCCTGACCGACGCCGAGATCGCCGCGCGCCTCGCCGCCTGGACGCCGCCCGACCGCGACTACCCCCGCGGCTGGGGCAAGATGTCGGCCGCCCATATCCGCCAGGCCGACAAGGGCTGCGACTTCGACTACCTCGAGGGCACGGCGAAGATCCCCGAGCCGGAGATTCACTGAAGCGCTTCATTGCGAGGAGCGCAACGACGAAGCAATCCAGAACCTCCGGCGCCACGCTTCCTGGATTGCTTCGCTTCGCTCGCAATGACGACGAGGCCCAGACGTTCCATCCGCAACCGCGTTGCCCTAGGCTGTCGTCCCGCCCCCCGCGAGACGACACACCGTGCCAGCCCAGACGCCCGCCCCCCGCCTCTCCTGGCAGGACGCCTTCGAGACGCCGACGAACTCGCAGATCGAGCAGGAGCGCTGGGTGCTGGCGATGTGCGGCGGCCGACGGGGTGGGCGCTTCGCCGAGATCGGTGCCTTCGACGGCGTGCTGCACAGCAACACCTGCTTCCTCGAAGCAGATCACGGCTGGAGCGGTGTGCTGGTCGAGCCCAACCCGATCCTTTTCGCCAGGCTAGCCGCGAGCCGCAAGGCCGCCTGCCTGGAGCGGGCCGTCCATCGCGAGGGCGGGCAGTTCCTGTCCTTCGTCCCCTCGCAGGAAATCGGCACGCTCGCCGAATACGCCGAGTCGGACGGCTATGCCGAGCACCGGCGCCAGGCGATCAGCGAGAACGGGCTGATCACTGTCGAGACCGTAACCTTCGATCAGATGGATGAAGCCGACGGGCAGGCGGGCTCTGGCTTCGACTATGTCTCGATCGACACGGAAGGCTCGGAGCTCGATATCCTCCGCACGATCGACCTTGCGCGGCACGCCATCGCGCTCTTCACCATCGAGCACAATTTCGTCGAGCCCCGCCGCGAGACGATGCGCGTGCTGCTGGCGGAAGCTGGCTACCAGCGGCTGAATGTCGGCTTCGACGACTGGTACTGGCATGAGGGCCATCTGCGCACCCGCAACGGCGGGATGCTGCCGGACATCGCCGCCATCAACGCGCATGTGAAGAGCATCTATCTCGACTGAATCGGGCCCGTTCACAGCTCGCCGTCGAAGGCGATGCTGCCGAACGCAGCCTGCACGCGGCCAACGGCCGAGGCCGTCACCGAAACACGCGCCTCGCGACGGGACAGCACCGTGAGCGCCGGACTTCCACCCGCGACATTCACCGTGCCCGAGACGGCGAAACTGGCGCTCGGCGTCGCCCGCATTCTGGCCGGCAGCATCAGGGTCTGGCCCACCGCGCCGCCCGCGGCCTGATAGGCGTCGAGCGACAACGAGTTCTCGAATCGCCAGAAATAGCGGGCACAGAGCAGCTCTTCGAGCGTCGCCGGCCGCGCGACCCAGGCGCTGGCGCGGCGCCCGATCTCCAGCTTGATCCGGCGCAGCGTCACGGCAGGCCCCGCCGGCGACAGCCTGACCGGGAGCGCACCGGTGTCGCCG
>LFEF01028878.1_pt1 | contig 10452 bp, 9 predicted proteins | sample 619371 | NCBI WGS metagenome assembly LFEF01 (sample SAMN03014291, study PRJNA259931) | freshwater metagenome | biome: lake; feature: waterbloom | place: China: Taihu Lake | collected 2006-08 | depth 0 m m
ACCGGCGCATGGTGGCTTGGCAAGTGCGCCCCCGCACGCAATCTAGACGATTTTCTGGCCATGCTGAATTTTAATGAAAACAGTCTGCTGGCTTTGCCTGTCTCTGCGCTGGATTGCAATACAAACCTGCAAAACACCTGGCGACAGTGCGGTTTTGCACGCCTTGGCGATTTATGGCGCTTGCCCCGCGACGGATTTTTAAAACGGTTTGGCACACAAGCCTTGGCTGAACTTGATTCAGGTTTTGGCATACAAAACAAGCTGGCCCCCACTACCGTTGCACACCAAGCCGCCAATACATTTGAGAAAGAAAAAGAATTGCCTTTCCACAGCGACAGGCTGGACCTGATTGAACACCATGCACAAGCACTGCTTGAAGCAGTCTGCAACTGGTTAAAGCGGCAAAAACACGGTACGCGCGAGTTGCACTGGACTTTTATTCATGCACATGGAGAGGAAGTTTTGCGCCTGAGAAGTGCGCAAGCCACTGACTGTGTTGAAACATGGAAGCGTCTGCTACACCATCAACTGGGGAGAATGCAATTCAACGACGACGTACGTCACCTTCGAGTGCAATGCACATACAGTGAATTGCTGCCCAATCTGAATCACAGTTTTCTACCTGATCCGGCAGAAGGCACGCGTAACTGGAACAACACCTGCGATGTTCTTCGCGCACGGCTTGGTGAGCAAACCGTGTTATTTGCCGCCACGGAAAGTGACCCCAGACCGGAGTGCAGCATAGTATTACAGCATACCCCAACGCAAAAACCTGCAAACACCGCCTTCAAAAAAGTGGCAAACCAATCCACACCTGAATTGAATCGCGCAGCATTGCCAGTCAGCACGCCGCGCCCGTTGTGGCTGTTACCAACGCCCAAACCATTGCAAGGCAAATCCCCACAGTGGCAAACGGGTGGTCCATGGCAATTGCTCAGCGGTCCTGAACGAGTTGAGTTTGGCTGGTGGGACGCAAAACCCTGCAAACGTGATTACTACTGCGCACGCGACAGCAATTCCAGCTTGGTGTGGCTGTATCAAGACCTTCTGGAAGACAAGCCACGCTGGTTTTTGCATGGTTACTTTGCATAAGGCAATCTGAGCATGGATTCGCCCTTGCAGACCTTGCCACCTTTTGCTGAAGCCCTGGCGTTGAGCAACTTCAGTTTTTTGAAGGGAGCATCGCATGCAGAAGAGCTGGTACAGCAAGCCAAACTGTTGGGTTATCGCGCCATTGGCATCGCAGATGAATGCTCGCTGGCGGGTATTGTTCGTGCACACCAGGCTGCCAAAGAATGTGGCATTCAATTGTTGGTAGGCGCCCAGTTTGTATTTGCACACAGCAGCCTGTTCGCTGGCCAGCGTATCGCCCTGATTGTGAAAAACAAAACTGGTTACACCCACTTGTGCAGACTGATTACACAAGCCCGTAACCGTGCAGCCAAAGGCGACTACCTGTTTACTCGTGACGACCTGGCTGATATTCCACCCGGACTGCAATTGCTGCTGATTCCCGACGAGCGCAATAAAGAAAATTTTCCTGCCCTATTAAGCTGGTGTGCCAAACGCTTCACCGGCCGCATGCATCTGGTATGTAATTTACAGGGCTGTGGGTTTGACAAGGCATGGCTACTGTACTTGCAAGCACTAGCCCACCTGCACCAAATTGAACTACTGGCCAGCAACTTACCCGTGATGCATTCAAGTGAACGGAAAAACCTGCATGACGTGCTAACCGCCATTCGGCTGAACTGCAATTTGAACGAGGCCAAACCATTTCTTGAGACGAATGCACAACGTTGCCTTCAACCCCTGCAGGTACTTGCTCAAACTTACCCGCACAGTTTACTGATGCAAACAACAACGCTGGCAGCACAGTGTGTGTTTTCGCTGGATGAATTGCGTTACCAGTACCCGCGTGAGATCAGCCCTGAAGGCATTGAACCTACGCAGTACCTGCGCCAACTCGTAGAAAAAGGCGCGGCCCAACGCTACAGCGATCAAGTGCCTGCCAAAGTTCGAAAACAGATTGAACATGAACTGCTGCTGATTGAAGAACTGAAATTTGAAGCCTACTTTTTAACGGTTTACGACATTGTCCGCTTTGCGCGTTCCCGCAATATTTTGTGTCAGGGCCGCGGGTCTGCCGCCAATTCCGTGGTGTGTTATTGCCTGCACATTACCGAAGTCAACCCCGACAAAATGGCTGTGCTGTTCGAGCGGTTTATTAGCCGCGAGCGTAACGAACCACCGGACATTGATGTGGACTTTGAACACACGCGCCGCGAAGAAGTGATTCAATACATTTACAAAAAATATGGTCGAGACCGAGCTGCGTTGGCAGCCAGTGTCGTGGTGTACAGGCCCCGCTCGGCGCTGCGTGATGTGGGCAAGGCCCTGGGTTTGGACACCGGTTTGGTTGAAAGATTGGCCAAGTCGCAAGATGGTGGCTACAGCCGAAGCATGAGCGTGGACCACATGGTGCAGGCGGGCATTGATGTTCGTCAAAGCACTGTGCAGCATTGTGTTCACTTGGCCGATGAACTGTTGGGTTTTCCACGGCACTTGTCACAACACACAGGTGGCTTTGTGATTGCACGCGACAGCCTGACTGAATTGGTACCGGTAGAAAACGCCTCAATGCCCGACCGCAGTGTCATTCAGTGGGACAAGGACGACCTGGACGCCATGGGCTTGATGAAGGTAGACGTTCTTGCACTTGGCATGCTGAGCGCGATTCGAATGACACTGGACGAGTTGAACAGGAAATCCAATGCTCCCCGTACCCTGCAAGACATACCACCGGAAGACAGCGCCACTTACGACATGATGTGCAAGGCCGATACTGTAGGTGTGTTTCAGATAGAAAGTCGTGCGCAGATGGGTATGCTTCCCCGCCTACAACCCCGAGAGTACTACGACCTGGTGATTCAGGTGGCGATCGTCAGGCCAGGCCCCATTCAAGGCGGTATGGTACACCCGTTCTTGAAACGCAGACAGGGCTTGGAAGCAGTGAACTACCCATCGGAGGCTTTGAAAGAGGCGCTGGGTCGCACCAAAGGCGTTCCAATTTTTCAAGAACAAGTGATGCAAATCGCGATTCTGGCAGCCGGTTTTACACCAGGTGAAGCAGATGCATTGCGCCGCGGAATGGCTGCCTGGAAACGCAAAGGAGGCTTGCACCATTTTTACGAACGCGTGGTAAGTGGCATGCTAAAGCGCGGTTATACGCGCGAATTTGCTGAAAGCATTTTCAAACAAATGGAAGGCTTTGGTGAATACGGTTTTCCGGAGAGCCATGCCGCCAGTTTCGCGATGCTGGTGTATGCATCGGCGTGGTTGAAATGTCACCACCCCGATGCATTTTTGTGCGGTTTGCTCAATGCGCAGCCCATGGGTTTCTATGCGCCTTCGCAGCTGATTCAAGATGCACAGCGACATGGCGTGACAGTAAAGCCCGTGGATGTGCAGTGCAGTGCCTTTGAAACCAGGCTGGAAAACAACCAGGACTTGTTGCAACACGAGCCAGCGCGAGGCAACCGCACATTGCACCCGGTTCGTTTGGGCCTAAACCGGGTGAACGGGCTGAAACACAATTCTGCTTTGCGCATTGTTCAAACCCGGGAGCAAGGGCTGTTTGAAAGCGTGGAAGATTTAACCAAACGTGCCCAGCTTGATCGCAGCGATCTACTTGCGCTGGCCGATGCAAACGCACTGGCACAACTGGCAGGGCATCGTCGCCAAGCCGTGTGGCAAACAGCTGCAACTGAAACAGGCGGTATTCGTAACACTGCAAGACACACTGATTTACTGGCCAATACACGCACCAGGGAAACGCCACTTGAGTTGCCCAAGGCCACTGAACTGGAAGACATGCTGGCCGATTACCGCGCCACAGGAGCAAGCCTAGTTCACCACCCTATTTCATTTCTACGCAAGCAATTGACACCCTATAAGATAAGGCAAGTTAAAGAATTGCAGACTTACCCAAATGGCAGATTGGCGCGAGCCTGTGGCATTGTGACGCATCGACAACGCCCAGCCACCGCGCATGGCACCGTATTTTTGAATCTTGAAGATGAAACGGGCAATGTCAATGTGATTGTCTGGAACAGACTGGCCGAAGAGCAGCGACAAGTGCTGCGCAACGCGCAAATTATGGGCGTGTTTGGCATTTGGCAACGTGAAGGTGAAGTGTGCAACCTGGTGGCGCGCAGGCTGGTGGATTACACCCACCTGCTGTTGCAACTACAAGCACCATCACGGGATTTCAAGTAGACCGGAAAATCAGATATCCACTTCCACCAAGTTGCCCTTGTCTTCCAGCCAGGTGCGGCGAGCACCACTTTCAGTACGGCCCATCAGCATGTGCATCATGGCATTGGTTTCATCAACATCAAGACTGCCCAATGTAACAGGCAGCAAACGGCGTGTATCTGGATTCAAAGTGGTTTCCCAGAGTTGTTCAGCATTCATCTCGCCCAAACCCTTGAAACGGGAAATCTTGATATTCGCCTCTTTCACGCCTTCCTTGCCCAGCTTGTCTTGCACGGCATACAGCTCTGCTTCATCCAGACAATACAGCTTGCGCGCAGGTTTCTTTCCTTGTGCTGGTACATCAACCCTGAACAAGGGCGGGCGCGCTACATACAAATTCTTGCTGCGAATCAACGCTGGGAAATGTTTGTAAAACAAGGTGAGTAGCAGCACTTGAATGTGTGAACCATCGACATCCGCGTCGGAAAGAATACAGATTTTGCCGTAACGCAAACCGCTTAAATCGGGATTGTCATTCACACCGTGGGGGTCTACACCGATGGCCACAGCAATGTCGTGAATTTCCTGGTTGGCAAACAATCGGTCTTTGTCGGTTTCCCAAGCATTAAGCACTTTGCCACGCAGTGGCAATACCGCCTGAAACTCCTTGTCACGGCCCATCTTGGCTGAGCCGCCAGCAGAATCACCCTCAACCAGAAAAACCTCGTTCAAGGTGATATCAGTGCTTTCGCAGTCAGTCAGCTTGCCCGGCAAAATCGCCACCGATGAACTTTTTTTCTTCTCTACTTTTTGTGCCGCTCTGGATCGAGCCTGAGCTTGCTTGATTGCGAGCTCTGCAATCTTTTTGCCGTCTTCCACATGCTGATTCAACCACAACTCGAACGCAGGCTTGACCAGTGACGACACCAGACGCACTGCATCACGGCTATTCAAACGCTCCTTGATTTGCCCCTGAAACTGAGGGTCCAGAACCTTGGCGGACAGCACAAAATTCGCCTTGGAAAAGATGTCATCGGGCATCAACTTGATCCCCTTTGGCATCAACGAATGCATTTCACAGAAAGCCTTGATGGCCTGAAAAACCGCCTCGCGCAGGCCGGACTCATGCGTACCACCTGCGGAGGTGGGAATCAAGTTCACATAACTTTCGCGAACAGGTGCGCCTTCAGCCACAAATGCCAACGCCCATGCCGCGCCCTCGCCTTCTGCAAAGCCTTCATCGCGGAGTACATCAACACTGAGATCACCGCTGAACATCGGGGCCACCAGTTCACGGTCCAACAATTCTTCGCGTAAAAAACCGCTGAGACCATCATCGAATTTCCAGCGCTTTGCTTCACCGGTTTTCTCCGACACCAAGACCACTTCGACCCCCTTGAGCAGCACTGCCTTGCTGCGCAACAGGCGGTCCATCTCATTGAGTGGCAAGACGGCTGAATCGAAATACTGGGGATCTGGCCACACGCGTACGGTGGTGCCTTTTTTAGGATCACTGCTGGTTTGAGGGCGAACCTTCAAAGGTTCTATTACATCGCCACCACTAAACACCAGTGTGCCCACCTGCTTGTCGCGCACCGCACTCACTTCAAGCCTGGTAGAGAGGGCATTGGTCACCGAAACACCTACACCATGCAGACCGCCCGAAAAACGATAAGCACCACCATCGGCTTTGTTGAACTTGCCACCCGCATGCAAACGGGTGAATACGAGTTCAATGACGGGTACCTTCTCTTCAGGGTGCAAACCAATTGGAATGCCGCGACCCTCATCCTGTACCGACACACTGCCATCGGTATGAATAGTCACCGTAATTCGCGAACCAAAACCACCCAGAGCCTCATCGGCTGCGTTGTCGATCACCTCTTGAATAATGTGCAAGGGGCAGTCCGTGCGGGTGTACATGCCTGGTCGCTGCTTGACCGGTTCTAGCCCTTTGAGGACGCGGATGGACGATTCTTGATACTGGCTCATGACAACCTGAAAGTTCAATGACCGCTTGATGATACCAATAATTTGTGTTTATTTCCGGCGGCACTGGAACCATCGGCAGCTATGCCAGCACTCATGACCAAGATAGGAAATTCGTAAAGCGTGGTTAGCACACATTTAGAGGCTGATAAAGCAGCGTGTCACCCCACACCCTATCCAAGGTGACACCTTCTTCACACTTTTTGCAGCCTTGATACGCTGTGGCGTTATTGAAACCATTCGCCAAGGCCGACCATGATTCCACTACCGTTTCAAGTAGAGAGGCTCGACATGAAACCGATTGCCCCAAAGTTAAAGATCACCGCGATTCAACGGTGCTCAAGGGCGAATCTGGAAACAACTCGTTCGGAGTTTGAATTGCTGGTTGCCAAGCAGGAGAAAAGATTACGCAACTTCATCGTCAAACATTTTCGGGATGAAAACGCGGTGGAGGACGTATACCAGCAAACCCTGATTGAAGCCTACTGTTGCTGGGACAGCTTTCGAGGCGATGCAAAACGAGCCACCTGGTTGTTCGGTATTGCGCTAAACATCATTCGGAATACGGCGCGTCGCTCTCCTCAGTACAAATTCCATTTCACCTCCGATGAGGATCTTGAACTGGAACAAGCAGAGGGATCAGACCCGATGCAACACTGCATGAAAAACGAGTTCAGCATCAAACTCGAATCAGCGATTGGTAATTTGCCCAACGATCTGCGTGAAACCCTGGTTTTGGTGGTTCAACACGGTAATTCTTACCAGGAAGCGGCAGATATTCTGGGTATTCCAATTGGCACAGTACGTTCCCGAATTTCACGGTCACGCGCCCAATTGAAATCAATCTACGACCTGTACATGGACTGATGAACGCAAATTTGGCAACCCGATATGGGGCACTCAACAAGATTCTGGAATCACTGGGAATGACTCTCAGCGACACCGAGCAATGTGCCGGTGAAGGTGGCTATCGAATTGATTTTGAAAAGAACTTCACAATTGAGTTGCAACACCTTGGCGGCTCAGATTGCAGGGTAAGTGCAAGAATATTTAGTTTGGGGAAGTCGTTACAGGTTCAGGAAAACCAAATTAAACTGGCCTTGGCCCTGTTTGGTGAACTGAAAAACGACATGCCCGATGGTGTATCAACTGCGATTTCAAACCACGACAACTGCTTGCGCCTGTGTGTTGAAATTGTGAGCGAGAACAAGGACATCATCATGTCTCAATTTCAAGACTTTGTTCATCTGGCATTTGCCTACAAACAAACCTACTTTCAACACAAAGGCATGACCTAGGGCAATCAGCCTCAGCTTTGTGCAACCTTGACCCGGTCGGCTAAAACAGCCTGAATCCACAACTCACACTTCTCTTTTGCGTCCAGCACATTGTTAGCCGACATGCGTCTGGAAACAAGAAGCTTGGAATATTCAAGTTCGAAAATACAGGTTTGCTCGAGAGACTTTGCTAACCAACGCTGCGACAACCAATCCCGTAGACAGTTACTTTCATAGTTGTTTAACACCAGGGTGGCCTGAAACTCGGAAGGACAGGCCCATGACTGCGACAATTCGGCATGCCCCAAACCTTCAACAAGTTGATCGTTAATCAAAAACCACTTTTCGGGAGAGTTTTGTAGCATGGAATTCGCGAGGGACTAAACCACACCGGCGGTGTCGCTGTTGATTTGTTGCGCGAGGGTACGGGGTGTGGAAAGACCCGGGAAGCGCTGCAAAGAGAGAGGCTTCATGGGGCGAGCTTTGAGTTCGGAGAGAATGGCCTTGAAAGTGGTACGCGCAGCAGAAATTGACGGGTTGGCTGCACTGCCCGCTTGAGTAGCTACAGACTGTATTGGCGGAGTGTTTGGATTGATCATCGCTTATGGTTACAGGCGCATTGCCGATAGACGTCGTTTCATGACAATTGAGTGGCTTTGTCTTCAGATTGGTTCCCGGTTTTATCAAGCAGATCGAAACGTTTCATGCGGTAATACAGTGAATGCAAGGGAATACCCAGGCTTTCACTGGCCAGGCGTGCGCACCCGTGATGTGTATGCAGCGTTTGAATCAACACTGCCTTCTCAAAAGCCAGCAAACGTTGTTTCAGGCCCAAATTGGCCTTGATGTGCGTTGCCACACATGGTGTGTCCAACCCGATGACATGCCGCTGCGCGACTGCATGCAACTCGCGTACATTGCCGGGCCATGGCCGGCTCAGCAACTCGTCAATGTCCTCAAGTTCAAGGTGCGGCACCTGCAGCTTGAACTGGGCTGCGACATCGATCAAGAAATGCCGATACATCGGAACAATGTCCTCAAGTCGCTCAGCCAAAGCAGGAATTCGAACCTGCGACACACTGAGCCTGAAGTGAAGGTCTTCACGGAATTTGTGCTGTTCGACCAGGGTTTCAAGTCTGGTTTTTGTCGAAGCTATCACGCGAAAAGCCGAGTTGTAGAAGACATGTCCACCCAAGCGAATTGCGCCGCGATATTGAAGGGCATTCAGTAACTTGGCTTGACAGGACAATGGCAAGCTGTCTATTTCATCCAGGTACAAGGTTCCATTGTGTGCAAGCTCCAGCTTTCCTGGCCTGTCTTTTTGTGCACCAGTGAAGGCACCTGCCGTGACCCCAAATACCTCGGATTCAAAAAGCTGCTCGGGCAGTGCAGCACAGTTCACATGTACAAACTCCCCTTTTGCACCAGAATTCGCGTGCAGCCAACGTGCGGCTGTGTCTTTACCAGCACCGGTGGGCCCAAGCAAAACGGTGTCGATGGGCAGCTGCTTCAAACGCTGCAATTGGGATACTGCATCGCGCATGGCTTGCGAACGGACAAACTCGTCGCTGTAAGGCCCCAGATTGCTGTTGGGCAATGGCTTTTTGCCAAAACGAAACGGTTTGGTTCGTATCAGCTTCTCGAGTACCTGAACCGCAGCCAAAGGACTGGTCGGATGTACGATTGATGCAAATATGGGAATGTCGTGGTAAACATACTCTTGCCAGGGTTTCTCGATAAAACGAATGATCTGTGTTTCAGGCTTTCTGCCCTGGGCTTTGAAGTGCTCAATTAAATCGCCCAACTGCTCCAGGCCTTGATCAACCAGCAACCAATGCGCCGGCAAACTCCGTTTACCCAACAGGTCAATCAGCGACAGTTCATGAACACTGGCCTGCATCAGCAAGGCAGCGGCTCGCAACCTGCTTTTGAGTTCGGGGGATTCGATACAAAGGGTTAACTCGGTCATTCTTTGAGTTTGCACAATCAAATGAATAAAACCCATTGTGAATGCTGCGTGCCCGCATTGAATCACCCCTTGGGATTAGTCAATGCTGTGATTCGGAGTAGCCCATTACCTCCATCCGCAGCATATCCCTTGCACGTGAAAGGCGGGAGCGCACTGTACCGATCGGCAAATCCAGTTCAAGTGCAGCATCCTGATAGGTCAATCCCTCAAGCAAAACTAGCTGAACCACTGTTTGCATTTTGCCCGGAAGGTGATCAATGGCAGATTTCAGAGTCTCCATACGCTCCTGCCGCATCAGGGATTCTTCAGGCTCGCACATGGAATCGGCAGGAATCAGGCTGATTTGCTCATCAAAATCATCCCCTTGAAAGCGAAAACTGGTGTCGCGGTAGCGAAAGTTTTTCACCAGATTCAGTGCAATGCCAAACAACCAGGTTTCTGGTTTGGACTCTCCACGAAAACTCGCCCAGTTGCGAAATGCAGCCAGGTGGGTTTGCTGAATAAGGTCATCCACATAATCCTCACGGCGCAGGTGTTTGCGCACGAAGTGGGTTAAACGCGATTGCTGCGACTTCAACAAGGCCTCAAGCGTGCAAAGTTGTGCCGCGGTCAGCGGTGTTGCTGTGTTTTCGTCAATACCTGAAACGGTGATTTCGAACTGCTGAACGTTTGCGGTGTGTTCCATGGTTTGCCCCTGCTCGCTTGTGTGTGGTAACAAGCAATGTGCAGAGTGCATGCCAGGACCATGCAAATTTCAAACGGTTGATTTCATGGCGTATTTATTGATTAACTCCCAACTCGTGTTGGATTTTTTCTAAATTTGGAAGGCTGGGCGAAGCAAAATCTCTAAATCAGCACAGGCTTGAGTACAGGCTGACTCCAGTTGCGGTGTAAAATGCGCTCATCTCGCGGTAGTACAATGGATAGTACGAGGCCCTCCTAAGGCTTAGATACAGGTTC
>LFEF01035913.1_pt2 | contig 10402 bp, 7 predicted proteins | sample 619371 | NCBI WGS metagenome assembly LFEF01 (sample SAMN03014291, study PRJNA259931) | freshwater metagenome | biome: lake; feature: waterbloom | place: China: Taihu Lake | collected 2006-08 | depth 0 m m
ATTTGATTTTCATTTATTTTTATTTTCAAATTTATCTTTTCATCAATTTTGGAGTAAGTAAGCAACTTTTGAACGTCAATCTATTCATAATTTTATTATTTTTACATCTTAAATTTAAGATATATGAAGCCAAAAGCCACGTTAAAGCAGATTTCAAAAGATTTAGGAATTTCCGTTTCAACGGTTTCCAAAGCATTGAGCGATAGTCATGAAATTAGTGAGCCCACCAAAATCAGGGTACAAGAGTATGCTAAGCTTCAGAATTACAAGCCAAATACAATGGCTAAGAATTTGAAAAATCAACGTACAAATACGATTGGTGTCATTATTCCGAATATCTTAAATCCTTTTTTTGCTAAAGTTTTTAGTGGAATCGAAAAGAAAGCCAACGAAAAAGGATATAATGTCATCACCTATATTTCCAATGAATCCCATAACAAAGAAAAACAAGCAATGGATTTGTTGAGCAACGGTACCGTTGATGGTTTTATTCTTTCGGTTGCGGAAGAATCACAAACTAAAAATGTTTCTTCACACTTTAAAGAAATCCTTCGTGAAGGTTTGCCAATTGTGATGTTTGATCGTATTATGGAAGATGTAAATTGTGATAAAGTAATTGTAGATGATTTTGAATCATCAGTTGAAGCCGTTAATCATTTGATAAAATTGGGATGTAAAAAAATAGCATTGCTTTCTTGTATTGATAATTTGAGTGTCGGAAAACACAGAGCGTTGGGGTATGAAAGAGCTTTGCAGGATAATAAAATGGAAGTTGACACTCGATACATTATAAAAACCGACAGTCAAACGGATTTTGATGCTCGTTTGGAAAAATTAATTTCCGAAAAAGAAATTGACGGAATTTTAGCCGTTGACGAGCACGCTTCTACCATGGCGATGAAAATTGCTATTCAAAAAGGAATTAAAATACCGGATGAATTGTGTGTTATTGGTTTTGCAGACGGCGTTTGGTCACGTAGATTAACACCAAGTTTATCTACCATCAGTCAACACGGACCTGAAATTGGGGAAGAAGCCGCTAAATTATTAATCGAAAAACTCGAACGAAAACAAGAAACACCAACGTATAAAACTACGGTTGTAAAAACGGAGTTGAGACAAAGGGATTCTACTAGGAGGGTTTAGGGTTTTATTAGACTGGGATTCGGAAAAGATAATTTACGAACTTAAAAATCCACTTTTAAAAATAAAAAACACAAATGCAAAGTATAAAAAAGTTGCCGTTACATATGTATTAGCCACTATACTTTTTTGTTCTGAATGTGATATTTTAATTTTGTATAGATTAAATAATATGGGAGGTAAAACGAGTACTAGATTTCCTATTTTCCCAGATGTAATTGCAATTTGACTTTCTGCACCTGCACCAGATCCAAAATACATAAAAAAAGAGAAAAGCAAAATTATAAACAATAAAGACAAGTAAAGAATTTCTAAACTTAAAATGATTACCAAAAGTTTAAGATTGACTTTCATACATTATTGTTTATTGAAATACTTTGTTCAACAATTTAACTGCCTACTAAAAACTGCTTACTGAACACTAAAATCAATGAGCCTCCAACCAATTTCTTCCCATGCCCAATTCCACCTCTAACGGAACATTCAATTTAAAAGCATTTTCCATTTCGTGTTTAATCATTGGTTGAATTTTTTCTAGTTCTGAATTATGTACATCAAACACCAACTCATCATGCACTTGCAATAACATTTTGGATTGCCATTTTTCACTCACCAATCGTTTGTGAATATTGATCATTGCAATTTTAATAATATCGGCAGCAGAACCTTGAATAGGTGCGTTTACGGCATTTCTTTCAGCACCACTTCGCACCATCGCATTCGCAGAATTAATGTCTTTTAAATAGCGTCGTCTTCCTAAAACGGTTTGCACATAACCATGTTCTCTGGCAAAATCAACTTGGTTTGCCATATAGGCTTTCAGTTTTGGATACGTGGCATAATAGGCATCAATCAACTCAGCACTTTCTTTACGGGATAAATTGGTTTGGTTGGAAAGTCCGAATGCCGAAACACCATAAATGATTCCGAAGTTCACCGTTTTTGCGTTGCTTCGTTGTTCTTTAGTGACTTCTTCCAACGGAACATTGAACACTTTGGCGGCAGTACTTTTATGAATGTCTTCGTTGTTTTGAAACGCTTTAATCATATTTTCTTCGCCTGATAAAGCAGCAATAATGCGAAGTTCAATTTGCGAATAATCGGCAGAAACTAAGGTGTAATTTTCATCTCTGGCAATAAATGCTTTTCGGATTAATCGACCTCTTTCGGTACGAATCGGAATGTTTTGCAAGTTTGGATTATTTGAGCTCAATCGTCCGGTTGCAGCAACCGTTTGCATATAATCAGTGTGCACTCGTTGCGTTTTTGGATCGACTTGATTCGGCAACGCATCAATATACGTGCTTTGCAACTTTACCATTTGTCGCCATTCTAAAATGTCTTTCACAATTTGGTGTTCGTTCACTAAATAACTCAACACCTCTTCGCCTGTGGCATATTGACCGGTTTTGGTTTTCTTTTGTTTGGCTCCTCCGATTTTTAATTTGTCAAATAAAATGTCGCCCAATTGTTTGGGTGAAGCCAAATTGAACTTTTCGCCAGCCGTTTCATAGATTTTTTGTTCAAATTCAGTAATGTCTTTTTGCATATCCACCGACATTTTTTTCAAAAAATCAACATCCAATCGAATTCCTTCAGATTCCATTGCGGCTAAAACCGGAATTAAGGGAATTTCGATTTCATCAAACAATTTCTTCGTTTCGGCTTTGTCTAAAATCGGGCTGAAAATTTCTTTTAGTTGAAACGTAATATCAGCATCTTCGGCAGCATATTCTTTGATGTCTTCCAAATTAACATCACGCATCGACAATTGGTTTTTGCCTTTTTTACCAATTAAGGTTTCGATGGATTTTGGCGAATATTTCAAATATGTTTCCGATAAAACATCCATGTTGTGACGCATATCGGGATTGATCAAATAATGTGCAATCATCGTGTCAAACAATTTTCCTTTGACAGAAATGCCATAATTAGCTAAAATTTTCAAATCATATTTAAGGTTCTGACCAATTTTTTCAATCGTTTCACTTTCAAAAAAAGGACGGAATTTTTCCATTAATTGTTGAGCTTCTTCTTTATTTTCCGGAAACGGAACGTAAAAAGCTTTTCCTTTTTCCCACGAAAGTGCTAAACCAACTAATTCCGCATTCAAGGCATCAATTCCCGTTGTTTCAGTATCAAAACAAACTGAAGATTGATTCATTAAATTTTGCATCAATAATTTCACCGGTAAATCACCTTGCACGATTTGGTAAAAATGTTCGGTGTTTTCTAAAGTAGCATAAAAAGAGTGTGAAGTCAGTTCGGTGGAGTCTTCATCTACAAAACCGAATAAATCAAATTGATCTTCGTTGGATTTTTTTGCGACTGGTTTCTTTATACTTTGATTTTTATCATTGTTATTGTCATTGTTATTTCCATTTCCATTATCACTAATTTCATCATATTCTTTCCCTGAACCAAACCATTTATCAAACTGAGCTTTCATTTGACGGAATTCCAATTCCTGAAACAAGGCATCTGTTTTTTCTACATCCGGTTTGGACAATTCGTAATCGGTAGCATCAAAAGTGACCGGGCAATCGAGTAGGATGGTAGCTAATTTTTTAGAAAGCAATCCTTTTTCTTTATTGGCTTCAATTTTTTCTTTGATTGCTCCTTTTAATTCATGCGTATTGGCCAATAAATTTTCGATAGAGCCGTATTCGGCTAAGAATTTCTTGGCTGTTTTTTCCCCTACGCCGGGAAGTCCGGGAATGTTATCAACGGCATCACCCATCATCGCTAAAAAGTCAATTACTTGCAACGGATGCTCAATTTCAAACTTTTGTTTGACTTCTTCCACACCCCAAATTTCAATGTCATTTCCCATTCGGGCCGGACGGTACATAAAAATATTTTCAGAAACCAATTGGCCAAAATCTTTATCCGGAGTAACCATAAAAACTTGAAAACCCTCTTTTTCGGCTTGTTTGGCGAGGGTTCCAATTAAATCATCGGCTTCGTAACCGGCCATTTCAATAATCGGAATATGCATGGCTTTTAATAATTCCTGAATATATGGAACCGCAATTTTGATGGCTTCAGGAGTTTCGTCACGATTGGCTTTGTATTCCTGAAACATTTCCAAACGGTAATCGCTTCCCCCTTTGTCAAAAGCAACCGCCAAATGATCAGGCTTTTCACGACGAATAACATCCATTAAGGAATTCATAAATCCCATGATGGCAGAAGTATCCATTCCTTTGGAATTGATTCGCGGATTTTTGATAAAAGCATAATACCCACGAAAAATTAAAGCGTAAGCATCGAGAAGGAAAAGGCGTTTTTGCGTTGACATATTGAATTATTAAAAAAGTAAAAATAGCAAAACTATTCTAAAAAATAAGAGCATTTCAACCCTTTAAATTTTAATTATTTATTAACGATTAACCAATTGAAACTTCGTTACTTTGCTTAAAAATTTGTTGTGTTAATTCGATTATTAATTTTCTTAGCATTCATATTTCTAATAGAAATTTATGCCTTTCAGGCTTTTAAAACCTTGAGTCGCATCAAATGGGTTCAGTATACCTATATTATATTGAGTGTTGTTATTCTAGCTTACATTATTTACTCCTTTACTCAATTTGATAGAAGCGTTGGACAAACACCTAAAACACTTTTTACATTAGGATTAGTTTTGATCATTTACATTCCAAAAATGATTCTGACCACTATTATGTTTGGTGAAGATTTTTATCGTATAATTTCCGGAACAATTTCCTTTTTTTTAGGAAATACAAACCAAAGTTCTTTTCTTCCAGAGAGAAGAAAATTTGTGAGTCAAATTGCACTTGGTGTGGCTGCAGTTCCTTTTCTATCTCTTTTATATGGTATGACAAAAGGGAAATATAATTTCAAGGTCATCAAACAAACTCTTTTTTTTCCTGATTTACCGAATAGTTTTGATGGAACGACCATTACACACATTTCTGATATTCATTCTGGCAGTTTTGATGATCCTGAAAAAATTCAATATGCAGTTGATTTAATTAATGAACAAAATTCAGATATGATTTTGTTTACTGGTGATATTGTGAATACACATGCTACTGAAATGCATCCTTGGATTGATACTTTCAAGAAAATCCATGATCCAAAGTTTGGAAAATATTCTGTTTTAGGAAATCATGATTACGGTGAATATATTGATTGGCCAACTCAAAAGGAAAAAGAAGATAATTTTTTAGCGATTAAGGATTTACATCGTCAAATTGACTTTAAGTTATTGATGAATGAACATATAAAATTAAAAAATGGAACGGATGAAATTGCAGTAGTTGGTGTTGAAAACTGGGGAAAGAGTTTCAAAAAAGCAGGTGATTTGGTGAAAGCATCAAACGGTTTAAGCCAAACTGATTTCAAGATTTTAATGAGCCACGACCCAAGTCATTGGGAATATGAAGTAAAAAACAATGATCAAAATTTTCATTTAACCTTGTCAGGACACACGCACGGATTGCAGTTTGGAATCGAAATACCCGGTTTCTTCAAATGGAGCCCGGTGCAATATGTTTATAAACAATGGGCCGGATTATATGAAAATGTTGGACGTTATATTTATGTAAACAGAGGTTTTGGTTTTCATGCCTACCCCGGAAGAGTAGGAATTTGGCCTGAAATTACGGTTATTGAACTAAAAAAAGCAGAAAAAGTAGTGTAATTCGTTAAAAATGCTACATTTGTATATTATTTATTAAATAATAGGTTTAATTTCGAATAAAAATTTGTCAATTTATGTCAAAATTTGGTGAACTTATTAATGCTCATGTTCCGGTTTTAATTGATTTTTATACCGAATGGAACGAATCTTCAGTTGCAATGCATCCTGTGATTAGAGATGTAGCTGCTGCTTTAGGTGATAAAGCAAAAGTGATAAAAATTGATGTTGATAAAAATCAGGAGTTAGCAGATGCTTTACGTATTAAAGGATTGCCAACGTTAATGATTTATAAAGATGGCCAAATGGTTTGGAGACAATCCGGAGAGTTAGATGCTAACACTATCATTGGATTAGTGCAAGAGCAAGTCTAATTTAGCGGATAACATCACATTCATATCCGTTTTCGGATAGATATTGTAAAGTTTTTGGAAGTACATATTCCAAATTCTGAAATGCTTTTATACTATCGTGAAAAACGATGATACTGCCTGATTCAACATTTTTCAAAACGTTTTCTAAACATTTTTCTTTAGAAATTTCTTTTTTGTAATCAGCACTTAAAATATCCCACATGATTATTTTATAGCCTAATTTTCGCAATATTCTAGATTGTGAGGGTTTAATCTTTCCGTAAGGTGGGCGAAATAATTTAGATTTAAGATTGACAATTGGCGATTTTTGAATTTCCGCTTCACACATTTCCACTTCTTTGAAATAAGTTTTGTTTAGTGTATTCCAGCCTTTCACATGATTGAATGTATGGTTTCCAATGGCGTGACCTTCTTCCAATAATTTATTGAATACTTCAGGATGTTTTTCAATATTATTACCAATGCAAAAAAATGTAGCCTTTGCGTTATACACTTTTAATTGATTCAAAACCCAGTCCGTAATTTCTGGTATTGGACCGTCATCAAAAGTCAGAAATACTTTTTTTTCTGAAGTAGAAATACACCAAATATAATTGGAGAATATTTTTTTGATAATCAGATGTGTTTTAATCCAAAGTAAATCCATTTTAAAAAAAGAAGAGCCAAATGAATGGCTCTTAAGAATTATTCATTTTTACGTTTAAATCGTTCAAAGCGTTTGTTGTAGCTATTGAATATTGCTTTTTGTTTTTCATAAAATTCTATGTCATCATTTAAATTCATAGTAATTAAAAGCGAGCGATATCTTTCAATATTGGTAACGATTTCTATCATTCTATCGTTTTGATCGGATGATTTTAAAAGAGTAAAATAATTCAATTGATCTTGGTATTTAAGTATCAATTTTTGCAAAAGTTCGCGAGCTTTTTCTGTTTTTCCTATGCTGTAGTAACCTCCGGCAAAAGGTTCTACCATAGTATAATATCCATAATAATCTATTGGCATTTTAGTTAGAGCCAATTCGATTACTTTCTCAGCTTTTTCATTTTTTTCTTCCAAAATTAGTTGTTGCATTAATCTGGACAGATTAGTGCGATAGGTTATGCTGTTTCTTCTGGTTTCAACATCATGATAAATGTCGGTTCGTTCACCATTACCCCAATCCCATTTCATCACAATATCATACATTTTATCACTATCGATTTGACCCATATCCATAGGAGCATCTTCGTTAATAGGTGTTTTAATCGGAACAAGTTTGTACACTAAACCATCTAGTTGTAAATACTCTTTCATCCAAAGATAATCTTCATCGCTAAAACTTCCACCGGTGAAATATATAGGTCTTTCCCAATTATTATTTTGAATAATATCAAACATCATGATACGAGCTTTATAAATAGCTCTATCTTTTATTTCAATATCCATAAAAGGAACAATGGAATCATAATATTTTTCATTCACCACTTTGTTTTTGATTACTGCATTTTTATCAACCGGTACTCTAATTTTTGTGGTAGGGAAAAAGTGAATACTTTGTCCGCTTTGCGTTTCTAATAATGTATTTGGGTCATCACTTTTAATAAAATCTAAAAAGTTCTTTAACTCCCAACGGTTTTGAGTGATTTCGTTTGAAATGACATAATCTAACTTATCACCTACATACAGGTTTCTGTCAAATGAAATCGGTAAAGGTTCGGAGTCATACGCTTTTGCTTTCATTTGATCAATATGCCAATCCGTCATAAAAAGTTGAGTGTTTACTACCCTAACATCTCTTCTGATCCCCTCAATTTCCTGAGCATACCACAAAGGGAAAGTATCGTTATCACCAATAGTAAATAAGATGGCATTGGGTTCGCATGATTCTAAGTATCCTTTCGCATTAGCCAAAGCAGTATATTTATTTGAACGGTCGTGGTCATCCCAATTTTGATTAGCCAATAAAACGGGGTTCGCTAATAACGTTAATCCCAATACAACAGGAAGTGCTATTTTTGGATTCAGCCATTTTCTAATAAAATCAAAAGAGGCATACACGCCAAGACCAATCCAAATGGCAAAAACATAAAATGAACCCACTAAGGCATAATCTCTTTCTCTTGGCTCAAATGGTCTTTCATTTAGATATACTTTTAAGGCAATGCCGGTGAATAAGAATAAGACAAAGAGAACATAAAATCCTTTAATGTCTTTTTTATAGTGAAAAACCATTCCTAAAATCCCTAAAATAAATGGGAGAAAATAATAGGTATTTCGACCTTTGTTGTTCAATACATCCTGTGGTAAATTTTTCTGTGAACCAAGGAAAATTTCATCAATAAAATCGATTCCGCTTAACCAGTTTCCTTCGTTGTCATATTTTCCTTGAACGTCACTTTGTCTTCCTACAAAATTCCATAATAGGTAGCGAACATACATGTAACCAAATTGGTACTCAAACATGAATTTCAAATTGTCGATTGTAGATGGTTTTTCAACAATCAAATAATTGCCATACGATTTTAAAAAAGTGATATAATCTTCATCGTCTAATCTACCGGAGGCGTAAGCTTGCTTGAATTGTGCAACAATGTCAACTAATTCTTCTTCGTGTGCATATTCAGGATCGATTTTAAAATTTACTACATTAGTAAATTTCATGTAATTTTCTGCATTATCACTACTCCACATTCTGGGTAAAATAGTTTTATGGTCACCATGACTATTTTGAGTAGCATTAATGTAATTGTTAGTGATGATATATTTTCCGGTTTTGTAATCTCTTTCGTAGTTTGGTGCTTTGTCAAGATAAGGTTCGTCTGGGTCTAAGCCAGCAAACATATCAGTGAATTGTGGGCCATAAAACAAAGGATTTTGAGGATATTGTTCTCTGTTGTAATATGCCAAAACTTCTCTCGCATCAGATGGTTTATTTTCATTAATCACAACATTCGCATTGGCACGAATCGGAAGCATCATCCAAGTAGAAAATCCGATAAAAATGAAAAGCACACATAATAATAAAGTGTTGAATTGCGGTAAGTTTTTATTTTTAGTGTATTTCAATCCAAAATAAAAGAAGGCAATCAAAATGAGTGTCATAAAAATTGTTCCAGAATCAAAAGGAAGACCAAAAGTGTTAACCATAAATACTTCTGTTTTTCCAAAAAGTGACATGGTTAAGGGTAAAAGCATTTTGAAAATGAACAATAGTATGGCAACAACAACAATATTGGCAATAATGAAACTCTTAACGGTTACGGTTTTGTAATTTTTAAAGAAATAAATCAACCCAATGGATGGTATGGTTAAAAGAGCCATAAAGTGAACACCAAAAGAAAGTCCAATCATTAAAGAAATCAACAGCAACCATTTATTCCCTCTAGGAGTATGCATTTCCTCTTCCCATCGTAATGCTAACCAAAATAATATAGCGATAAACAAAGAAGCCATGGCATACACTTCAGCTTCTGCGGCATTAAACCAAAAACTATCCGTAAAAGTAAAGCCAACAGCCCCAACAAAAGCAGCACCTAAAATGGCAACATCTTCGTAATTTCCAATATTTTGGAATGAAGAAACTACTTTTTTCAAAAGAATAGTTAATGACCAAAAAAGAAATAAAACCGTAAATGCACTAGAAAAAACAGACATCATATTGACCATTAATGCAACTTTTGATGCTTCAGGAGCAAACATTGCAAAAAAGGCTCCCATCATCTGAAATAAGGGTGCTCCTGGCGGATGTCCAACTTGTAATTTTGCAGAAGTTGCAATGTATTCGCCACAATCCCAAAAACTTAAAGTGGGTTCAACGGTTAGTGTAAACGTGATTAAGGCTATTAAAAAGGTTGTCCATCCTAAGATGTTATTCCATTTTTTAAAATTAAATGTCATCATGTATGCTAATTATAAATTGGCTTTAAACTCATACAAAGAAACTATTTTTTTATGGAAACCACTATTGCTTAACAAAATTTTCTTAAACAAGTTATTTTAACTTACTAAAAATCAATTGAAGAATTTTTTAAAAAGCATTTCAAACAAAAAATCAAATAAAAAAGGGGCTAATAATTTGCAGAAAATAAAAATTGTACTAAATTTGCACCCGCAATCAAGCAATTGATGGTCCATGGTGTAATGGTAACACTACGGTTTTTGGTGCCGTCTTTCTAGGTTCGAGTCCTAGTGGACCAACAAAAAAGCCCTCTCAAATTGAGTGGGCTTTTTTTATTTTATA
>LFEF01034443.1_pt1 | contig 10388 bp, 11 predicted proteins | sample 619371 | NCBI WGS metagenome assembly LFEF01 (sample SAMN03014291, study PRJNA259931) | freshwater metagenome | biome: lake; feature: waterbloom | place: China: Taihu Lake | collected 2006-08 | depth 0 m m
GGCATAGGCGTCGATCTCGGCCAGGCGCGTATGGATGTCGGCGACGCGCTCGCCGTCCGCCCCGGCCTCTTCTTCGGCCAGCAACGCGGCGCGTTCGATGTCGGCGGCGAGGACGAATTCGACGCCGAAAGCCAGGACGCGCTTCACGTTCTACCCTTGCGGATGATCCCGCTGGAGACGCCGGGCCTGCGCCGATTGCGGCTGATCAAAAACGTGCGGCTCGACACGGTGATCGAGTTGTACAAGGACCAGAGCCATAAATCGGCGCAAGTGCCGCTCGAGACGCTGCACTCGGTCTTTCAAAGCTATGGCGACCAGCTGCGCAAGGACATGCCGGTGCTGCAGAACCTGGCGACGGTGCCGTCCTTCGACGTGTACACGCTGCGCTTGGCGATGCGCCAATTGAAGATTCCGGTCGACGAGAAGAAGGACCTTCAGCTTTCCGAAGGCAAGCGCCGCGAGTTGACGTCGCATATGAAGGCCTTCACCCACCCGCTGATCCAGCAGATCTATGGCGGGACCGAGATCGAGGTGAACGACGTTTCCGACATTCTGCGCCTGATCGCCAACCCCAACCGGGAGGAGGCGCTCAAGAATCTGCGCGCGATGTCGCAGAAACTGAACGTGCCGCTGACAGAGATCCCGCGCTTCCTGGAGGATTACGGCGACACTTATCTGTCGCTCGCTTACTTCAAATCCTGCCTCGACACGGTCGTGCCGCAGGTCCAGGGTTTCCTTGACTGGATCAAGCCGCTCGAGGAAAACCAGATGATCAAGCACGACCGCCTGTCGAAGCAGATGCTCGACAAGGTGAAGGATTCGCTGTCGGGCGTGATCATCTCGCTCACCGGGCGGTTCGAGTCCTTCAACCGCAAAAGCGCGGATTTCTGGAAGGACATCAACGCGAACTCCTTCGCGCAGATGAAGGATCTGGTGTTCTCCAACCACCGCTCGATGGGCGGCGTGCTGTGCGGGCTCGCGGTCAAAATGCAGCTGTGGCGCGAGCGATTCCCGACCGCGGGGGGCGGGCCCAACAAGCGCCTCGAATTCGTGCGCTCCGAGATCGTGCCCGGCATGCAGCTGATCGACGAGCTGGAAGCCGCCGCGCGCAAGATGAATATCTGAGGACGCGCGTCAGATCGCGCGGGCGAGGCAGATCATCGCGGCCGAACGGCGGCGGAACGCGACGCGCTTGGCCGACACCATCACCGGCGTCACCAGCCCTTCGAGAGTTTTGAGCGCGGTCGGAAACGGGGCGCACGGCACCAACGGGCCAGTCGCGGCCATCAGCGTGGCGAACGTGCCCGGCAGCGCGAAATGGGCGCCCAGCGCCGTTCCCATCAAATCGAAATCCGAGCCCCCCATCAATTGGCGGAAGGACTCGTTCATCCACAGGATTTCGCCCGGCGCCGCCCCGTCGGGCGCTCCAGCGGTCGATGAAGTCATTCAGATCCACGGCGTCCCCCGACGGCGCAGTTGTGCCGACTAAACCGCGCGGTGCAAGCAGGAAGGCGATCGGCTTGGCTGAGCTAGAGCATTTTCCGATCAGTCTGCATCATATCCGGCGGCGGCGAAGTAGTTGCGGCATTCTCGGGGCGAGAAGGTCTGGATGATGCGGGCAATGGCGTCCCAGAGGGTGTCGATGGTGCGGGCGGCGGCCTTTCTCAGGGCGGCCTTGAACTTTGCGAAGGCGTTCTCGATCGGGTTGAAGTCGGGACTGTAGGGCGGAAGGAACAGCAGCCGGGCTCCGGCGGCCTGGATGGTGGCACGGATGGGAGCGCCCTTGTGGGCAGGCAGGTTGTCCATGACGACTATGTCGCCGGGCTTCAGGGTTGGGACCAGAACCTGCTCCACATAGGCGTGGAAGGCGGCGCCGTTCATGGGGCCGTCCAGGACCATGGGAGCGGTCATGCCGGTCAGGCGCAGGGCGCCGACGAAGGTGGTGGTTTTCCAGTGGCCGTGCGGCAGCCCCATGCGCAGCCTTTCCCCGCGCGGCGCGCGCCCGTGCAGGCGGCCCATCTTCGTGGACGCCCCGGTTTCATCGATGAACACCAGCCTCTCGGGATCGAGATCGACCTGGCCGTCGAACCAGGCCTGTCTCCGCTTCAGGATGTCGGGGCGGTTCTGCTCGTCCGCATGGGCCGACTTTTTTTGAGCGTGATCCGGCGACGCTGGAAGAAGCGCCACAGCCCCGAAGAGCTGGCCGCCACGCCCCGTTCGGCCAGAGCGGCCTGAAGTTCCGCCAGGGTCGCGTCCGGCCGGGCCTTCAGCAGGCCAAGGATCGTCTCAGCGTGACCTTCCATGTGCTGCGACCTGCGGTCTCCGCCCAGCGGACCAGGACGGGCGGTTCCTTGCGCCTTCTGCCGCTGACGCCAGCGAATGGCGCTGGCTGCGCTGACCCCGAACCGCGCCGCCGCCTCCCGACACGACGCCCCCGCAGCGATCGCACCCAACACCCGCTCTCGCAGGTCCATCGACAGCGCCTTGCTCATCCCTCCCGGCCTCCATACCCGGTCGAAAGGGTGAATCAGAAACCGCTCCTCATGGGAATCCCCAACGATTCAATCAGATCAGGAAACGCTCTAGCGAGAGGACTTCTGCCTCCGGACAGGAAGAAGCTGCAGGACGTCAACAACTGAAAGCTCCGAGGCGTGGCAGAAGGCGTCAGCCGGTCGATGTGATGCAGGTGACCTCGCAGGTGTCGATGCACGACAAGGTCAGCGGCCCCGAGGGCCTGGGCAGGGGTTGGAAGAACAGCATCCGCGCTCGTGGCGCGCCGCCTCGGTTTTGTCCCTGTTCGGAGCGAGCTTGCGGACGCCCTTGAGGAAGCCGATCTGCAGCGAGGGCGCGCAGTCGCGATGCGCGACCTGTCCCGGGAGATGAGGAATGACGAAAGGCGTTGTGCTGACCCTGGTGGTCGGACTTGTCGCATCGGCCGTCGCGTGCGCGATGAACACTCCCCCCCGGTCCTACCCTGTGGTCGGGACCGGCCAGGACAAGTGCTATGGTGCGGACGGCTCCATGATCACCTGCCCGCCAGAGGATCAACCGTTCAGTGGCCAGGACGCGCAGAGTCCCGGGACGCCTGCAAGCTACCGCGATAACGCGGATGGTACCGTTACCGATCTGGTCACCGGTCTCCAATGGGCAAAGGCACCCAGCGAGCGAATGACATTCGCCGAGTTGCCTGCTTTCGCCCGGGCAAGCCGGATCGGTGGCCACGCCGACTGGCGCGTCCCAAGCGTCAAGGAACTCTACTCGCTGATTGATTTTCGCGGGGGCTATTCGGGTGATCCTCAAACCTCTCGTCCCTACATCGACACAGAGGCTTTCTCCTTCCGTTATGCATCCGGCACGGGGCTGGGAGACGCGGTGCATGGGCAGCGCCCTATTGATGTGCAGCTCTGGACAGCGACGCGATATGTGGGCCGGACGATGGGGGGAGACGAGACGGTGTTCGGCGTGAACTTCGCCGACGGACGGATCAAGGGCTACCCGATGATGGACCCTGCAAACAGAATGCTCACCCCCAACAGATTGGCGGTGCTGCTCGTTCGGGGACCTGCATACGGGCAGAACAGTTTCGAGCCGACACCGCAGACAGTCCGTGACCATGCCACTGGTCTCGAGTGGCAGCGGAGCGACAGCGGGCAGGCGTTGAGTTGGGGAGATGGCCTGGCCTACTGCAACGGTCTGGCACTGGACGGCCATGGCGACTGGCGCCTGCCGAACGCGAAGGAATTGCAGACGATCGTCGACTATGGACGCATCCCGGCAATTGCCGCGCCTTTCCGCCTGGTTCAAGGCGACGTCTATCTGTGGTCCTCAACCACGCACCTTGAAGGTCCACCGCCGCCGACGGACGAGGATCGCCCCTTCTCCCGTACCGGCGAACTGGCCGTCTACTTCGCGATAGGACCGGCGCTGGGCAGGATGGAGCAGCCTCCAGGTTCAGGCCTGTGGCGCTGGATGGATGTCCATGGTGCGGGCTCCCAGCGCAGTGATCCGAAGACGGCGGTCCCCGGTCAGTTCAGCAATGGGTTTGGGCCGCAAGGCGACGACATTCGCGGTCACAACCATGTGCTGTGCGTCCGCCGCCTTGCCTCTTGATGAAACGGACGGCACGCTGCTGCACAAGGGTTCAAGCCGGCGTGTCCCTCGTCTCCCCCCGGACGCAAGTCCCTCTTGGTCCCGCATTCAGGTCTCTGGTTCAGTGAGCGGCACTTCGGCCTGGTCCAGCAGCGGGACGGAGGCAGGAATCGCAACGCCCTGGCCGGGGGATCAACGGCGGGTCCGCGCAGCGCTGTCCAGCGCGAAACGGATCGTCGGCCCTCGCGGCAGCGGCTGGCCGGCCGGCGTGTTCAGGCTTCCCCGGGGCTCGATCGGCTGAGCTGGAACCGCTTCTCGATTCCGCCGCTGCCGAGACCCAGGCTCCCGCTTGAAACCGGACCGGAGTCCGTGCCGGCGAGGCGGCGTCCAACCCAACCTGTCCCGGTCCGGAAAACATGGTGCGCCGGGAACAGATCGGGCACACAATTATCTGATTATCAGGCTCAAATACTAACTTCGGCCCTTTCAAGGCCCTTCATGGGTGGTGATCGGCGTGCGGTCTGGTCGGGCCGGCGCGCATCCGATTGAGTCCATCGACCCTGTCACTGTTACGCGCCAGCCAGCTCCGGCGGAAAGCCGCCGTCACATGGATGACCAGCAGAGCGGCGAGCCCGAGGCCGGCATACTCGTGGACGGGCCAGAGCCACTCTCCAGCTTTCTTGCTTTGCAGGAAGGCGGCGAGCGGTTCAAGGTTTGGTAAAGGCATCCCGAATGGCTTTGGCGCTTCTCCATAGGCAATCCAGCCAGCATAGCCCGACAAGGGCAGGGCGATCACCAGAACGTACAATGCTAGATGCGCGCCCCTCGCGACCAGTACTTCTGCACGCGTACCCGATATTGGCGGCTTGGCCGAGTGTAGGGCGATGATGACGCGAACGAGCATGATGACGAATGCGCTCAGCCCCAATAATACATGAACATCTGTCCACCAGTCTGAGGCTGGGCTATCAGGGCGAACAATCTTGAATGCAAGCGCAAGTCCGATCAGCAGGGTGGGTATGATCAGCGCTGCTGCACTCCAGTGCATGAGCCGCATCAACCTTGGATATCTTTCGATCATGGGCATTTCCTCCACGATCCCTGATGCGCCAGGAGACTTGTCGCGGCATTGAGGAAATGTTGCGCACCCGTTGCCGAGGGTGCTGTCAGTCTAACTGGAACTGTCCTCCCCGGTGGGCCGCCCCGGGGCCGTGGGAGGCGTCTCTGATGAAGCCGCTGTCGTTCAAGCGCCACCGCTATCCTGCCGGCGTCATCCGCCAGGGGTTGTGGCTCGACTTCCGCTTTACGCTCAGCCTTCGTGACATAGAGGGGCGGCTGGACTGGCATGAGCGGGTCCGCCTCGGTCTCTGACGCTTACGGAAGCGGCTATCGGGTTGCCACCCTGAAGGAGGCTATCGACCGGGTGCAATACCCCGGCGTGGACATAGCGGCCCTTGGGAACGACGGACCCACTCGAAGTCAGCACGGGTAGCTGTTGTAGCAGCTTTGAGACACGGGCTATTGTCTCAAGATGATCAACCTCAATCGTTACCAGCGACTTGTCCTTGGTGCAGCCGCTGCCGTCGTTGGGCTGGGCACTGCGTCATTGATCGCCGCCGAAGGATTCAACGGCGTGCTGTAGATCGGTGGCGTTCTCGTGACAGTTGTCCTTCTCGTGACTGCGATGTCTGGTATCGACGGGCCGCGTTTGGCCAACCAGAGGCTCACCTATCAAGGAAGCAGCCCGCCCGCAGTTGAAGAGAATCCGGCAACACTCGTCAACAATGGAACAACATACGAGAAGGCGTGGGTAATAAGTGCGGCCAATAGCTTTGACGGAATACGGAAGGAATACTCCGTTATGTCCAAGCTATTCGGACGTGCAAACATTGACTGGAAAATATTGCATCGTTCAGTACGACGAGAATCTACAAGTGCTGTAGAACACTTCGTTCTGAATACAAAAAATGGAAGACGGGAGATTTTCTTCGATGGCAGTTCGTTCATCGATAAAAATCTCTCGTTAGCAGACGCGATCGGTCCAGCAGAGAACGATCCGATGTTTCAGCGCGTGGTCGAGATTAGATTTCTTCCCAAGGCGGCTTTCGATTTGAGCGGGTTCATTCATCAAACAAGCAGTAGCGAGAAGCTTCGAGAGTTTCTCTCCGATGACGATCTAATGAACATCAGGCGAGGGTTCGATGAGCGAAAGCGGCCTAAAGGAAAAGACGAGATCATAGTTCGGCTGCCCCAAATGACAGCCATTAAGTTGGGCGTTTTGCTCGACCTAATTCGAAATGATACCAATGACCTTGAGGTTCAAGACTGAATTGACAACTGCACTGGCGCGATAAGATACGCCTTGAGTGCTGAGTGATGGCCGGAAGGTGAGGGCACGCTGCCGGTGATGAGCCTCGGCACCCGCCGTCGATATTAGAAGCGACCGCCTCTCCGCACGAGGAGATGCGTTCGAACCTTGTGGGGTAGGTTTGTGTAGCAGGGTTGTGTAGCAATCGTCCGGAGACGGTCCCCCAGACGGTAAAACCGCAGTGTTTTCAACGATTGGGAAGAAAATGGCGCGCCCGGAACGATTGCCGGGAGGGCGTTGATTTTTCGACTGTTTTGACACGCTGTGCTCCACGATGCTGAGCGTCCAGCCATCGTCATTGGAGCGTTTCCGGTCAACGCTTTGGGTGGCGATCCGTTGACGCTCGCGTCCGATCCTGTCGTTGGCGGTCGCTCGTAGGATCGGTAGGGCAGGTCGCTTGAACGTCTCGAACGGTCCTCAAGACCGTCTTTGTCGTTAGGCCCTGACGCTCTCCAGACGGTCCTGCTGGGCCGTGGTCATGGCGCGTTTGATGCGTCCTACAGAGGCCGTTGATACGCCGGTCGCCTTGGCGGCTTGTCGGATGGACAGACCGTCTCCCAATGCTTTCTGGACCTTCCTGCGAACCTCCATCGAGAGGTTGGGTCGGCCAAAGGTCACGCCGCGCGCTCGGGCACGGGCGAGGCCTGCGTTGATCCGTGATGTGATGATGGCTCTTTCGAACTCGCTGAACACCGCCAGCATCTGGAAGAGCATGCGGCCGCTTGGGGTCGAGGTATCGACGGCCTGTTGGTGCAGGTAGAGGTCGCAGCCACGGGCTTGGATGTCGTTCAGGAAGGCTACCAGATCGGGCAGTGAGCGTCCGAGCCTATCGACGGCGAAGGCTGCCACCATGTCGATCTCTCGACGATGGACCGCCTTGAGCAGGGCATCGAAGGCGGGTCGCTTGTCCCGGCCCTTGGCGCCGGAGAAGCCAGCATCCTCGAACACCTCGACGACGGTCCAGTTTGACCGTTCGGCCACCTCCATGAGGATGCGCCGCTGGTTCTCGGTCGTCTGGCTGTCTTGGCTGACGCGAAGGTAGATGCCCGTGCGCTTCATCTCCGAGACGATCTCATGGATCTCTGGAGCGTCAATCAGATCGGGCGAGATGGCGGTGTCTCGAACCACATGGTTCTGACGACCACACTTCCCGCCGCCAAAACCCCTTGCTGCGGCTGGTGCTTCTTCCGACCAGATTTTGAGACGGCGCCATTGGCGCCAATAGCGACGATAGGGCCAGCCAGAACCCGTCGCTTGCGTGCTTGTTGGGGCTTCGCCCCACGGGACAAGGGGACTGGGTTCTTCGACGACCGCCCCTCCAAACCGGCGGCGGCACCTTCGGGTCACGGGGTGTGGTTGGGTGGAGAACTTTCCCCCTTTAGTGGCCTTCCTAATAAGATATCTATTAGCAAGTCCGTTAAGCGGGGAAAGTTCTCCTTAGCCACGAGTGGTCGCTCCGCTCCTTGCAAAGACAACCTAAACACACGTAGGAATATATTGCCGCCGCCAGTTCTCAACTGATATAAATAGAGGGAGGTGGCGGACACCGTTGGAGGTCATGTTCCAACGAGGATCAGCAGGTCGATCACGTCCGGTATTTGCGATGCGCTTGGCTTTATTGGGCACGAACTTCGTAAATGACAGGAGGCTTGCCGTCCGTGATCGCATTGGGATCACCCTCAACGCGGCCACCTTTGATGCGGATAGTGCGGTTCAACTCGATGACTTGCTGAGTGCGTCGATAGGAAACGAGCTTGCCAGACTTGGGATGCGAATAGGTGACGAGCTTGTCGCTGATTCTCATCTTCGAGAGCGTGCGATCATGACTCACAGGGGATGCGTGGCTGCCGATACGCGGGCGGACGAACCGCACCCGTTCTTCCAACAAGCGGATCACTTTTGTTAGCGGCAGGCGACGCGATCCTTTGGCTTGAATATCTTGGCTCACGCGCATGGCGCGGGGGGTATGCTCGGCCTCCATAACCTCAATGTTCTCGCGCCAGTAGGCGAGCACCATAGATGCGTTGGCCGCGTGTCTCAGAATGAGCGTCCCCAAATCCTGACTCTCTTGGGATTGGGTATCGAGTCCCACCACCTGCCAAAAACCGTTCGCGCGGGAGTGCTGGTAGGTCTGCGCGCAAAACTCGCCATCAAGCCGTTCGATCAAGGTCAGCAAAACTTCGTCCGCGCCGCGCCGGAAGAGCATAGCGCAAGCTGCCTCGGGGGGATCCATCTCCTCGGGCGCAGCCGCCTCGATCATTTGGTGGTTCTCAACACCGAGGAAATCGGGGGCGTGCGGATCGAAAATGTGCCCGAAATCGTAAACGGGGACCGCCAATCGGCTGAGGTCACGAATGGCGGGAACGGAAACCAAACTCCCATCGGAGAGTCGTTTCCTGACGTGACCGCGACGGGCAGCGTCCACGAAATCCGCATACTCAGTCACCCTGCGACCAGCAGCCGCTGCCGACACGGGCGCAAACATAGCCATCAAGCCGGGCATTTCACTCGTATCATAGGCGGTGATGCCGACAGGGTGCCCTCCGCATTGGACCCAGATGAACGGGAAGGCCCTTTCATCGATCACGGCCAGCGAGGTGTCGCCCGCAGCCAGAGCAACCACGAACTCCTTGACTGCGATCAGAGGCGAGTTGAGGCTTACGCGATAGTCGGTCTGACGTGACCGCTCAGGTCTCAGGTCAATGTGCTGGGGGCTTCGACACAACATCAGTAAAGACTGGTCCATCACGTTGAACAGCGTCGCGCCCCAGACCTCAATGACTCCCGCGTTCTGGCTACAAAGATAGAACTGGCTCGCCTCGCCTGCGGGGTCTTCAATCAGGATCGAGGCTGCGGGCAAGGCGAAGGTTCCAGCGTCGATCATAGCTTCGGCCGCATCATGGATGCGCTTGACCGAGGAGTGGTCCACGTCGCTGCCAGATTCAAAGAGGAAGCGAGGCGCCGACTTGAGGGCGGGGATGCGTTCGCTCTGACGACCATCGCGCTCCATCTTTTGGATGAGTCTGCCGAGCGAAAGGCTGGGCTGGGCGGCGACAGTATCCGGCATGCATTCTCCTTGATTGGGCGCGCACCATCGCTCACGCAGCGTCGAAGTGCGCGATGGCCATGTAGGGTGTTTGGGATTGGTGGGGCTTAAGGGTTGGGGCGGCTGGCCCTTACCCATCGATCCAGTTCGTCAGGATCGTAGAGCGTCTTGCCGCCCCTCCCGGTGAGGCTGGTCGGCTTGAAAAAGGGCGGACCCATGCCTTTCGACGCAAGGTTTGCGAGAGTGTTGGGAGACAGGCCGAGGCGACTCGCCGCCTCAGATCGCGATAAATATCGGTTGCTTGTCATCGCGATGCCTCCGTGATTGACGTGGTGTTGGTCAGCTACAATCACATCGTCTCATGACATCTCATCCTGTCAAACATATTGGCCTGATTTTTTTTGTGGTTAGCACCCGTTAACTATCCGGCCGGTAGTTGGGCAACAGCGATGACGCGCCTCAAAGGGGCCGGTTGAACCGCTCCCATTCGTCTGCCGACATCGATTTTCGCAACGCTTCAAGCTCGGCCTGAAGAGCCTCGAAGCCACGGACAGCCCGTTTCTTCTGCTCCTCGATCTGGCTGCGCGTGAGCCTCTTCGATCCGGGCTGGCTCGGCGGGAACGGGAACGCCGGAAGCTTCTTTCTCATCGTCGCGCCTCCTTCGGGAGCCACAGCACCATCCATCCGACCCTCGCCGCGAGCATCAGGCGCCCTTGGCGCACGAGGGTCTGGAAAAGGTCGATCAGGGCATCTGCTGAGGGGCCGCGCTCGCCGCGCAGACAGAGATAGTTGTCCGCGCGGCAGAGCCATGCGGAGGAGAAATGGCGGAGCGAGTCGGTCAAACCGCGCTCGCGAAAGTGGTGATAGATGTCCATAGTTCTATTT
>LFEF01020154.1_pt1 | contig 10282 bp, 10 predicted proteins | sample 619371 | NCBI WGS metagenome assembly LFEF01 (sample SAMN03014291, study PRJNA259931) | freshwater metagenome | biome: lake; feature: waterbloom | place: China: Taihu Lake | collected 2006-08 | depth 0 m m
TGCTCGGCTTCCTGCCGGCGATGATCGAGGCGGCGGAGGCGACGCGCGGGCGCTGGCAGGCGGCCTCCGCGCCGCTCGACATCGGCCACGAGATGATGCGCACCACCTTCGACATCATCATCGAGACGATGCTGTCGGGCGCGCAGGCGCTGAATGTCGGCAAGGTCGAGCAGGCGATCTCGGATTATCTCGAACCGTCGAACTTCATGGTCATCTACAACCTCTTCGGCCTGCCGGGCTGGCTGCCCTATCCCGGCCGGGCCAGGGCGCGCGCCTCGGTGACCTATCTGCGCGAAAATCTGCGGACGCTGGTGGCGCAGCGCAGGGCCGAGCCGCCGGAGAATGGCGACCTGCTCGACATGCTGCTGGCGAGCGCCGACCCCGAGACGGACCGGGCGATGCGCGACGAGGAGATCGTCGACAACCTGCTCACCTTCGTCACCGCCGGCCACGAGACGACTGCGGTCGGCCTTGCCTGGACCTTCCACCTGCTGGCGCAGAACCGCGACTGGGAGGCGCGCGTGCTCGAGGAGATCGCGGCGGTTACAGAAGGGGGCCCGCTGTTGCCGCGCCATGTCGCGGCATTGCCGCTGACCAGGGCGGTCTTCCAGGAGGCGATGCGGCTCTACCCGCCCGCCCCGGTGATCACCCGGGAGGTCGAGGAGCCCTTCACACTCGGCGGCGTCGCGCTGAAGCAGGGCATGGTGCTCTATGTGCCGATCCAGGCGGTGCACCGTCACGAGAGGCTGTGGGACAGGCCCGAGCAGTTCGACCCGTCCCGTTTCCTCGGCGATGCCGGGCGCGGGCGCCACCGCTACGCCTATCTGCCCTTCGGCGCCGGCCCGCGCATCTGCATCGGCAGCGCGTTTGCGACGATGGAGGCGGTCGCGATCCTGGCGGTGCTGCTGCCGGCGCTGCGGCTCGATCCGCTGCCCGGCCAGGCTCCTGAGCCGATGCTGAAGATCACACTGCGGCCGAAGCAGCCGCTGCGAATGCACGCGAGCCCGCGCGGCTGAACGTAGCGGCCGCTCAGCTCACCGGGCGGTAGGTGGTGAAGCGCACGGCCGCCAGCCAGGTCAGACCGACGAAGACCGCGAGCAGCACGCCTTCGACGAGCGCGAAGGGCGGCACGGATCCGGCGGGCGCCAGCGCCCGCAGCGCCGGCACCTTCTGGAAGGCCTGCGCCACCAGGACGAAGAGCAGCAGATAGAAACTCAGCATCGCCGCGACCGCATAGATGCCGCGCCATGGCCCGAGCAGCATGCGCGCATAGAGCGCGAAGCCCGCCACGACCACCAGCACGAGCGCCACCGCCCCGATGATGTGCGAGGGCAAGAGCCCGCCGAAGGGAAAGCCGAAGCCGGTCGCGCTGGTGGCGAAGGCGGTGGACAGGAACACGCCGGTCCAGCGCGGGCTGACATGGCCCCTGAGCAACCCCACCGCGACCGGGATTCCCGCGACGATGGCGATCAGGCTGAGCCAGGTGTGGAAGCCGACGAAACTCAACGGGTTGAACATCGCATCGCCTCGTCGGGCTGGAGCCTGGATCGGCTCCGGCAGGATGCAGGAAGCGCGCCGCCGGGGCCAGCGGCACGCTCCCGCCGTCAGGGGGCTAGCGACACCCGCACGCTGGGCTCTTCCTCGGCGCTGGCGCGCTGGAGCGTCGCCTTGGCCTCGTCGACCTGGCGCTGGCGGTTCCAGAGCGAGGCGTAGATGCCGTCCGCCGCCAGAAGCGTGGCGTGGCTGCCACGCTCGGCGATCAGCCCCTTGTCGAGCACGATGATCTCGTCGGCATTGATCACGGTGGATAGCCGGTGGGCGATGACCAGCGTGGTGCGGCCGCGGCTGACGAGATCGAGCGCGTCCTGGATTTCCTTCTCGGTGAAGGAATCGAGCGCCGAGGTCGCCTCGTCCAACACCAGCACGGGCGGGCCCTTGAGGATGGTGCGGGCGATGGCGACGCGTTGTTTCTCGCCGCCCGAGAGCTTCAGGCCACGCTCGCCGACCGAGGTGGCGTAGCCCTCCGGCAGGGACTTGATGAAGCGATCGATCTGGGCGAGCCGGGCGGCCTCCTCGACCTCCGCCATCGTGGCCTCGGGCCGGCCATAGCGGATGTTGTACTCGATGGAGTCGTTGAACAGCACCGTGTCCTGCGGGACCATGCCGATGGCGGCGCGGAGCGAGACCTGCTGGACATCGGCGATGGGCTGGCCGTCGATCAGGATGCGCCCCTGTTGCGGCTCGTAGAAGCGGAAGAGCAGGCGCGAGATCGTCGACTTGCCGGCACCGGACGGGCCGACGATGGCGATGGTCTTGCCCGCCGGGACGGTGAAGGAGATGCCCTTCAGGATCGGCCGCTCGGGGATATAGGCGAAGTGGACATCCTCGAAGGTGACCTCGCCGGCCGGCACCACGAGCGGCTTGGCGCCCGGCTTGTCCTGGATCTCAGGGTCCTTGCCGATGAGGGAGAACATCTGCTCGATGTCGAGCGTCGCCTGCTTGATCTCGCGATAGACGGTGCCCATGAAATTCAGCGGCTGGTAGAGCTGGATCAGCATGGCGTTGATCAGCACGAAGTCGCCGACCGTGAGCGTGCCCGCCCGGAAGCCCTGCACCGCCATCACCATCGAGATCGTCAGGCCCGCCGCGAAGATCGCGGCCTGGCCGAAGTTCAGCCAGGCGAGCGAGGTGTAGGCCTTGATCGAGTTGCGTTCATAGCGCGCCATCGAGAGGTCGTAGCGGGCGGTCTCGCGCGCCTCGGCGCCGAAATACTTCACCGTCTCGTAATTCAAGAGCGAGTCGATCGCCTTGGAATTGGCGTCGGTGTCGGACTCGTTCATCTGGGTGCGGATGGCGATGCGCCACTCCGTCGCCTTGATGGTGTAGGCCATGTAGGTCGTGACCATCACCACCAGCACGACGACATAGAGCCAGTTGAAGATCGTCAGCAGCACCGCGATGATCAGGACGAGCTCGATCGTCACCGGAACGAGCTGGTTGAGCCCGAGCCGCACCATTTCCTCGATGCCGTTGCGGCCGCGTTCGAGGACGCGTGTCAGCCCGCCCGTCTTGCGCTCGAGATGGAAGCGCAGCGAGAGCTGGTGCAGATGGCCGAAGGTCTGCAGCGCCAGCGTGCGCACCGCATGCATGAAAACCGGGGCAAACAGCGCGTCACGGGCCTGGATGAAGGCCGCCGAGCCGACGCGGGCGAGGCCATAGATCACCGTCAGCGCCAGGGGCGCGCCGACCAGCCAGGGCAGCCAGGCGCCGAGCGTGGTCGGTGTCGCGGCGAGCGCATCCGTCGCCCATTTGAAGGTGAAGGGCACGCCCATCAGCACGACGCGGCCGAGCACCAGCAGCAGGAAGGCCAATACGACGCGGCGGCGCAGATCGGCGCGGTCCGCTGGCCAGAGATAGGGCCAGAGCGCCCGGAAGGTGGCGGCGAAGCCCGATCCGGGCTGGAGCACGGCCGAACGCGCGAAGATCGGCGCCGGGGGCGGCGCGGCAGGCGGTGACATCTTGGGACGATTCCAGGTTGGGAGGCCGGTATAGGGGTAAACGCCCGCGAATGCATGGGGGTTCGCAGAACAACCTTCCGCAGCCCTGCCTTGCTTCGGCCGAATGCCGGGTGTCAGATTGGTCAGCGCTGCAAGCGCGTCATCGGGGAAACGACACCATGACGATCCACCGACTTGTCCTGGCGGGCCTGCTCGCCTGTCCTGCCGGCCTCCTGCCGGCGCTGCCGGCCGCCGCGCAGGGCGCCAAGCCACCGGCCCAGATCACCGTCACCAACATGCGGGCCGTGCCGCTGACGCTGTTCGAGATCGCCACCGGCGGTGACCAGCCCCGCCTCGTCGGCAAGATCGCCAAGCCGCTGGCGCCGGGCAAGAGCATCGCCGTGAAGCTGAACAAGCCGGCCGGCTGCAGCTATTTCGTGCTGGCGCGCTTCGACGACGCCGTCGAGACCGACGCCGAGGGCATGGACCTCTGCAAGGACAAGGTCATCCGTTTGACGGAGTGAGGACTTCTTCCCTTCGCCCCTTGCGGGAGGAGGTGGCAGCGCGAAGCGCTGACGGATGAGGGGTCACGCCACGATTCCCGTCATGGCGAGGAGGCGCAGCCGACGAAGTCATCCAGCGGTGGCGCGCCCTCATCTGGATTGCTTCGCTGCGCTCGCAATGACGGCACAGCGCAGCGCAACCCCTCATCCCGCGCTGCGCGCCACCTTCTCCCGCAAGGGGAGAAGGAAATCCCTCACCCCGTCGCGCCGGATCGCATCAGCTTGTAGGTGATCGAGTCGACGAGTGCCTGGAAGGAGGCGTCGATGATGTTGGCGCTGACGCCCACCGTGGTCCAGCGCTCGCCGGTCTCGTCGGCCGACTCGATCAGGACGCGGGTGACGGCGTCCGTGCCGCCCTGGAAGATGCGGACCTTGTAGTCGACGAGGCGAAGCCCTGAGATCAGCGACTGATAGCGGCCGAGATCCTTGCGCAGCGCGACGTCGAGCGCATTGACCGGGCCGGCCGCGCCCTCGGCGGCCGAGATCAGCACCTCGTCGCCGACCTTCACCTTCACGATCGCCTCCGAGAAGGTGACGAGGTCGCCGAGCGCATTGTAGCGGCGCTCGACATTCACCTTGAAGCGCTCGACCTCGAAATAGGCCGGCACCTCGCCCATGATCCGCTTGGCGAGCAGGTAGAAGGAGGCGTCGGCGCCCTCGAAGGCGTAGCCCTCGGCTTCCTTTTCCTTGACCTCTTCCAGCACGCGGCCGAGCCGGGGATCGTCGCGGCCGAGCGTGACGCCGATGCGCTCCAGCTCGGCGACGAGGTTGGACTTGCCGCCCTGGTCCGAGATCAGCACCTTGCGGCGGTTGCCGACGGCTTCCGGCGGGACATGCTCGTAGGTACGCGGGTCCTTCAGCACGGCCGAGGCGTGGATGCCGGCCTTGGTGGCGAAGGCCGAGGCGCCGACGAAGGGGGCGTGGCGGTTGGGCGCGCGGTTGAGCATCTCGTCGAGGGCGCGCGAGACCTGGCTGAGCTCGCCGAGCTGCTTCTCGTCGATGCCCAGCGCAAAGCGCTCGCGATAACGCTCCTTGAGCTTCAGCGCGCCGATCAGCGTCACCAGATTGGCGTTGCCGCAGCGCTCGCCCAGCCCGTTCAGCGTGCCCTGGATCTGGCGCGCGCCAGCCTCGATGGCGGCCAGCGAATTGGCGACGGCGCAGCCGCAATCGTCATGGGCGTGGATGCCGAGATGATCGCCGGGAACGACCTTCGCGACGGCTGCGACGATCGCGCCGATCTCGTCGGGCAGCGTGCCGCCATTAGTGTCGCAGAGCACGACCCAGCGTGCGCCGGCCTCGTAAGCCGTGCGGGCGCAGGCGAGCGCGTAATCGGGATTGGCCTTGTAGCCGTCGAAGAAATGCTCGCAATCGAGCATGACCTCGCGGCCGGCTGCCTTCGCCGCCTCGACGCTTTCGCGGATGCCGGCGAGATTGTCCTCGAGCGAAATCTCGAGCGCGACATGGACATGGTAGTCCCAGCTCTTGGCGACGAAGACGATCGCATCCGCCTTCGCCTCCAGCAGCGCGGCGATGCCCGGGTCGTTGGCGGCCGAGCGCCCGGCCCGCTTGGTCATGCCGAAAGCGGCGAATTTGGCGTGCTTCGTCGGTTTTTCCGCGAAGAAGGCGGTGTCGAGCGGGTTGGCGCCGGGATAGCCGCCCTCGACATAGTCGATGCCGAGCCGATCGAGAAGGCCGGCGACCGCGCGCTTGTCGTCGAGCGAGAAATCGACGCCGGTCGTCTGCGCGCCGTCGCGCAGCGTCGTGTCGAAGAGGTAGATGCGGGCCGCGCTCATGCGTCGCGCCGCAATTTGAAGCGCAGCACACGCGGCACCACCATCGCCAGCATGACGAGCTTGATGGCGACGGAGAGCGAGCCGGCGGGGCGGATCTTCGGGGTCATGGGTTTTCGTCCAAAGAAGTCGGGAGCCGCCGGAGATCGACGGGCGTCTGGGGATCGATCTCGCCGATCATGGCCGGCTTGAGGTCGTAGATCGCGGCGACCGCCTCCAGCGCGGCCGGCGCATCGAGATTGATCCCCCAGGACGCGACGGTGCGCACGAAGGCGCGCGTCGTCATCAGCGTGACCGGATAATCGACCTCGAGAAACAGGTTCGGGACCTTGCGGTCCTCGTAGAGCACGACCGCGGAGGCGAGGCTGTCCGGCCGCCAGAGATCGACGAACTCGCGCAGGGCCAGTTCGCCGGAGTTGCGCAGGCCGGATTTGAGACGCGCCTCCTCATCCGGCGTGCGCGCGCGGCCCTTCAGCGAGGCTATGCCCTCGCCGATGATCGTCGAGACCCGCAGCAAAGCCTCGCCCTCGGCCGCGATCCACTGCGCGATCTCGGCCGCGTAGGGCTTGGCGGCATCGCCGACGAGCTCGTCCTCGACGCGATCGACCAGCACGATGCGGCGGTTGAGCCGCGCCAGCATGGGCAACAGCCCCGCCGCCGCCAGCCGCAGGATGGGGCCGGCGTCCGCAATGACGATGGGCTCGCGGGATGCGTGCGACATCATCGCTTCACCTCCCAGCTCGTGGTCGGCTCGCCGGTCACGGGGTCCTTGCCGTCCTTGAGGGCGATGCCCATCGTGGCGAGTTCGTCGCGGATGCGGTCGGATTCGGCGAAGTTTTTGGTGCGGCGGGCTTCGAGGCGATTGTCGATCAGCGATCGAACCAGGGTTTCATCAACACATGCATTGGCAATCTTCTGGGCGCGCCACTCGGCAGGACTGTGCTGCATCAAACCGAGAACCCGCGCAGCGGCGACAACCGCAGAAGCGGACTCGGGATTGCGAATATCCCAGCCCATCAAGCCGCCCATCCTCATCGCCCCAGAGCGGCTCGAGTTGAACAGCGGGTATAGTTCATGGACCGCGGCAACCGTGTTCAGGTCATCAAGCAAGGGCTCGACCACTGACCTAACCGGTTCAGCTGCTTCATTGATCGGCGTGGTCTCAAGCAACTCATACCATCCGTCGATCGTCCGCTCAGCCTCCTCCAGCGCCTTCACCGTCCAATCGATCGGCTGGCGGTAATGCGTCTTCAGCATCGCGAGGCGCAGCACCTCGCCGGGCCACTTGCGCCCGCCGAACGTCTCCGTCTCCAGCAGTTCATTGATCGTGACGAAGTTGCCGAGCGATTTCGACATCTTCTCGCCTTCGACCTGCAGGAAGCCGTTGTGCATCCAGTAATTCGCCATGCGGCCAGAGCCGTCCGCGCCGCCGAAGGCGCAGCAGGATTGGGCGATCTCGTTCTCGTGGTGCGGGAAGACGAGGTCGATGCCGCCGCCATGGATGTCGAAAACGTTCTTCTGCGGATCGTCGCAGGAGAGCCCGCCGCCGAAGGGCTCGAGCAGCTTCGCCATCGACATCGCCGAGCATTCGATGTGCCAGCCCGGGCGGCCGGGACGGGTGACGCCCTCGGGCGCGCCGTTCGGCCAGAGCCAGCCGGGATCGATGCCCTCGCGGCTCGGCTTCCAGAGCACGAAATCCATCGGATCTCTTTTGTACGGGGCAACGTCCACCCGTGCGCCGGCGATCATCTCGTCGAGCGGGCGGCGGGCGAGCGCGCCGTATTTCGGCGCGGCGCGCAGATGCGCCACGGCCGGGACATGGAACAGCACATGCTCCTCGGTGACATAAGCGACGCCGCGCGCGATCAGGCGGTGAATGATCGCCTGCATCTCACCGATATGGTCGGTGGCGCGGGGCTCCTCATCCGGCGGCAGGCAGCCGAGCGCGGCGATGTCGGCATGGAACTGCGCCGTCGTGGCTTCCGTGACCCTCGCGATCGCCTCGTTCAACGGCAGGCCGGGGAAATCGCGGACGGCGCGCGCGTTGATCTTGTCGTCGACGTCGGTGAGGTTGCGGGCATAGGTGACGTGATCGGCTCCATAGAGGTGCCGCAGCAGCCGGTAGAGCACGTCGAAGACGATGACCGGGCGGGCATTGCCGATATGGGCGTAATCGTAGACCGTCGGCCCGCAGACATACATGCGGACATTGGCGGCATCGACGGGGACGAAGTCCTCCTTCGTCCGGGTCAGCGTGTTGTAGAGCCTGAGGGTCGGCATCGGGGTGTTGATCCTGTCGAACAGCAAAAGCGTGACGGTGGGCGATCCTGGCCGCTGGCCGGGGCGCTGTTGCGTCTTTACCGTTTCAGGATGAGGACGTGAGCAGCCGGCCAGCGAAAGCTAGCGGCAAATCATGCAAATAGGGTTGAAGGCCCGCGTCATCCCGACACGCTTGCCTTCACGCGCGCTTTCCGTCAAGAGGGCGCCCCGCTTTTGCCGCGGCCGGGCCCGATGCGGGCCATTTTATTCAAATCTTAACCGATCGGAACCATCCTCGTGAGTCGAGGGTTGAGCGCCCGTCGTCCGAACGAGGAAACCACATCCATGCGTCGCGCCATTGCCCTGGTCGGCCTGTTCGGGATTGTCGGAGCCGGGCTGTCCCTGTCGGTGCTGCCGACGACGCGCACCAGCGCGGCGCCCAGCGAACAGCGCACCTTCCTGATCCCGGCCGGGGACGGCTACGGCGTCGCCGACTGCATCTCCAGCAAGGCGGAATGCGGCAAGATCGTCGCCGATGCCTGGTGCGAGGCCAAGGGCTTCGCCAAAGCGAGCTCCTTCGGTCTGGCCTCGCGCGAGGACTTCACCGGCTCGCTCTCGAAGACGAAGGCAGCGCCCGCCCGGACGCCCGAGCAGCCGCTGGTCATCACCTGCGGCGGCTGAGGCCGCCTCTCACTTGATCCAGTCGGCGCATTTCGCCGGTTCGCCGACGCCGCCCCACGGCATGATCGGCACCGTCGAGGTCGAGTTCTGCGGCGAGCCCTCGATCAGCTTGTCAGAATAAGCCATATAGATCAGGACGTTGCGCTTGGCGTCGCAGCCGCGAACGATCTGCATCTTCTTCCAGATCAGCGAGCGGCGCTCGCGGAAGACGACATCGCCCTGCTCGGATTTCTCCTTGAACCGGATCGGTCCGATCTGGCGGCAGGCGAGCGAGATCTCGGAGACCTCCTCGGCGACGCCGAACATGCCGGCGACGCCGCCTTTTTCGGGGACGGTGTAGTGGCAGGCCACGCCCTCGACGATCGGATCATCGATCCCGTAGACCGCGAGCTTGTGGTCCGGCGTCAGCATCTTCCAGACGGTGGACTTCTTGAAGATCAGGTCTTCCTGTGCGGCGGCCGGCGTCGCCAGGGCTGCGAGGCCGAGGGTCCCTGCGACCAAAGCGGCGACAATGGCTTTCATGGCGGCGTCTCTCCCGGGGCCGAGTGCCCCGCGCCAGATATGGTTGCCGTGCAGCGTGCGCGCCAGAGCCCGAGGCGGCTCAGGCCGCCAGCGGCTTGAAGGCGAGATAGGCCGCGGCGATGGCGCCGACGGTGCCGAGCAGGAACAGCACGAGCTTGATCTGCGTCGCACGGCTGGCGAAGGCGACGTCGCCGGCATCGACCTTCGGGTATTTGTCGAGCAGCCGGGCGACCGCGAGGTTCTCGACGACATCGCAGAGGCCGCCGAGCAGCCAACCGCCACCACAGAGCGCCGCCACCCACCAGGGCTGCCCGCGCATCGAGAGGCCGGCGATCAGGATGGCGCCGACGATGGCGTAGGTGAAGGCGAAGGCGACATCGGCCGGCAGCACCCGGTTGCGGTAGCGGGCGCGGTGCGTCTCGCCATAGATCGCGAAGAGCTTCTCGACATCGGCCGCGTTGTAGCCGTCCCAGTCGTTCTCGAGCATGCGCGGCACGCCCTGGCGGCTGGACCAGATGCCCGCGGCCCAGAACAGGATCATCACCAGCACCGGCCCCCAGACGAAGACGGCGAGCGGGACGGTCTCGGGATAGAAGGCGACGGTGTCGATCATCAGGCGTCGGCTCTCGCAGCGGGCTTGGCGGTTACGCGCAGGGTAGCCGGCGGCCCGGCAGGCGCCAAGCGCTATGACGCCAAGCCCTCGGACGCCAAGCCCTCGAACGCCGAGCCCGCGGACGCCAACCCCTCCGACTCATGGAGCGCGCGAGGGTTCCCCTCACCCGGCCGGCAGGATCTCCTGCTCGATCGCGCCGAAGATGGAGTGGCCGGCGGCGTCCTTCATCTCGATGCGGACGATGTCGCCGAAGCGCAGCGGCTGCTCCTGCGGCATCGGGATGGCCCAGGCCACGATCGTCCCCGCCTGCAGCGCCTGCCGCGCGGCCGCGAGCGCCAGCAGGCTGCCCGCTGCGAC
>LFEF01031889.1_pt1 | contig 10232 bp, 5 predicted proteins | sample 619371 | NCBI WGS metagenome assembly LFEF01 (sample SAMN03014291, study PRJNA259931) | freshwater metagenome | biome: lake; feature: waterbloom | place: China: Taihu Lake | collected 2006-08 | depth 0 m m
CCGGCTCGAACGGCATTGCCTACACCAGCGTCCGCCGACCGGCTGGTGAATGCGTCGCCATCTTTCGCCCGAAGCTCCTAGCCAATTGCCGTCAGGAGCGACATCTCTGCTACAGTTGGGATGGGCAGAGGATTCGAGACATTTATGAAAAGCGGGCACTGGCGTAACGCCGCGACCGCAAAAACAACAACGCTGCGCAGTGGGGCCAGATGACTGAGTTGAATTTCAAGGGCAAGGAATTTGTCTACAATCACCACCTGGCAGTGCCGTTTCGCCCGCTCGTGCCGCATGCGGACAAAGGCATTGGGCCTGTTGCCCTTGATGGCAACCTGATCATTCACGGCGATAATCTGCATGCGTTGAAGGCGCTGCTTCCGCTCTATGCTGGCAAGATCGACTGCATTTTCATCGACCCTCCCTACAACACCGGTAACGAGGGTTGGTGCTATAACGACAACGTAAACTCGCCGATGATCAAGGAGTGGCTGGATTCTAATCCAATCGGCATCGAAGACGGCCTTCGCCACGATAAGTGGTGCGCCATGATGTGGCCGAGGCTGAGGTTGTTGCACGAATTATTGTCTGATGAAGGTAGTATTTGGATCACTTTAGATGGAAACGAAGTTCATCGAGCGAAGCTTATGCTTGATGATATTTTTGGTGTGGAATGTGCGCTTGGAACGTTGGTGTGGGAAAAATCGGACAGTCCGCGAATGGATGCGAAGACCTTTTCTTCAAGCAATGATTTTATTTTAGCTTACGCAAAAAATACGATCGGCACGTTATTTCAGAGACTTTTTGACGAGGATGAAGAGCCCGCGGATCACTATAATTTGACAGCCGATGATGGTCGGAAATATTACTTAAAGCCACTACGGGCGATGGGTGGTCAGGGTGAGACGCGTGAAGCTCGACCGAATTTATACTATGCCCTTACAGCTCCTGACGACACTGAGGTGTTTCCAAAGCGTCAAGATGGCTCAGATGGCGCATGGCGGTGGAGCAAGGATAAAGTGGCGCGGGAACGTGACCGAATAGAGTGGCGCGAAGGTCGCAATGGCTGGACTCCATACTTCCGAATTTATGCTGATACAGCTTCAGGCCGGCCTCCAGAGACTATCTGGTATCATGTAGATGTTGGTAGTTCCAGAGGTGCCAAAGCTGAGATCAAAGCGATATTTGGTGAATCCGTTTTCGACACGCCGAAGCCGGTTGGCGTTGTGAAAAGAGTTCTAGAGATTGCAGCAGAGAAAAACTCCATTGTGTTGGATTCTTTCGCCGGGTCGGGCACTACTGCTCATGCTGTGTTGGAGGCCAACAAGCGCGACGGAGGAAATCGGCGGTTCATTCTCGTCGAGACCGAGGATTACGCGGATCGATTGACCGCAGACCGCGTCCGTCGGGTGGTTGCGGGATACGATTTCAAAGGCACGCAAAAAACCGAGCTTCTCCGGGAGCGGTTGAACTGGCGCGCAATCGAGAAAGCCGGCGATCTGGTTCACCGAGTCGAAGCGGTGGAGAACCTGCACGCGCATGAGTACGACCGCATCAAGAAGGAGTTTCAGGACGGCGAGCTGATCGTCATTGGTGAGAAGACGATCGAAAAGCGAGCTGAGGGCTTAGGCGGCACTTTCACTTACTGCACCCTTGGCGATCCGGTCGAGCTGGACAAGCTGCTTAGTGGCGAGTCTCTGCCGCCCTTTGCGGGGCTTGGTGCAGCGCTATTCCACATGGCGACCAACCAGGCGCTGAACTCCTCAGCGGTTCGCGAGGCGGATTTCTATCTCGGCGCGACCGAGGGCCAGCATGTTTGGCTGATCTACAAGCCTGATCTGGAGTGGCTGAAAACGCCTAACGCTGCCCTTACGCTGTCACGCGCCAAAGCCTTCGCCGCGACCGACCCCGACAAGCGCCATCTCGTCTTCGCGCCGGCGCGTTACGTCAGCCAGAAGATGTTGGCCGAGCAGAACATCCCGGTCGAGTTCGTGCCCCTGCCGTTCGCGCTTTACCGCATCGATCGGAGCTGACGCATGTTCCGCCAGCTCGACTATCAGGACCGCGCGCTGACAACGCTCGACACCTACCTCGATCAGCTCAAGGCGAAAAAGAAGGAGTCGGACGAGGTCGCGGAGCTGGCGGCGCTGAAGCCGCATCTGAAGCTCCCCATTCCTGACTTCGCTGAGGAGGCATGGAACGCGCTGAAGGCTGAAGGCAAGCTGCCGCCGTCGCGCTCAGCTATTCCGTTCTCCGAGCGCGTGGACGGATGCGCGCGGCCCGTCCCGAACGTCGTGTTGAAGGTACCGACCGGCGGCGGCAAAACCTGGCTCGCCGTCACGGGCGTGTCGCGGATTATCGGCCGTTACCTCGATCGCAATACGGGCTTCGTTCTGTGGATCGTGCCCAACGAGGCGATTTACTCGCAGACGCTAAAGCGCCTGAAGGATCGCCAGCATCCCTATCGGCAGGCGCTAGATCGCGCCGCCGCCGGCCGCGTTCGCATTCTGGAAAAAACCGATCGGCTGGACGCGCGCGACGTCGAGACGAACTTATGCGTCATGCTTCTGATGCTCCAGTCCTCGAACCGTGAGAATCAGGACTCGCTGAAGATGTTCCAGGACCGGGGCGATGTGCACGGCTTCTTCCCGGCCGAGGGCGAGCAGCAGGCCCATAAGGCGGCGCTGGAGCGCACGCCCAACCTGTCCGCATATGCCGGCTTGTTACCCATGGTGAAGGACTCGCTTGGAAACGCGCTGCGCATCATCCGCCCCGTTGTGGTTCTGGACGAGGGGCATAGAGCGATTTCCGATCTGGCCTTCAAAACCCTCTACGGCTTCAATCCATGCTTCGTGTTGGAGCTGACGGCGACGCCACAGGACGTGCAGCCAAAGGGTGGCAAGACCCCGAAGCCGGGCCGCTACGCCAACGTGCTCGTGGAGGTGACGGGCCGCGAGCTGGATAGCGAGGGCATGATCAAGATGCCTCTGAACCTCGATCCGAGACAGGGGAATGACTGGAAAGCCACGCTAAACGCCGCGCTAACCAGGCTCAACGCGCTTGACGCGGATGCGCGCAAACTCCGCTCCGAGACCAATCGCTATATTCGCCCGATCATGTTGATCCAGGTGGAGCGCACCGGTGCCGACCAGCGCGAGAGCGGGCATATCCATGCCGAGGACGTGAAGGATTGGCTTCTGACGGCAGGCTTCGATGCGGCCGAGATCGCCATCAAGACCGCTCAGCAGAATGATCTGAACGATCCCGAGAACCAGGACCTTCTGTCTCCCACTAACCGGGTGCGCGCCATCATCACCAAGCAGGCGCTCCAGGAGGGATGGGATTGCCCCTTCGCCTATGTGCTGTGCGGCTTAGCAGCGAGCACGAACCTGAAGGCGATGACGCAACTCGTGGGACGCATCCTTCGTCAGCCCCAAGCGATGAAGACGGGCATCGAGACGCTCGATGAATGCCATGTCATCACTCACCACGCCAAGACCGCCGACGTGGTGGAGGCCATAAAGGACGGCTTGGAGCAGGACGGGCTTGGCGACTTGGTGCTCCAGATCGCACAGGGCGAAGGAAAGGCGAGCGGCAAGGTCGCGCGGAAGATCGATCGTCGTCCGGCCTTCGCGACCACGGAAATCTATCTGCCCAAGGTCATGATCGTCGAAGCCGGCGCGGCCCGCGAGTTGGACTACGAGACTGACGTTCTGTCATCGATTGACTGGCGCGGCTTCGATCCAAAGGACATCGCCGAGCGCATACCGGAGAACGCCCAGGCGGCCGAAAGCCAGCTTCAGCGCATCCGGCTTGCCGATGATGGGGAGGAGCTGTTCGTCGGCGAGGTGGTCGCCGAGAACGGCGAGAAGCTCGCGTTCGATCCGGCCCATGCGGTGCGCATGGTGTCCGACATCGTGGCCAACCCGTTTGTCGGCCGAGAGATCGTCGGGCGGCTTCTAGAGGCGCTGAAGGGCCGAGGCTTCGATGACGGCAAGCTCGGAACACTCGCAAGCCTTATCGTCGAGGAGCTACGGAAAGGATTGGACGCTGCCCGGCATGACCGCGCGGAAGCGCATTTCAAGGCGGAGGTCGCCGCCGCCCGCATCCAGTTCCGCCTTCGTCTTGACGGCCGAAATTGGCGCATGCCGTTCAGCGTAGAGACGACGGAGGCGGAGAACGCCCGCCAGCTCGTGAGCAAAACGGGCGCGGCGTTAGAGAAGAGCCTGTTCGCCCCCGTGTACGAGGCCGAGCTGAATGGCGATGAGCGCGACGTCGCCGTCTATCTGGACGGCGAGAAGGCGCTGACGTGGTGGCACCGCAACGTCGCCCGCGTCCAATACGGCATCCAGGGGTGGCGGAAGGCGAAAATCTATCCCGACTTCATCTTCGCCGTTCAGCATGCAGGAAGTGGCAAGCGCATCACAGTGCTCGAAACCAAGGGCGACCAGCTCGACAATCTAGACACAGCCTACAAGCGCGAAGTGCTGACCTTTCTGTCAGGGAATTTCGCGTGGGACGACGCGGTTCCAGCGAGTGAGCTGGAGCTTGTGAAGAATAATGGCGAGACCGTAGAGGGCACACTGATCCTAGTCAGCGAATGGAAGGCAAAGCTACCGGCCTATCTCTGAAAACTCTTGGTCTCGCGCTGGATCAGCCTGGAAATCGTGGACGGATGCACCCCATAGGCCCGGGCCACGCGGGCGACCGTCTTGCGGCCGGACAGGATATCCTCGACGGCCTCGGCCCGGGCTTCCGGCGAGAGTTTGTGGCGCCGGCCGCCTACCCGGCCATGCCGGCGTGCCTCCGCGAGGCCGGCCCGTGTCCGCTCCCGGATGATCTCGCGCTCGAACTCGGCGATGCTGCCGAGCATCTGCATCAGCATGCGGCCGGCGGCCGTTGTCGTGTCGATTGCCTCGGTCAGGCTTCGGAAGGCAGCACCGGCGGCGTGGACCTGCTCCATGATGTGGATGAGGTCGCGGAGGGAGCGAGACAGCCGGTCGAGTTTCCAGACGACGAGGACATCACCTGGCCTTAGGTGGTCGAGAAGCCGCTGAAGCTCCGGTCGGTCCCAGCGGGCGCCAGATGCCTTGTCCTCGAAGATGCGTTTCGCGCCGGCCTTCTTCAGGGCTGTGACCTGGGCGGACGTGTCCTGCCCCTCGCTTTTCGAAACGCGTGCATAGCCGATCAGCATCCTTCACCTCGCACAAACGCATTGCCATGAACCCGAATTTGGCAACGGGTTTATGCAATTCCAAACGAGGCGTGATGCCTGACAGGGGATAAGCGTTGCGAAAACGGTCGATTGTGCGGGCTGAGAAAAGATCGATCCCGACGACTTGAAACCGCATCGGGCAATGCCAACACCAATTGAACATCGGTTGCGCGGAGTGAGGGGCTCCAGAGCGCGAGGCCCGTCACAGCGCGATCGATCCTGGTAGTGACTTATGTGACTGCGTGCCTTCGGAAGCTGACAAGCAACTGACAGGTGGCCTCCCGGTCCTGAACCTCAAGGGAGACATCTGCGATGCCCACCTTCCGTTTCACCCTCATTCTGTCGAAGATCGTCTGGCACCTCCTGCCGTTGTGGCTGGGCCTGACGGCCACGCTCGTGATCGCCAAGACGCCGCTCGAAGCCGCCATCCTCGGTGGGCTCTGGGCTTTCGTCGGCTGCATGATCCATCACTTCGCTGACCAGTTCATGGCCTATTTCGGTGGGCCGGACACCTATGGCACGGCTGCGTTGGCCAGCCGTAACCAGGTGGCAGCGAAAGGCCTGATTGCGGGACCGTTCAACGACAAGGGCCTCATGCTCGGCCGCCTCGACGGCGACATGATCCGCTATGCCGGTGATGGGCATCTCATCACGTTCGCCCCGACCCGGTCGGGCAAGGGCGTCGGCTGCGTGATCCCGAATCTGCTGGATTTCAAGGGTTCGGCCATCGTCGTTGACATCAAGGGTGAGAACTACAAGATCTCGGCGGGCTATCGCCGGCAGATCGGCCGCGTCGTGGCCTTCGCGCCGTTCGACCCTTCGATCCCGAGCGCCCGGTTCAACCCGCTCGATTTTGTGCGCCGCCACACGCCGTTCGAACTCGACGATGCGCGCCTGATCGCGGAAATGCTGATCGATACGCCCGGCCACGAGCCGAACCACTGGGACCGCGAGGCGCGCACGTTGCTGACGGGCCTGATCCTGCACGCCATCGTGGACCGCCCCGAGCAATACGCGACCCTCGGCCATGTCCGTGCGCTTCTGATGCAGACGCGTGAAAAGTTCGACGAGGTGCTCGAGGCCATGACCGCCTCGCGCAACGTGAGCGTTGCTCGGATCGCGGCCGGTTTCCAACAGAAGGAGCCGAAGGAGCGCTCCTATGTGGTGTCGACGGCCCAAGCCCGGACGGACCTGTTCGACAGTGACCGCCTCTCGGCGATGACGTCGTCCTCGACGTTCCAGCTGGCGGAACTCGTCGAGAAGCCGACGACCCTCTACCTCGTCATCCCCCCGGAAATGCTGGGCGTCTACAAGCCGTTCCTGCGTCTGATGACGGGTCTGGCGCTCGCGACGGTCACGCGGCAGGGCCGCTCGAAGACGCCGATCCTCGCCATGCTCGATGAGATGCCAGCGCTCGGCTACATGCGCCCGATCGAGGAAGGGATCGGCTATCTGGCGGGCTACAACGTCAAACTCTGGATGTTCGTCCAAGACCTCGACCAGCTGGAGAAGACCTATCCCAAGGCCCGCTCGATGATCGCGAACTGCGCCGTCCGCCAGGCCTTCAACGTTCAGGACCCGGTTACGGCCAAGATGCTCTCGGAGATGCTCGGGACCAAGACGGTCCGCGCCCAATCCTCCGGCTCGACCAGCCCGCTTCCGATCAGCCTGTTCGGGACAAGCTTTTCGGCGGGCCAAAGCGACGGCGCCCGTCCGCTGATGACGCCCGACGAGATCATGACGATGTCGCAGGACGACCAGCTGATCTTCGTCCAAGGGCTCCGCGGCATCCGAGCCACGAAGCTCCGCTTCTATAGCTGGCGCGAGCTGCGCCTGCGCCAAAGGGCAGACCGCCTCGCGGCTTGATCGAACTGATCCATCCAGCACCACGCGCCGCCTTCGGGCGGCGCTGTGCATCCCATGTGGGGCCGAAACCGGAAGTCCACCTTCAAGACGCTAAATAAGAAATGCGGACGATAATGCAGCCAGCCTTCAAGCGTCAGCATCTACTTTTCTGTCTTCGTCGACGAGTGATGGAGGCAAGGCCCTGACTTGAGCCCAGCGGCCGCTCAAACTGTGATCTCAGGCACGCCGGCATCTGTGAGTAGTTGAAATAGCTCGGCAACACGCTGCCGCTGTCCGCGTTCGCGGCAGAATGCAAAAATTGCGCGCTGCCTAGCGCGAGAGAGCGCTACGAAGAATGTGGCGAGGCCCTCGGGGTTTCCGGGTCGGTGCGCCCACCATGCCTGGTCGTCGAGGCCAACAAAGACGATCGTGTCGTACTCAAGGCCTTTGCTCTTGTGCACCGTCATCAATGGAATCTGACCAATGCCTTCAAAGACGTCCAGCGCGACTGACCATGTCTGCGCTCCGTTTGCCGAGGCGGCGAGATGGAGTTTGAAGGCATCCGTCATGATGGTGAGAAGGTCGCCAGTCGAATATTCAATATATGTCCGCGCGACGGCGGCTAAATTCAAGAATGCGTAGACGCGATCGGCGAACGCCCGCGCGCTGGCGGCGGACGGCGGCATGTTCGCCATGTCGGCCCGCAGGGCCGCAACGAATATCGTTAGCTCGTCTTCCGTGCGAGTTTCCCCACTGTCGTCGCCTTCTGCAATGGCGCGGATTTCGAGCAAAGCCGCAGAGGCGAGTTGCCAGGCATTCGGTGCACGCCGCATTGACCCCAGGCGGAGTAGCGCCACAGCGAGTTTCGAAAATGTGTCGGTCAAAAGATCCTGCAACGTCGTGCGACCGAGCGCGTGGCTCTCGTTGCGAAGTCGCAAGCCTGCTCTTGCGAGCGGTTCGGCAAGATCGGCCTCGAAGTCGTCGGACTTTTGCTTGACGAGAATTGCGTAGTCCCGAGGTGCGCGACCGCGAGCGGCCATATCATTCGCGAGCCATCGGCCGAGGTGGTCAGCCTCCCGGGCCTTTGTGGGGCTATTCCAGACCTGGGCGACGTCGTCATCGACTAGCCGTGCGGCTTGGGCGACGGTAGCAGCTGCATTCGGATCCAGGGCCCGGGCGACCACGTGCTGAATGCGCACGAGATCGGGCGAGGATCTGAAGTTAAAGAGAAGTGGGATGCGAACTGCTCCAAAGTCCGCTTCAAAACGCTCAAAAGCATCCGCTCGCGCGCCCGCCCACGTCATGATCCGCTGCTTGTCGTCACCCACCGCGGTGATGGCGACGTTGGCACCCTGGAATGCCGACAGCAGGAAGTCATACTGCGCGTAGGTCGTGTCCTGAAACTCGTCGATGAAGACGAAGGGGTATGTGAGCTGCAGCGCCCGTCGAATATGGGGACTGGCACGCAGCAGAAATTCCGCGAGCCGATTGAGGCTGACGAACGTCATGCTCGACCGAGGTTGGGCGCCGAGCTGGCTCGACCACCATCGCTGGATGGTCAGTTCGGTTCCAGATTGTGCCGGCGCACGCACGGACGGAAGCCGATATGCCCCTACGTAGTGAGACTCGAAATCACCTGCACTGAGAGCGGCGACCTCCGCTTTCCATCGGTTAGGAGCCGCAAAAAGCGCATCCTGAAGGAAGCCTTTCACCTGGCGAAAGTTTGGAAAGGCTATCTCATACGGTCGGCTAGGCCGCCAATCGGCTGGTATCGCCGTCAGGAACCGATCGACCAGGCTTTTCGTGAAAGCGTCGAAGGTCAATGAAGTGAAGCGGTGCGAAAGCTCTGGCGGGCACCGCTTGCGCACCCGTGCAGCCACGTTGTCGGCAGCGTCGCTTTTGAACGATATCGCGAGGATGCGGAAAGGTGCAGGGCAGAGGCCGGTCTCAAGCAGGAATACGGCGCGTTGGGCGAGGAACTCGGTTTTCCCAGCGCCAGGTCCGGCAACGACGCAGGCGGAGCCTTGCTGACGCAATGCCCGCCACGCATCAGGTTCAAGGTCTTCAATGCCCCGCGGGCGCCAGTCTTTTGGCCGGACGAGCGCCATGGTCAGGCCGCCGGGGGTTGGTTTTGGTTCTGTTGAGGTGCCGGCGGCGCAAGGCGAATCGAGATCGAGGCCAAAAGGGCGCGTAATTCTTCTGGGGCTCCAGCCGTCAGCGCTTGTGAGGTCTGACCGCTGAGTACGCGAACGTGGGTGCTCGGTTTGCCTCGACCGAGAAAAAGATATCGATACCAGCGCAGCAGTTGCTCATGCTCCGCGCCGTAAAGGTCATGACGACCTTCCTCGCCGAGAACGGCGGTGCGCGGATTTCCCCGTTGCGATGGACCTTGTCGTCCGGGCTCGGGTATTTGATAGGCTGCCGAGAACGCCTGTAGCATCGAATAGTCGAGATCAAGCGGTGTGCAGAAGAATACGTTGTGCTGGCGGAGCGCATTCGCCCAATCTGTCAAGCCAGCAAAGTCCTCGGCGGCATTCCCATCAAACACGGCGAGGTTCGCAGCCGGCCCAGCGGGATCTGGCTGCGCAAAGATGGCTGGTGGCGCGACACCGACCTCGAGGAGCTGGGTGCATGCGGTCTTGATGCGTCCCCAGCCGCCGCCGTCGCGGCCCCAGTCGAGATCGAGAAGCGTTGCATATGGGATGTCGAGATCTGTCAACAATCGCCACAGGTGGTTGACGTGGCGACCGCCGAGCGGGACGACGGCCACGAACGAGCGATCAATGTCGAGACCCATCGCTTCAGCGAGGCGCGGCAACACCACTTCCTCGGAGGCGCCTTCGCCAAGCACGACAAAGCGTGCAAAATAAAGCTCCGGATAGGTCCGAACGGCCTCTCGCACAAACTTTGATGCTTCCTCCTGGTCTGGTGGAAGACGGAGCGCGCGCACACGCGCCGTGCGATCGGCTGGGCTCAGCCGGAAATGCCTGACCTGAGCGGGCTCAACGCGTGCGAGAATGCTTGCCGAGTGGCTCGAGATTACTGCCTGCGCTCGCGGGCCGGCGGTGAGCTCTTCAATCTGGCGAACGATGCGTGACAGGTAGAACGGGGCGAGATTGTTCTCGGGCTCTTCCACCGCAATAAGCGTAAGGGCTGGGAGGGGAACGCCCCCAGGCTG
>LFEF01040257.1_pt1 | contig 10221 bp, 13 predicted proteins | sample 619371 | NCBI WGS metagenome assembly LFEF01 (sample SAMN03014291, study PRJNA259931) | freshwater metagenome | biome: lake; feature: waterbloom | place: China: Taihu Lake | collected 2006-08 | depth 0 m m
GCCGCCGCCGCCGCGCTTGGTGAAGGCGATCAGGTCCCCCCGCGGCGACCAGCTCGGCTGCGAGTAGGAGCCCTGGCCGAAGGACAGGCGCTTGCCCTCCCCGCCCCCGGCGCCCATCAGATAGAGCTGCTGCGAGCCGCCGCGGTCGCTCTCGAAGACGATCTGCGTGCCATCGGGCGAATAGGAGGGCGAGGTGTCGATCGCCCCCGTCGAGGTCAGCCGCATGGTCGTGCGCGAGCCGATGTCGATCGAATAGAGATTGGCGTTGCCGCCCTGCTGCAGGCTGAGCGCGATGCGCGCGCCATTGGGCGAGAACCGCGGGCTCGAGGTCATGTCGGGGAAGTTGCCGACAATCTGGCGCTGGCCGGTCTCGATGTTGAGCACATGCACGCGCGGCTGCTCGCCCAGCCGCTGTGACATGTAGGTCACCTCCTGCGACACCGGCGAATAGCGCGGCGTCACCACCGAGATCGAACCATCGGTGAGAAAGCGCACATTGGCGCCGTCCTGGTCCATGATCGCCAGGCGCTTGCGGCGGTTCTCCTTCGGGCCGGACTCGTCGACGAAGACGACGCGGGTGTCGAAGAAGCCGCCGACGCCGGTGATCTTGGTGTAGATCGCGTCCGAGATGATGTGGCCGACGCGCCGGGCGTTGTTGGGATCGGTGAAATACTGCTGGCCGTCGGTCTGCGTGCCGGTCGTCACGTCCCAGAGCCGGAACTCGGCCTTGATACGCCCGGAGCCGTCGCGCGAGACGCGCCCCGTCACCAGCGCCTGCACGCCCGCCGCCTTCCACGAGCCGAACTCGGGCACGGCGTCGAAGGGCGGGTTCTTGTCGGGATGGCGCGCCCTGTCGATCGGCGCGAAATAGCCGCAGCGCTTCAGGTTATTGCTGATCACGCCCGAGACCAGCACCCCGCCCTCGCCGCCGAAATCGGCGATCGCGATCGGCAGCGGCTGGAAGGTGCCGCCGCGCAGGTCGATGACGAGTTCGGCCCGAGCTGCCGCAGGCTTGAAAGACACTGCCGCAGGCACCAGCAGCGAGGCGCCGGCGAGCGCGAGCAGCCGGCGGCGCGAGGGCGCGGCCGGCAGGAGCGGGAGAGGATTGCGGTCGATCAGGGTCACAGCACGTCCCTTGCGTCGAAATTGACGACGACGTCGCGCCAGTCGTCATAATAGGCGGCGAATTGAGCCGGGATGCGCAAAGGCGCGCAGCGGCGGGTGGCGGTCAGGGCCGAGCTGGCCGCGACCGCGAAAAGCGGGTCGGAGGAGGAGTTCACCACGCCCGGCTGCCCGAGCAGGGAACCGTCGGCGGCGAGTTTCATGCGCACCTGCGGCACCACCGCGCCGCGCGCATTGGCGAGCGCGATCGGCACGTTCCAGCACTTCATCAGCTGGTCCTGGATGATGCCGATGAGCTGGCCGCGCAGCGAGGGGCTGAGCTTCTGCGAGGCGCCGCGCTCGGTCCCCAGCGACGCCGTCCGGTTGACCTGAGGCGCGGCCGAGCCGGTCGACTGCGCCTGCTCCTTGGACTGCAGCAGCTTGGAGATGTCGCTGGGATTGAAGTTCTTGGCGATCTCCATCTCGCGCCGGGCCTTGGCCTCGGCCTCCTGCTTGGCCTTGGCGGCGGCAGCGATCTTGGCCTTGGCCTCGGCTTCGGCCTTCGCCTTGGCGGCGGCCTCCGCCTTCTCCTTGGCAGCCTCCTCGGCCTCGGCCTTGGCCAGCGCCTCGGCCTTCGCCTTGGCGGCCGCTTCGGCCCTCGCCTTGGCCTCCGCTTCCGACTTCGCCTTGGCGGCAGCCTTCGCGGCTTCTTCGGCCTGCTTGGCCTTGGACGCGAGTTCGGCCTCCTCGGCCAGCTTCGCCAGCTCCTCGCGCTTCTGCTCGGCCACTTCGGCGGCGCTGGGGCCAGCCTTCTGCGGTTGCTTGACCGGCTCCGGCGGCTTCACCTCGGGCTTGGGTAGGTTGGCGGCCCGCGAGGGCGGCAGCGGCGCGGCGGCGTTGTCGTCGGCGGTCTTGAGTTCGGCCGGGCGGCTCGGCGGGGCCGGCGCATCCTGCTTGGCCTCGCCTTCCTCCTTGCGCTCGACGATCTCGGCCTTGCGCTCGGCGCGCTGCAGCGGCTGCTCCTGCACCTTCTCGGCCTTGCGCTCGCCGCGGGTGACCTGGTTCAGCGCGCTCGCATCGACCATCTCGACGGCGATCGCCTCCACATTGTCCGGCAGCGGCGCAGCCGACGAGAACGCCAGCAGCCCCGCGACGAGAAACGTCGCGTGGCCGAGCGCCGACACCACCATGCCCGGTTCGGAGGAGAGCTTCACCGCGTCCGAATCCTCGATTCCATCCTGATCAGCGGGCCGGCTCGGTGACGAGCGCAACCCGCTTGAAGCCCGCCGAGGTGATCGTCGACATCACCGAGGCGACCCGGCCGTAATCCACCATTCGGTCGCCGCGAACATAGATGCGCTCGTCGAAGCCCTGCTTCGCCAGCCCCTGCAGCTTGGTGACAAGGTCGGGCTCCAGCGTCGGCTGGTCCTGCAGGAAAATCTGGCCCTTGCCGTCGATGGCGATGGTGATCGGCTTCTGATCGACATTGATCGGCTTGGCGCCGGTCTGCGGCAGGTCGAGCGGCACGCCCGTCGCGATCAGCGGCGCCGCGACCATGAAGATGATCAGCAGCACGAGCATCACGTCGATGAACGGCGTCATGTTGATCTCGGCGATGGCGCCGTGCCTGCGGCTGCGACGGCCGCGCCGACCGCCGGACTTCGCCCCGGATGCTGCGGACATGCCCATGGTTTCAGCCCCTCACGCCGCCAACCGCTCGTCGATCTGCCGCGACAGGATCGCGGAGAACTCGTCGGCGAAGGCTTCCAGCCGGCTCGAGGCCTTGGCCACCTCGGCCTGCAGCTTGTTGTAGGCCATCAGCGCGGGAATCGCGGCGAACAGGCCGATCGCAGTGGCAAACAGCGCCTCGGCGATACCCGGCGCCACGACGGCGAGCGAAGAGTTCTTGGAGACGGCGATGGCGGTGAAGGAGTGCATGATGCCCCAGACCGTGCCGAACAGGCCGATGAACGGCGCGGCCGACGCGATCGTCGAGAGCACCAGGAGCTTGGATTCGAGCCGCTCGGTCTCGCGCTGGATGGTGACGTCGAGCACCTTGTCGATGCGCTGCGACAGGCTGGCGACGGAGCGCCCGCCATTCTCGAAGGAGCGCTTCCACTCCCGCATCGCCGCGACGAACACGGCCGACATGTCGGAGACCGGCTTGGCGGCGAGCTCGCGATAGAGCTCCTCCAGCGAGCGGCCGGACCAGAACACCTCCTCGAAGGCGTCCATCTCCTTGCGGGTGCGGCGGTAGAGCAGCGTCTTGTCGATGATGATCGACCAGCACCAGATCGACGCGCCGATCAGGCCCAGCATCACGAGCTTGACGACGATGTGGGCGTGCCAGAACAGGGTCCAGAACGACATGTCGATCTGCGGCGCGGCCTGCGCGACGTCGGCGGGGTTCATCCTGTCATCCTCTTGCACGGGCGGGTCCGGCCGGTCGCCCGGCCAACGCCCCGCCACACGCGCCGCGAGCCTCCCCGCGACGCCGCCCGATTTGCGATCCGGGGAAATGCCGTGGCCCCTCAATCGCCTTTGAATCCGGCGAAAGATGGGCGCAAAGGGGGTTTCATCCGAAACGCATGCGCGCGACCGAGTTAAGCCTCCAGCAAGGTTAATGCCGGGTATACGTGTAGGCGCTGGACGGGTTTCGGTGCATCGATCATGCGGCCATTCCCATGCCACGGGCGGGAGACCTTGCATTCCCGGCATCATGTAATTACAAAAGTTACATGAAACGAGATAGCCGCCTGTCGGGCCTTCTCCACGTCCTTCTGCATATGGCGGGACGCGGAGACCCGATCACCTCCGAGAAACTCGCCCGCATCATGCAGACCAACCCGGTCGTCATTCGGCGGATCATGGCCGGCTTGCGCAAGCGCGGCTATGTCCGCTCCGGAAAGGGGCGTGGCGGCGGCTGGGCCCTGGCCTGCGACCTCGCCGACATCACGCTGCGGGACGTCCATGAAGCGCTTGGCGAACCCGAACTGCTCGCAATCGGGCACCGAACCGAAGCACCCTCCTGCCTGGTGGAGCAGGCGGTCAACGCAGCGCTCGCGGACAGCTTCCGCGAGGCCGAAGCCGTGCTGCTGGCCCGTCTCGGCACCATCACGCTCGCAAGGCTCCACGCCGATTTCAGTGAACGTCTCGCGCTTCGCGCACGCCCGGAAGGTTCCTGCCCATGACGACCGACTGCATCCAGCCTGCCCGCAACGCCGCCGATAGCTTCAGGAACCCCGACGCCATCGCCAACTATGCCGAAGGCCCGCCGCGTTTCGTTCCTGGCTTCGAGGCGCTGCACCGCATGACGGCCGTCTTGCTCGCCGAGTCTGCACCCGCCAGGGCACGCGTGCTGGTGCTGGGGGCCGGCGGCGGGCTCGAGCTGGGCGCGCTGGCGCGGGCGCAGCCGGATTGGCGCTTCGTCGGCGTCGATCCGTCACAGCCGATGCTCGACTTGGCCAGCAGGACGCTCGGGCCGCTGATGCAGCGCATCGAACTGGTGCATGGCTATATCGATGATGCGCCGGCCGGGCCGTTCGATGCGGCCACCTGCCTGCTGACGCTGCACTTCCTCGATGCGGTCGAGCGCCTGCGCACGACGCGAGCCATCCACTCCAGGCTCAAGCCCGGTGCGCCGTTCGTCGCCGCCCATAGCAGCTTCCCGCAGGATCCGGCATCACGACCGACCTGGCTGTCGCGATACGCCGCCTATGCGGTCGGATCTGGCGCCGATCCCGCGCAAGCGGCCTCGGCGCGCGCCGCGGTCGATTCGCATTTGAACCTGCTCGACCCGGTCGAGGACGAAGGCATTCTCCGCGATGCAGGGTTCTCCGACATTGCGATGTTCTACACCGCCTTCACCTGGCGAGGCTGGGTCGCCCGCGCCTGACGGACGCTGAGAAAGGGAGCGCGCGCTTCCGAATGCGCAAAAAAGCCCGCCCCGGTCTCCCGGGACGGGCGCTTCGATTCGTGACGATCCGGGGGCGTGTCAGCCGGCGCTGGCCTGCGGCTCGGGGTTCTCGCCGCGACGGGCGGCCATGAACTGGTCGAACTCGGCCTTGTCGCGGGCCATGCGCAGCCGGCCCAGGAAATCCTGGAACTCCTTCTGCTCGTCCTCGAGGCGCCGCAGCGTCTCGGCCCTGTATTCGTCGAAGGCGCGGTTGCCGCTGGACGGCCCGCCGCCCCAGCCGCCGCCGAAGCCGCCCTGACGGCCGCCCATGCGCTCCTTCAGGCGCTCCATCTTGCTCTGCAGACGGTTCATCCTGTGTTCGTAGCGGTCGGCACCGCTCATTCCGCAACCCATGCGTCCACTCCAGAACAGAAAGGCCAGGGTCGCCAGACCCAGAGGCCAGAACACGACGAAGCCGAGAACCGCGAAGGCGATCCAGGCTCCCTTCCCATATTCATCGAGCTTCTCGACGATCGGCATTGGTCCCTCACCATGGCACAGCGTGAATGTAAATCACATTTACATAAATGGGGGACGGCGCTCGGCTTGTCAAGATCGCCTCAGCCGGGATCAGTCGGAGCCGCTGCCGCCGGCTCCACGGCCGATCCCCAGCCCCTGCAGATAGATCAGCATGCCGGCCTCCAGCAGCTCGGCCGCCGACATCGGCAGTGGCCGCCGCCCGCCATCGGCACGGCCGAACAGGGCCGCGACGCCATGCGACATCGACCAGACATGCAGCGCCATCATCAGCGCCGGCGGGCGGTTGCCGGCGGGCAGCAACGCAATCAGCGCCTCGGAGGCCGCACGCAGCCCCTGGAAGGCCCGGTCGGCCGCCGCGCGCAGTTCGGGGCTGGCGTCGAGCGGCACGCCCGCCTCGAACATCGCCGCGTAATAGGCCGGCTCGTCATGGGCGAAGGCGAGATAGGCCAGCCCCAGCCGGTGAAAGGCAGCCTGCGGATCGGGCCGACCCTGGTCCCAGGCCCGCGTCAGCGCCGCGTCGAAGGCAACGAAACCGCGCGTCGCGACATCCGCCAGAAGCTCGTCGCGGTCGCGGAAATGCCGGTAGGGCGCGGCCGGGCTCACGCCGGCGAGGCGGGCTGCTTCCGCGAAGGTGAAGCCGTTGGCCCCCTTCTCGCGGATCAGGCCCAGCGCGGCGCGCACCAGCTCTTCCTTGAGATTGCCGTGATGGTAGCCGCGCGGCGGCGCCTCCGGCTTGTCGCGTTTCCAGCTCATGTGACGAGCGCTAACATGGCGCGGCGGGCGCGTCGATCAGCCCTCAATCCGCGATCCCCAGGCGCCGCCGCAGGCCATCGGGAATGCGGCGCGCCCGGCCGCCGCCGACGCAGGCGACCTTGACCTGAGCCGTGACGAGAACCTCCTCGCCGCGCAACACGCGCTGCTCGACATCCATCGTCGCGCCCCGCGCCGCGACCGAAACCGTCTCGACCGTCAGCAGGTCGTCCATCACCGCGGGCTTGAGGAAATCGATCGTCATGCGGCGGACCGCGAAGCCCAGCGCCGTCTCGCCGTCGAACAGTTCCCGCTGCCCGACCCCGAGGGACCGGATCAACTCGGTGCGCCCGCGCTCCATGAAGCGCAGATAGGAGGCGTGGTAGACGACGCCGGAGAAATCCGTGTCCTCGTAATAGACGCGAACGGAGAGGCTGTGGAAGGCGGTCATGGCTTCGAACGGGAAACAGCGACGGGAGGCGGAGCTTTAAAGCGCAGGCGGGCGACAGCATAGTGGTCTGGGGCAGACCGCCGCGCCGGGGAACTCGCAGGCCCGGAGGATGTTGACCCAGGGAGACCGCAACCACAAGAAAAGGACAGTCCGCATGTCGCTCTCGACCAAGCAACTCGAACGCGTTCTCGACAAGGACGAATGGGACCTCGTCGCCCGCACCCGCAGCCATGCGATCGGCACCGTGCCGGACGATGACCTCCGCGATCTCGCCAAGAACCTGCGCGACCGCCGCGACAAAGCCCGCGATGTCGCCCGCCGGCAGCGCCGCGAGTTTCGCGGCAAGGCCGCGCCACAGGGCGCCGCCGCCGCTTCGGACAACACCGGCACCAAGACCAAGGCCGATGCGCTCACCGTCGCCCTCAAGCGCGTCGGCGCCGAGCAGACCCGCCGCACCGAAAAGCAGCGTCAGCCGAGCCAGCGTTCCCTCGCCCGCAAGGCGCTGGCGATGAAGATGCGCAAGCAGGCGCTGGCGCGCCCGCTCAGCCGCACGGGCGACGAGGGCATGAAGCCGATCGTCAACCGCAAAACGGCCAAGTCCGGAGCCCTCGACCACGCCGGCCAGCGCTCGGCCATGCACCGGTCCAAGTTCGCGCGCTGATCGCGCGAAGGCCGAACCAGAAGCCCTGCAAGTGCTAACGCGTGCAGGGCTTCTTCATGAAGGAACCGCACTCATAGGGCTGCGACAGCAGATCGCGCACGGCGTAATCCTGCCCCTCGACGCGGTTGACGATGTCGTCGATCTTCCAGGCGCCGCCCTCCTCCACCATGCGGAAGCGCACGCTGACCGGCTGCTTGAAGCTGCGGAAGGAGGCCGTGACCTGCGCCTTTCCCCCGGCGGGAGGCGAAGTGACGCTGACCTTCAGATTCTTGATCTCGCCATCCTGACCGCTGAGAAACGGATCGGCGCCGAGATGGCCCATCTCGCCGGCCTCATCCTGGTAGAGCTCGTCGCGCGCGAACATACCGGCGAGCGCGCGGCTCATCAGCCGGTCGCGATGCGGCTTCTGCCAGGGCGCCGCGACGGGCTTGCCCGCGGCACCGGCCAGTTGACGGGTGGTGATGGCATAGGCCTCGCGCACAGGCGTCTCGGGTCCGGCGGAGGCGGCGAGGGCTGTGCCCCAGGCGGCGATCGCGATCGCTGGCACCAGCGCCGCGAGACCACGTCTCGTGAGCGGACTCACTCGGCTGCCGTCAGAGTGCGTGTCGGCTGTGGGACCGAGCGCCCCATCTCGTTGGCGGCCTCGATCCAGCACACAATTGCGTCCTGCACGTTGAGAAGCGCCTCCTCCGCCGTCTCGCCATCGGACATGCAACCCGGCAGATCGGGTACCGTGGCGAAACACCCGCCGCCATCGGCGAGAGAGAGCGGCTCGATGACGACACGATAGGCGAGTGGGCTCATGTCTGCCTCCTGACGCCCAATGTTATCACGAGCCTTACGAAGCTGACGAGCAGGCGGATGTATTTCGGTTTAATCGGCCGACGAGCCGGATCGTCAGGATATCGGCAACGGCGTTATGGGCGATCTTGTAATGCGACCCGCCTCCGGAAGGTGGTTTGCAATCGATCCCATGCGCTCGGCACAATCGCCCGATGTCGCCGATCGTCCAGTCGCCGGCGGGGTTACTCCGCATCCGATCGAGAAGATCGTCGGCCAACTCACGCCTCCCCGTCCCCGAACAGCCCGAACTGCGCCGCCTCGCGGCTGGGCTCGGGCATTCCGAGATGGCGGAAGGCGTGCGGCGTCAGGATGCGGCCACGGGGCGTGCGCTGGATGAAGCCCTGCTGGAGAAGGAAGGGCTCGATGATCTCCTCGATCGCGTCGCGCGGCTCCGACAAGGAAGCCGCGATCGTCTCGATCCCGACCGGCCCGCCGCTGAAATTGATCGCCACCGTCGTCAGGTAGCGCCGGTCCATCTGGTCGAGGCCGATCGCGTCGACATCGAGCAGCTGCAGCGCCTTGTCGGCGACCTTGCGCGTCACGATGGCGTCGCCGTCGACGATGGCGAAATCGCGCACCCGCCGCAGCAGGCGCCCGGCGATGCGCGGCGTCCCGCGCGAGCGCTTGGCGATCTCGTTGGCGCCATCGTCCGACATCGGCACGCCGAGCACGCGGGCCCCGCGCGCGACGATGCCCTGAAGCTCCTCCACCGTGTAGAACTGCAGCCGGATCGGGATGCCGAAACGGTCCCGCAAAGGCGTCGTCAGCAGGCCGGCGCGTGTCGTGGCGCCCACCAAGGTGAACTTGGGCAGGTCGATCTTGACCGAGCGCGCCGCCGGCCCCTCGCCGATGATCAGGTCGAGCTGGTAGTCCTCCATCGCCGGATAGAGGATTTCCTCCACCGCCGGGTTGAGCCGGTGGATCTCGTCGATGAAGAGCACGTCGCGCTCTTCGAGATTGGTCAGCTGCGCCGCGAGGTCGCCGGCCTTGGCGATGACCGGCCCGGAGGTCGAGCGGAAATTGACGCCGAGTTCCCGCGCCACGATCTGCGCCAGCGTCGTCTTGCCCAGGCCGGGCGGGCCGACGAAGAGCACATGGTCGAGCGCATCGCCGCGGCTCTTGGCCGCCTCGATGAACACCTGAAGATTCGCCCGCGCCGCCGCCTGGCCGGTGAAATCCGACAGCGACAGCGGCCGCAGCGAGGACTCGCTGTCGTCGTCGCGCTTCTCGGCGGAGAGCAGGCCGGGGCGTTTGGGATCACTCACTTCGCCAATTCCCTAAGCCCCAGCTTGATCAGCTGCGCTGTCCCAGCCCCCTCCCCCGCCTCCCGCGACGCCGCAGCGACGGCCGCCACGGCCTGCGCCTGCGGATAACCGAGATTGCTCAGCGCCGAGACGGCATCCGCCACCGGCTGCGGCAGCTTTTTGTCCTGCAGCGCGCCGGCGAGCTGCGCCACGCCCGGATCGACATGGCCGAAGGCCGGCGCCTTGTCCTTCAGCTCGGCGCAGAGGCGCTGCGCCAGCTTGGGGCCGACGCCGGGCGCCCGCGCCACCGCCGCCTTGTCGCCGGTGGCGATCGCGGTCGCCAGCGCGCCGGGCTCGAAGGTCGAGAGGATGGCGAGTGCGACCTTGGCGCCGACGCCCTGGACCACCTGCATCAGCCGGAACCAGTCCCGCTCGTTGTCGGAGAGGAAGCCATAGAGGCGGATCGCATCCTCGCGCACATGCGTCTCGATCGACAGCACCGCCGCCTCGCCCGGCTTCGCCAGCCGCTGCAGCGTCCGCGACGAGCACTGCACGACATAGCCGACACCCTGCACGTCGAGGATGACATGATCCTCGCCATAGGAATCGACGATGCCCTTGAGCTTCCCGATCATCGTCTCGCCCCGACTTCCGCGCCAGCTCCGCTCTCGAACCCACCAGCCCTCATCCTGAGGAGCCGCGAAGCGGCGTCTCGAAGGATGCTCCAGTGCGCACT
>LFEF01030335.1_pt1 | contig 10180 bp, 8 predicted proteins | sample 619371 | NCBI WGS metagenome assembly LFEF01 (sample SAMN03014291, study PRJNA259931) | freshwater metagenome | biome: lake; feature: waterbloom | place: China: Taihu Lake | collected 2006-08 | depth 0 m m
TGGAGGTTATATTTTACAGATGGAAAGAAAAAATCCAGTTTTCCATTTTGTTAATGATAACGGAAATTGGAGTTATAACAATACTTACGCTGGTATGAGCTCTTTCACAAATGACAATTTTGGACATTTTACTTTAGCAAAAGGGAATAAAGTTTTATTTGGAAATTCAAGTGAATATTGGGTGCACCCCATTATGGCCCCAAACGGAGGAGCGTATATGCTTGATACAACTTTAGGTATTGATGAATTTAATAAGAATAATTTCGTGATTTATCCAAACCCAACCGATGGAAAAATATCTATTTATGCTCAAAATACTGAAATTTCTTCTGTTGAAATTTATGATAGTTTAGGCAAAAAAGTATTCGAATCTAAGTCAACAATTTCTGAAATTGTTATTTCTAATTTGAAGACCGGAATTTATTTTTGTAAAATCACCGACAATAATAATAATATCAAGTATCAAAAGATTATAAAAAGATAAAAGCTACTTTTGCCAAAAGCTTTTTCCTTTGAAAGATTTATTGCTCATCACCCCACCTTTCACCCAACTGAATACACCGTATCCGGCCACAGCTTATTTGAAAGGTTTTCTTAATACCAAAAACATTTCCTCTTTTCAGATGGATTTAGGTATTGAAGTGATTTTGGAAATTTTTTCAAAAAAAGGGTTGGAAAAAGTGTTTCAGGTTTCAAGTTTCAAGTTTCAGGTTGATGAGAATTGTAAAAGAATTTATGCTTTAAAGCAAGATTATATCCAAACAATTGATTCTGTCATTACTTTTCTCCAAGGAAAAAATCCAACTCTAGCCCGTCAAATTTGTTCCGGAAATTTTTTACCTGAAGCCTCTCGTTTTGAGCAGTTGGATGACATGGAATATGCCTTCGGAACCATGGGAATGCAAGATAAAGCCAAACATTTAGCGACATTGTACCTTGAAGATTTATCCGATTATATTGTGGCGTGTGTCGATGAAAATTTCGGTTTCAGTCGGTATGCCGAACGATTAGGACGAAGTGCCAATTCCTTTGACGAGTTATACCATCAATTGAATCAAAAACCGACGTATATTGATGAAATTACGCTTTCCATTTTAAATCAGAAACTTATTGAAGTTCAACCTAAATTGGTATGTTTTTCCGTTCCGTTTCCCGGAAATTTGTATAGTGCTTTTCGATGTGCTCAATTAATCAAAACCAATTTTCCCAACATCAGAACAGCAATGGGAGGCGGTTTTCCCAACACCGAATTACGTGATTTAAAAGACAAACGCGTCTTCGAATTTTTCGATTTTATTACGTTGGATGATGGAGAATTGCCGATTGAACTTCTGGCTTCCAGCCTCCAACTTCCGGCTTCCAACCAATACAAACGTACTTTCCTCCTCGAAAACAATCAAGTCGTTTACAAAAACAATTCCAACCAACCGGACTACAAACAATCGGAAGTCGGCACACCTGATTATTCCGATTTGCACTTGGATAAGTATATTTCCGTAATCGAAATTGCCAATCCCATGCACAGTCTTTGGAGCGATGGTCGTTGGAATAAACTCACCATGGCTCACGGTTGCTATTGGGGAAAATGTACTTTTTGTGATATTTCTCTGGATTACATCAAATTATATGAACCGATCGCAGCCAAATTATTGGTAGATAGAATGGAAGAACTCATTGCCCAAACCGGCGAAAACGGATTCCATTTTGTGGACGAAGCAGCACCTCCGGCCTTAATGAAAGAGGTTGCATTAGAAATTTTACGACGAAAATTAACTGTTAGTTGGTGGACAAACATTCGTTTTGAAAAAAGTTTTACCGCTGATTTGTGTCAGCTACTTAAAGCTTCCGGTTGCATTGCCGTTTCCGGTGGATTAGAAGTGGCGTCCGACCGACTTTTGGAACTTATAAAAAAAGGAGTAACGGTCGAACAAGTAGCACAAGTGACTCGAAATCTTACTGAATCCGGCATTATGGTGCATGCTTACTTGATGTATGGCTATCCTACACAAACTATACAGGAAACGGTAGATAGTTTAGAAATGGTTCGACAATTATTTGAATTGGGCATTTTGCAATCTGGTTTTTGGCATCAATTTGCCATGACGGCTCACAGTCCGGTGGGTATGTTTCCCGAAGAATTTGGTGTCATTCCGCAGCAAAACGAAATCACTTTTGCCAATAACGATATTCAGTTTATCGACAAAACCGGCATCAATCATGATAAATTCAGCTACGGATTAAAAAAATCACTCTTTAATTATATGCATGGCATTTGCTTTGATTATGAGTTGCAGGAGTGGTTCGATTTTAAAATTCCTAAAACCAAAATTGCCCCGGATTATATTCTTTCTTGTTTGGAAAAAGAAGATAATTTCAACACTAAACCAACTGCAAAAATAGTTTGGATAGGAGGGAAGCCTTCCTCTGAATCATTTACAAAATCTAAAAAAGGCCAATCGTGGGAAATGATGAAATTGACTTTTCATTCCAAAATTGAAACAGTTGAAATTTCTTTAGAAAAAGCAAAAGCAATTTGGTGCATTGAATTATTGGATAAAATTTCGGTAACCAATACCAAAACATTGACTTTTTCTCAAGTAAAGCAAGATTTTGAAACGCAATTTGATGATTTCGAATTGTTTTGGTACTCCAAACAACTTAAATCTCTCAAAGGTCAAGGATTACTGGTTTTGTAATTTTAACATATAAGTCATATAAGTTTTTAAATTCAAAACTTATATGACTTATATGGTTTTTATTTTGTGTAGATTAAAATTTACTATATTGCTATATCAATTTAGCGAAATTCTCCATTTTTACCTTTACGAAAACGTTATAAATATGTATTTTTACCACATTCAAAAATACTTGTATGAATCAAAAATACAGACTGTCCGTCAACCAAAGTGAAAACTTTGAAAAAACAGAACAAGATATTGCCCAATTAGATGCTATTTACACATCTACCGATTCCTTTCACATACTTCATCAGAACAAACCTTTTTTGGCTAAAATTACAGCGGTTAATTTTCTCAAAAAAACATACACAGTTGAAGTAAATCACAATTCCTATACCGTTGAAATTGCCAATCAATTGGATATTTTAATCAAAGAAATGGGATTTGAAGTGGGTAAAACCAAACAAATCAATGCCATCAAAGCTCCAATGCCGGGATTGATTCTAGAAATCAATGTTTCGGTTGGACAACAAGTGAACGAAGGCGACAACCTACTCATTTTAGAAGCGATGAAAATGGAAAATAGTTTTGCTTCTCCAAGAACGGGAACGATTAAATCAATTGCAGTTGCCAAAGGAGATTCGGTAAATAAAGGACAATTATTGATAGAGTTTGAATAGCGTCATATATGAATAGTATCTAGCTTCAGCTGGATGGAAAAATTAGAATAATAATGATAAAAAAAATTACAAAAATACTAGTTGCTAATCGAGGAGAAATTGCCATTCGAGTAATGAAAACCGCTCAAAAAATGGGAATAAAAACCGTAGCTGTTTATTCCACAATTGACCGAAATGCTCCTCATGTAAAATTTGCCGATGAAGCCGTTTGGATAGGCGAATCACCTTCTAATCAATCTTATTTATTGGGAAATAAAATTATTGAAGTGGCTAAATCGTTAGGTGCGGATGCCATCCATCCCGGTTACGGATTTTTAAGTGAAAATGCCGCTTTTGCTGAAGAAGCGGAGAAAAATAACATCATTTTCATCGGTCCAAAATCAAAAGCCATTCATATCATGGGAAGTAAATTAGCGGCAAAAGATGCTGTGAAAGCCTATAATATTCCAATGGTTCCAGGGTATGACCAAGCGATAACCGATGTGGAAAAAGCAAAACAAGTAGCTACACAAATCGGTTTTCCCATCTTAATCAAAGCATCTGCCGGTGGTGGTGGAAAAGGAATGCGAGTGGTAGAAAAAGAAGCGGATTTTGAAGCTCAAATGAATCGTGCCATCAGTGAAGCTACTTCTGCTTTTGGGGATGGTTCTGTGTTTATTGAAAAATATGTTGCTTCTCCAAGACACATTGAAATTCAAGTGATGGCTGATACTCACGGAAATATTTTGTATTTATTCGAAAGAGAATGTAGCATTCAACGTCGTCATCAAAAAGTGGTGGAAGAAGCTCCTTCATCTGTTTTAACACCCGAATTGCGAAGAAAAATGGGCGAGGCAGCTGTTCTAGTAGCCAAATCATGTGATTATTTGGGAGCCGGAACGGTTGAATTTCTGTTAGATGAAAACTTGAATTTCTACTTTCTCGAAATGAATACCCGATTGCAAGTGGAACATCCGGTAACGGAAATGATAACGGGTGTGGATTTGGTTGAAATACAAATACGTGTGGCTCAAGGAGAAGTTTTATCCATTAAACAAGAAGAGTTACAAATCAATGGTCATGCGTTGGAATTACGTGTGTATGCTGAAGATCCGCTGAATGATTTTCTACCTAGTGTTGGCTTTTTAGAAGAATATACCTTGCCTGAAGGCGAAGGAATTCGTGTGGATAATGGTTTTGAACAAGGCATGGATGTGCCAATTTATTACGACCCAATGCTAGCCAAGTTAATTACGTATGGAAAAACACGTTCGGAAGCCATTCAATTGATGAGTAAAGCAATTGATGCATATAAAGTAAAAGGAGTACAAACCACTTTGCCATTTGGAAAATTTGTGTGTGAACACGAGGCTTTTCGTTCAGGAAATTTTGACACCCATTTTGTCAAAAAGTATTATGATGCCGATAAACTTAAGTCAAAACACAGTGAAGAAGCTGAAATAGCTGCTTTGGTGGCTTTAAAACAATATATAGAAGATCAAAAAATGGTTCGATTACCAATTCAATAAGCATGGAAAACAAGATAAAAGCATTACAAGATAAATTAGCCGAAGCAAAGCTTGGAGGAGGATTAAAACGAATTGAAACCCAACATGCCAAAAAAAAATTAACCGCTCGTGAACGTGTCAATTATTTAATGGACGAAGGTTCATTTGAAGAAATAGATGCGTTGGTAACTCATCGTACAACCGATTTCGGTATGCAAGAGGAATTAATTTATGGTGATGGAGTAATTACCGGTTACGGAACCGTTAATGGTAGATTAGTTTTTGTTTTTGCTCAAGATTTTACTGTTTTTGGTGGAGCTTTGTCAGAAACGCATGCCGAAAAAATTTGTAAGGTGATGGACATGGCACTCAAAACCGGAGCACCTATGATTGGGTTAAATGACTCAGGTGGAGCCAGAATTCAAGAAGGTGTTCGTTCACTGGGTGGTTATGCAGATATTTTCTTTCGAAATGTAAAATCTAGTGGAATTATTCCGCAAATTTCGGCCATTATGGGACCTTGTGCAGGTGGAGCGGTATATTCTCCGGCCATGACTGACTTTACGATGATGGTGGAAAATACCAGTTATATGTTTGTTACCGGTCCAAATGTGGTAAAAACGGTTACAAATGAAACGGTTACTTCTGAAGAATTAGGTGGAGCAAGTACGCATTCTACCAAATCAGGGGTGGCACATACAACATCAGCAAATGATGTGGAATGTTTGGAAGATGTAAAAAAGTTGTTGAGTTATCTTCCACAAAGTAATAAAGAAAAAACACCAAAAGTTCCTTATGAATTGAAAGACGAAATTCGGGAACAATTGATGACGATAATTCCTGATAATCCCAATAAACCTTATGATATGCATGAGGTGATTCAGGGAATTATTGATGAAGAATCGTTTTTTGAAATTCATAAAGATTATGCTGAAAATATTATCGTAGGTTTTGCACGTTTGGGTGGAAGAAGCATTGGAATTGTGGCGAATCAACCGTTATATTTAGCAGGTGTTTTGGACGTAAACAGTTCAGTTAAAGCCGCTCGATTTACTCGTTTTTGTGATTGTTTTAATATTCCTTTATTGGTTTTAGTTGACGTACCAGGATTTTTACCGGGAACAGATCAGGAATGGACGGGAATCATTCGTCACGGAGCCAAATTGTTATACGCTTTGAGCGAAGCAACTGTGCCAAGAGTAACAGTTATCACAAGAAAAGCATATGGTGGAGCGTATGATGTAATGAATTCCAAACACATTGGTGCGGATATGAATTTTGCTTGGCCAACAGCTGAAATTGCTGTAATGGGAGCTAAGGGAGCCAGCGAAATTATCTTCAAAAAAGAAATTGCAGACGCCCAAGACCCGGCTGCCAAATTGGTTGAAAAAGAAAACGAATACGCTGTAAAGTTTGCAACACCTTACCGAGCAGCTCAACGGGGATTTATCGATGAGGTTATTATACCAAATGAAACCAGAAAAAAGTTGCTAAAAGCCTTTAGTATGTTGGAACACAAAGAAGTGGAATTGCCGAAAAGAAAGCATGGAAACATTCCTTTGTAACCATTATATTTAAATTTAAAAAGTCAGGAAGAAATCTAATCTTCCTGACTTTTTTTAGTTTTTTTGAAGAAAACTATAAATCTCATCTTTCAAAAAAACGCGATCTTTTCGTTTATGGGTTAATTCATCATCATTGAGTGGGATTTCTCCTTTTTCAATTTCAAAAATTTCATTATCTAGCGAATTATAAGAACTCATTAAAACTTGAAATTCTTCATTGTGATGATATAAATCTTTGATTTTTTCGGCAAATTCCGAAAATTCAGTGAGTAATGGATGTTTACTTATCATGATAAAAGGTTTAATTACTATTTTATACCTCTAAGGTAATTACATTTAAGTATTTAATTTATGACATTTATCAGGAAATAAAAAAAGAGGATTTATTCATCCTCTTCAGCTTTTGATTTTTTGTTTTTTGACTTTTTATGGCTTTTGTCTTTTTTGGAAATTTGATCAAATAACTCAATTTGTTCAGGTTTTAAAATACTTTTGGTTTTATCTTCAAACTTTTTTCGGAGGGTTTCAAATTTCACTCTCTTTTCTTCACCATTTAAAGAGCTGGCATTTATTTTTTCACCCTCTGTAATGTTTTCTTGTAAAAAGCTTTTTATGGCTGCCTCCTGAAATGCATCCAAATTTAGTTCTTTGATTAAGAATTCCATTGTTGTTGCAATAGGATCTTTTTTCTCATTTTGATTTGTGTTGGAGGATCTTTGCATATCATCGGTTTTGAACCTTCTGTTTAAACCAGTAGGAACAACCTGTGCAAATGAAGTAAATGTAACTCCCATTAAGATTAGTAATAGTCCAATTTTTTTCATCTTATTTTAATTAATTGGTTCACCATATAAGTCAAATTCAGTTGCATCAATTATTGTTATATCCACAAAATCTCCTGTTTTTAAATAAAATTGAGCAGCATCAATCAACACTTCATTGTCTACATCCGGACTGTCAAATTCGGTTCTGCCTATAAAATATGGACCTTCTTTTCTATCAATAATACATTTAAATGTTTTACCAATTTTTTCTTGATTCAATTCCCATGATATTTGAGCTTGAATATCCATGATTTCGGCTACTCTTTGTTGTTTAACTTCATATGGTACATTGTCCTCTAATAGATATGCATGCGTATTTTCTTCATGCGAATAGGCAAAACAACCTAATCGCTCAAAACGCATTTCTTCTACCCAATTTTTTAAAATTTGGAAATCTACTTCGGTTTCACCGGGATATCCAACGATTAAAGTTGTTCGAATTGCTATACCCGGAACTGCTTTTCTAAATTCTTTTAAAAGGTTAGTTGTTTTTTCTTGAGTTGTTCCTCTTCGCATAGATTTCAGAATGTTATCTGAGATATGCTGTAAAGGAATATCAATATAATTACAAATTTTTGGTTCATTTTTCATCAATTCCAACACATCCATCGGAAATCCGGTAGGGAAGGCGTAATGTAAGCGAATCCATTCAATTCCTTCAATTTTAACTAAGTTTTCTAAAAGCTCTGCTAGATTTCTTTTTTTGTATAAATCTAAACCGTAATAGGTTAAATCTTGTGCAATTAATATTAATTCTTTTACTCCTTTTGCCGCTAAACCTTGAGCTTCTTTTACTAATTTTTCGATGGGTTGTGAAACGTGTTTTCCTCTCATCAATGGTATAGCACAAAAGCTACACGGACGATCACATCCTTCTGCAATTTTTAAATAGGCATAATTTTTTGGAGTAGTAGTAAGACGTTCACCCAATAACTCATGTTTATAATCAGCCCCTAAAACCTTTAATAATTGCGGTAGTTCAGTAGTTCCGAAGTATTCATCTACATTTGGAATTTCTTTCTGTAAATCCGGTTTATAACGTTCAGACAAACATCCTGTTACAAATACTTTATCTACAAGACCGTTTTCTTTTCGATTTACATACTCTAAAATGGTATTAACCGATTCTTCTTTTGCATTATCAATAAAACCACAAGTATTAATCACTACAATATTACCCTCTTGTTCATGTACAACATCTTTACCGCTGGCTTTTAGTTGTCCCATTAACACTTCACTATCATACACATTTTTCGAACATCCAAGTGTGATAACATTGATTTTATTTTTTTTAATCGATTTGGTTCTCATAGTTTTACTCCGAATTTTTGGAGTGCAAAAATAGACATTAATATTCAAAAAAATGAAAAACCATTCGTAAAAACGAATGGTTTAACTGAAACGTGTGGTAATTTACAATTCAAAGAGCAATGTCGCAGTTATGGCATTTTGACGTGTATTAACCTCAGCCGGTGAGGTCAATCCTGTTGTAAAGAAACCTTCTCTACTTTTTCGTTGTGCAATACTATACGACAAATCTAATTTTGTTGTTCCAAAATTATAACCAAAACCGGTTGAAAAAACACTTAAGTCACCCATAATTTTTGAATCTCTGTAAGGACTTTCTTCAAATCGATAGCCTCCTCTTATGCTCCATTCCTTGATTTTATATTCCGCACCAATTCTGTATTCACTTGAAACAGTAAGAATATTACTCATTTGATTATTTACTGTTCTAAAATCACTATTTGGTCTTAGTTGTGTAGTGCTGTAATCTTTTAGAGAATAATCAAAACTAATTAATCCTCTTTTTTGAAAAACGTATGCAAGACTAGCAGACCATCTTCCAGGTGTTTGTAAACGATAAGAAGGATAAATATTAATTATATTAGGATCTACAACATCATTAAAGGTTTGTCCTTCAAATCGGTTAGTCACTTGTAATCGTTGTGAAAACTCATCATTCAAAGTATACCAAGTTGGAGATTCATACACGGCTCCAATTCGTAATGATTGATTTAATTTGTAGATAGCACCAAGTTGAAAGGAAAATCCTGAACCATAAGTATATAAAAAATTATCAAATCGCAATTGTTGTACGCCATTAGAAGAATTATTATTATTAGATTCAAAAAAACTGCTATTTCGTGTAAAGTCAACAAAATGAGCATTTAAATTCATTCCAATATATAGATTATCTTGATATTGTGCTGAGGCATTAAAACCTATTTTACCATTAGAACCTTGTGTAACTACAAAATTTTCTTGAAAATAATTTCCTCCTGCTGGTACTTCAGATACATAGGAAGCAGTAGATGAAGAGGAATTTTCAGGACTAATTACAAATCCTTCATAACCAAGAAAGGCTTGTTGTTGTGCATAGCTTAATGAACCATATGAGGTATTAGTTATGGTTCCTAATGGAATTCCATTGGCAAAATTTAAAAAATAACGGTCAATTGATGTATTTGGATTTACACCCGAGGAAAAAATGGTGTTATTAAGATTATTTTCGTTTTCATAAGTTAAAGCCAAAGCAAATTTTTTCCATTTAGAATTGGTTTGATCATTGAATACAAAAACACCACTTAGTTGATTCAAATCTAGGGAATTTTCTCTCACTTGATTTCGGGTACCAAAATAGTTACTTTTATTTCTTAAATTGTTGTTGTTTAAAGATAAACCAATTTGATTATTGTTAAAGACAGCTGAACCGGCCGGATTAATTGTAATTGCAGACAAATCACCACCTAAAGCACCGAATGCTCCTGCCATTGCATTAAAGCGAGCTGTTCCGTTTAAATTATCTTGACTATAACGTAGAGCATCTTGAATTTCCTGTCCATACGTTAAAAGCGATACCAAAAATAGGCATGTTAATATTATCTTTTTCATATTTTATTGGTATTAAATCTTAACCTCTTCCACCTCTTCCACCTTTCCCAC
>LFEF01008602.1_pt1 | contig 10148 bp, 9 predicted proteins | sample 619371 | NCBI WGS metagenome assembly LFEF01 (sample SAMN03014291, study PRJNA259931) | freshwater metagenome | biome: lake; feature: waterbloom | place: China: Taihu Lake | collected 2006-08 | depth 0 m m
GAAAACAGTTACTTCAATATCTTCAGGAAAATCAGGATCTACAAAATAAATCTTTAAAGTATTGGCATTTAAAGTTTTGATTTGAGAAGTGAAGGTTTCTCCATCTGCTGTAATTGTAATAGTATTTCCATTTCTTGTGTAAGGTGTTGAAAATATTTCTTCTTCACAAGAACTCCCAAAATAGCTGTAATCTTGTATTGTAGTAGCAGTGATCAAACTAAAATCTTTTGCACAACCACTTGTGTGCTCGTAATCTGTTAAAAATTCTTGTCCTGTTGTGGTTGCAACACCTTCTTTAAAGTATTCCCATTTTCCTATTAATGACGCCGATTCATCATCATTTGAACAGGAGGAAAAAATTGTGCCAAGGGAAAGGGCTAGAAGCAATAAACTTTTTTTCATGTATATAAATAATTAAATAATTGATTGCGAATATAAATAAATTTTTATGAACTTGATTATTCAAGATAATTTTTAAATATCTACTTCAATTTAAAATATATTTGTAAAAAAAAGAATGTATTTTAAAATTATGAACAAAAATTATTATGCAATAGTAATGGCCGGTGGAGTGGGTTCACGGTTTTGGCCGGTAAGCACGACTGATTTTCCTAAGCAATTTCACGATATGTTAGGTTCTGGTGAGACTTTGATTCAGAAAACATTTAGCCGTTTATCAAAATTAATTCCAGCCGAAAACATTTTAATTCTCACTAACGAGCGTTACAATGATTTGGTTCTTACTCAATTGCCAATGGTCAAGCAAGAACAAGTTTTGTTGGAACCGGCTATGCGAAATACAGCTCCGTGCATTTTATACGCTTCGTTAAAAATCCAAAAAATGAATCCCAATGCTTTGATGGTCGTGGCACCAAGTGATCATTGGATAGAAGATGAAACAGCATTTATATCAAATTTGCAACAATGTTTTGATTATTGTCAGAACGAAAATGCATTGATGACGTTGGGAATTCAACCCACTTTTCCCAATACCGGTTTTGGATATATTGAATTCAATAAATCAGATTCTAATTCCATCAAAAAAGTAAATCAATTTCGTGAAAAACCCGATTATGAAACGGCAAAATCTTTTCTGGAAAGTGGTAATTTTCTATGGAATGGCGGCATTTTTATTTGGTCTGTCAAAACAATAACAGACGCTTTTTCTACTTTTCAACCGCAAATGAACCAATTGTTTTTAGAAGGTTTTGAAAAGTATAACACAGGAGCAGAAAGTGATTTTATTCATCAAAATTATGCTTTAGCTGAAAATATTTCTATTGATTACGCCATTTTAGAAAAAGCCAAAAATGTATTTGTTTTGCCGGCTACTTTTGATTGGAATGATTTAGGAACTTGGGGTTCGTTACATGATAAATTAGAAAAAGACGAACAGAATAATGCCATCGTCAATGCTACTGTAATTTTAGAAAATTCATCCAACAATATCATTAGAACAGAAGGAAAAAAGTTAGTAGTGATTGATGGTTTAGATGATTATATTGTTGTAGATCAAGGAAATACTTTATTGATTTATCCCAAAAACAAAGAGCAAGATATCAAAACTATAGTGCAAAATATTAAAAATTAATATGGAAAATGCACCATCTAACCGTCCTTCAAAAAATAAATGGAATAGTTTTAAATTATTTCTAAAAGGAATATTGGATATTAGAGAAGATACCGATCATGAGGCCACGATAGAAGAGGTGACCTCCGGAATTTCTATTAAAGGACAAGGTGCATGGGTGTTGATATTTTCAATTTTAATTGCATCTGCCGGATTAAATACAAGCTCAACAGCTGTAGTTATTGGAGCAATGTTAATTTCACCTTTAATGGGGCCGATTATAGGAATTGGTCTTTCTTTAGGTATTAACGATGTTGATTTAATGCGAAAAGCAGTGAAGAATTTCGGAATAATGGTGGTTTTAGCCTTATTCACCTCTTTTTTGTTTTTTAGTATTCCAATGTTTCAGGAAGAAACGAAAGAATTAATTGCAAGAACTTTTCCTGATGTTAGAGATGTAATTATTGCTTTTGCAGGTGGTTCTGCTTTATTTGTGGCTTTAAGCAGAAAAAATAAACAAATAAATACGATTGCCGGTGTAGCTATTGCAACTGCTTTAATGCCTCCACTTTGTACAGCGGGTTATGGTTTAGCCACTCAGAAATGGAATTTTTTTGGCGGAGCAATGTATTTGTTTACTATTAATACCATTTTTATAGCTTTATCTACTTTCATTATCGTAAAATCGCTTCAGTTTCCCATGAAGGAATATTTAAATTCCTCACATCGAAAAAGAATTTCTCAACTGGTTTATTTGGTAGCTTTTTTGATCTTATTACCAAGTATTTACATGTTCTACGGACTTTATAAAAAAAACAGTAAATTCAATTATTACAAACTTCAATTTAGATAAAGATGTTGTGGTTTTGAATCAGAAAATTAATTTTCAAAAAAAAACTATTTCCTTTGCAACTGTAGGAAAGTCGGTTTCAAAAGAGAATGTTGAAGAATGGCGTGCTAAACTTGAAAAGCAAGGTTATCCTGATGTTATATTTGAAATTACACAAAGTGTTGAGAATCTTGAAACGCAAAACATGCTGGAAAAATTAGAATCAACTTATTTCACTACGCAACAAATATTAAACAAAAAGGAAGAATTGTTAATTAAGCAAGAAAAAGAGATCATCGAATTGCAAAAACAGCTTTATTTGTCTGAAAAAAGTAAAATACCATTTGATCAAATAGCGAATGAAATTAAAATAAATTACAATGATGTTTCTGAAGTCGCTTACTCAAAGTTATTAAAAACTAATTTTACACAAATAGATACTATACCATTGATTTATTTAAAATGGAAGCCAAATGTAAACCAAAATCAAATTTTGTCCCAAGAACAAAAAATTCAGAAATGGCTTAGGCTGAAATTAAATAATGAAAAGTTAATCATTAGTAAATTGAATTAAAATGATACCACTTTTAGGCATTGATTTTACATTACCGCTCAAAAATCCGGTATTATTGTTTTCATTACTACTTTTCATTATTTTATTTGCTCCGATTCTTTTAAACAAATTAAGAATTCCTCATCTTATCGGATTAATTATTTCCGGTGCATTAATTGGACCAAATGGATTCAATTTGATTGCACGCGATATGAGTATTATTTTGTTTGGAACGGTTGGTTTACAATATATTATGTTCTTGGCGGGTTTAGAAATTGACTTAGCAGAATTCAAAAAAAATAGCCGAAAAAGTTTGGTTTTTGGAATGCTTACTTTTTCAATCCCCATGATTATAGGAACTGTAGTTGGATTCTATGTGCTAAAATTTTCAATGCCTACTTCTGTTTTACTAGCCAGTATGTTTGCTTCACATACGCTATTAGCTTATCCACTTGTGAGTAAATTAGGTGTGGCAAAAAATAGAGCTGTAAACATTACGGTTGGAGGAACAATGATAACCGATACACTTGCACTTTTGGTTTTGGCCGTAATTGCCGGAATGCAAACAGGAGAAATTAACCAAGAGTTTTGGATTCGTTTAGGAGTTTCGGTGTTGGTTTTTGGATTAGTAGTCATGCTTATTTTTCCTATCATTGGACGTTGGTTTTTTAAACGTTTTGATGATAATATTTCGCAATACATTTTTGTACTAGCGATGGTTTTTTTGGGTTGTACGCTTGCTGAATTAGCCGGAATTGAAGCAATTATTGGTGCGTTCTTAGCCGGATTAGCTTTGAATCGACTCATTCCACATACTTCTCCGTTAATGAATCGGATAGAATTTGTAGGAAATGCACTTTTTATTCCTTTTTTTCTGATAGGTGTAGGAATGTTAATTGATTATAAAGCCTTTATTAAGGATTTGAATACAATTGAAGTAGCAGGGATAATGACGATTTGTGCAATTATAGGAAAGTATTTACCTGCATATATTACTCAAAAAATATACGGATTTTCCGCAGATGAAAGAAGATTAATTTTTGGGTTGAGTAATGCACAAGCTGCAGCGACACTAGCAGCTGTATTAGTTGGTTTTAATATAATTGTTGACTATAAAAGTGTAAACGAATACAATGAAATTCATTTGAAAAGAAATACATTAATTACTGATAATAATTCAGAAATTCTATTTGATGGACTGAAAAAAGGAGATTTTCCAAAAATTGGTAATCTAGCTTTTGTGGCAGGAATTCCCGCCAATGGTAAATATAAATTAGCGGATAAGTCTGAATTAACATTCAATCAAGGAACGTTATCTGAAATTAAACTTCCAAACAGATTATTGAACGAAAGTGTCTTGAATGGTACAATTTTAATGATTCTGATAACCTGTACAATCGCCTCATTTGTTGCTCAAAAAGGAGCTTATAACATTGCATTAATGGAAGAAGACAATGACGAGAATGAAGGTGAAGAACCTGTTGAAAGTGATGAGCGGATTTTAATTCCGATGAAAAATATTGAAACGGTAGAAGAATTAATTCAATTAGCCGTTACAATTAAATCAAAAAAAAATAAAACCGGACTATTCGCATTAAATGTTATTAATCATAATTCCTCATCGTTATCAATAGAATCAAAAGCAAAGAAAATTGTGGATAAAGCAGCAGTTGTAGCTTCTGCAACGGATAATAAATTAAATATGTTGATGCGGTATGATTTAAATACGTTAAACGGTATCAATGGTGTAGTTAAAGAGCAAAAAATTACGGATATAATTTTAGGACAAACAGAAACACTCGGCTCTGCTGATAGTTTATATGGCCCTCTAACAGATGGAGTGCTTAATAAATGTAATACAACCACGTATATTTATAAATCTGTTCAACCCATATCAACCATTAAAAGATATATTGTTGTGATTCCTGAGCGAGCAGAACGTGAAATTGGTTTTCCGTTTTGGTTATTAAAAATTTGGAACTTAGGTAAAAATACGAGTTCTAAAATAGTTTTTTATGCCAGTGAAACAACAATTAATTTGATAAAAGACATTCATGCTAAACATCCAGTAGATGCAGTTTTTAATGTTTTTTCCGATTGGGAAGATTTTTTAATTCTCTCCAGAAGTGTCAATAAAGATGATGCATTGGTAGTTGTCATGAGTAGAAAATCAAATCTGTCTTTTAATTCTACGATGCATCAAATTCCTACTTATATGAATAAATATTTTGATAAAAATAATATCATATTAGTATATCCACTTCAATTCGGAATTAATGAAAAGAATCAATTTGATTTAAAAAACCCAGGGGCTTTAGACACATTTACAGAAAACTTAGAACGATTAGATGACGTTAGAAAATTGATTGGAAAATTGTTTAAAAAGAAATAGATTTACTCTTGTTTATTCTGTGCTTTTCTGATTTTTTTGAACAGATTGGAAGAATAAACAAAGTCAACAATTGCTTCATTGTCGGTTTTGAAAATGTCTTTTTTAGAACCTTCCCAAGCTAAAATTCCTTCTTTTAAAAAAATAATTTTATCACCAATTTCCATAACAGAGTTCATGTCATGTGTGTTTACAACAGTCGTAATGTTGTATTCAACTGTAATTTCATGAATGAGATTATCAATTACGATGGCTGTCTTTGGGTCTAAACCCGAGTTGGGTTCGTCACAAAATAAATATTTTGGATTATTTACAATTGCTCTGGCAATAGCAACCCTTTTTTGCATTCCTCCTGAAATTTCCGAAGGTTTTTTGGTATGAGCATTTACCAAGTTTACTCTATTCAAAACAAAATCAACTCGTTCTTGAATTTCTTTTGAAGATTGATTGGTAAACATTTTTAAAGGGAAACCCACATTTTCCTCAACCGTCATACTGTCGAATAAAGCACTTCCTTGAAAAACCATTCCAATTTCTGTTCGTAAAGCTCTTTTTTCATCAGCTGATAATTCAGAATAAATTCTACCGTCAAAAGAAATAGTTCCTACTTCCGGCGTGTGAATTCCTAAAAGCGATTTAAGAAGAACTGTTTTTCCTGAGCCACTTTGACCTATAATTAAATTGGTTTTTCCTGTTTCAAAAACAGAGGAAATTCCTTTTAGAACTTTTGTTTCACCAAATGATTTTTCGATGTTTTTGATTTCTATCATTTGCTTAACAATAATTGAGTTAGAATATAATTGGAAAGAATTATAGCAACAGAACACCATACAAATGAAACGGTACTGGCTTTACCAACTTCTAAAGCACCGCCTTTCATGTAATAGCCATGATAGGACGGAATAGTAGCTAAAATGATGGCAAATACAAATGTTTTAATAAAAGCATACGTAATATGAAATGGAATAAACTCCGTTTGCAATCCCATGATAAATTCATCACTTGAAGTAAATCCACCATAAACACCTGCCATCCAACCTCCTAAAACACCTAGAAACATACTGATTCCAATAACAAATGGATAGAGCAGAAGAGCGATTATTTTTGGAAAAACTAAATAATTCAATGAATTTACACCCATTACTTCCAATGCATCAATTTGTTCTGTAACCCGCATAGTTCCGATACTTGAGGTAATAAAAGACCCCATTTTACCCGCCATAATGATGGAAATAAAAGTAGGAGCAAATTCTAAAATTACCGATTGTCTGGTAGCAAAGCCGATGAGGTATTTTGGAATTAATGGATTTGTTAGGTTTAAAGCTGTTTGAATAGAAACCACACCTCCTACAAAAAAGGAAATAAATGCTACAATTCCCAATGAACCAATGATTAAATCATCGATTTCTTTAAAAATTAAATTCTTCATCGCACTCCATTTGAGGGGTTTGTTGAAGACTTCTTTAAGCATTAGGAAATATTTTCCTATGTGAGTAAGCATTTTTAACATCAAGCAAAAATAGGAAAAAGAATCGGTTTTGGTGTTTGAACGATGCTTTTTAGACATAAAAAAACCGCTTTAATTAAAAAAGCGGCTAAATTTTGTTTAAAAGAAAATTAGTTTATTCTTTTTAAAACCATTAATGCGGTAGCTCCTACAGGTAGCTCCTCATTTTCACTTTCATACAAGATTTTGAATTTCAAAGTGGTATTGGAAATTGAAATGATTTCAACATCTTCACCATTACTGGATGTTAATACATTGCCATTTCTGGTGTAAGTAGCATTGTCAATTTCTTCTTCACAACTTGTTCCATTATTAAAAAAAGAGTGATTGGTGGTAGTGTTGCTAGTTATTATAACATAATCTTTAGTGCAACCTAAAGAATGTTCATAATCAAAAAGGAATTCTTGACCACCTAATGAATAGCCAAATTTTGAAAATTCCCATTTTCCCTCTATTGAAGCAGAAGAATTGTCATCGTCATTTGAGCAAGATGTAATTGAAAATAATGTAACGCTAGTAATGAATAATAAAATTAATTTTTTCATGTTTGAATTTTATAATATTTTGCAAATATATATTTTTTTTAAATGTAATCATTAACGTATTAAAATATACGCATTTTATCCACCATCTTAGCTATTCGATATTTTCTAATGAATTTACCTTGTTTCGAATTAACCAAAAGTGGTTTTTTGGTTCTTTTGGCTTTCCAAAAACCTTGAATGTAATCAAAAAACAAGAGTGGTTTTTTCTTGAGTAGTGCCAATTTTAAAGAGGCTATAGCCGTAATCCAAAAACCATATCCCAAACGGTAAAATGCTTCGCCTTGTTTGAATCGTGCGGCTTTATTGTAATTGGCTCCAGTGGGTTTGAGGTGTTTGACCAGTAATGAATTATCTGTAACAACTTTCCAATTATAAAATTTACACAATAATTCGTCCACGGTATCCCAACCCATTTCGGGTTTTAATCCGCCCATTTGGTTGAAGGTTTCTTTGCGATAGGCTTTGATTGCTCCACGAATATGGTCTTTGTCAGTCAGATTTTCAAGAATCCATTCGCCGTTTTTTTCAATATAACAAAAACCACCGGCCATTCCAACTCGGTTGTCTGATTGAAAATGGTTGCTGATTGATTCAAAATAATGGGGAGGAAAAATCAAATCGGCATCAGCTTTTACGATAAAATCATAATTGTCATCAATTGTTTCTAATCCTTTGTTGAACGCATGAATCACTTTGCTTCCGGGAAGATGAATAGCTTCAGAAGTTTTGTTTACCAAAGAAATAAAAGTATATTTTTCAACGAATGATTGTACAATTTCTCTTGTTTTATCGGTTGAGCCATCATTTACCACAACTATTTTAGAAGGTAAAACTGTTTGTTCCACAAGTGACTGTAAGGTTTGTGCAATGAATTTTTCTTCATTGAAAGTAGGGATGATGATGTAGTAGTTCATTTGGCTAATTACTATTCACAAATTACTAATCACTTTCTAATTGCATAAACCAAATAATACCGATTGGTAAAATACCGCAATAAAGGTCTGAAACCAATTTTTTTTGTAGGATGCGTAAATTTTACGCGATCTATAATGGTAAAGCCGTTTTTTTCTAACAACCAATCCAACTGCCAGTCTTCAAATTCGTGGTAATGACGGTCCCACATATCGGTTTTGCTTTTGTAAGCTGAGGAAAACCAAAGTCGTAAAGGAATGGAAATAAAGATTTTATCTGATTTTACATTTTGTAAAACAGTAAATGGATTCAATAAATGTTCGAATATTTCAAAAGCCGTTACTGTAGTATAATTTTCATTTAGCAAGGCAGATTGGTCGATGTCTAAATCTTCGCCACTCGTGTTTTTTACCGAAAATCCATTTTGAATCATGATTTTGGAAAACGGATTTTCAACCCCTAAATCTAAAATGGTTTCCGATTTAGAAAGGTGTTTTTCTAAAAACTCGAGAGTAATTTTGAATCGTTTATTTGGAAATGTTTTTTCGTACATGAAAAGAATGTAAATATTTTACCAAAATTACAAATAAATTTTAAGTAGGACTTTCGTTCCAATGCATGCTCCTTGATCATCAAATAAATCTTGATAATATAGTAATTCATTAGAAGTTTTGTTTTCATTTAAAAGTTTTAAACGTTGATTAATTGATGCTGTAGAAAAGGAGTTGTGATTGGTTTTGGATTTAATTTCTTCCGATTTTTTTCTACCAATACCATTATCCTCAATAGTACAAATTAAATACTCCTCAGAGGGATCTAGTTCAAAATTAATGGTTACTTTTTTATTGCCAGATTTATGAAGAAGACCGTGCTTAATGCTGTTTTCAATAAATGGTTGTATCAGCATCGGAGGTAATTCTATATATTCATCATCAATTGCATCATCAATTTTAACTTCATAAGTGAAATCCTTATCAAATCTCATTTTTTCTAACTCAAGATATTTGGTTAAAATATCTACTTCGGTGGCTAAAGGAATCTTTTTTTTACCCGAAACGGTAAGAATCTGTCTAGTTAAATAAGTAAAATTACCCATTTGTTCATTGGCTATAACTTTATCGCCATACATAAATTGTTCTTGAATCGAATTTAAAGCATTAAAAATAAAGTGAGGATTCATTTGACTTTTGAGTGCTTTGAGCTCACTTTCCGATGCCTTCTTTTCTGCCAAAAGTGTTTTTTCGGTTTCTTCTAATTTAGTTTTTAATAGTTCGTTTTGTTTTTTAGTTTTGTAACGAATAAACAACACATAACTGCTTATGAATAACGTCAAAATTAAAATAACGCCAAATAAAATTATCGATTTTTGACGCTGATTTTCAAGTTGTGAAATTTTCTTTTGTTGTGATAATGCTTTTATTTGAGCTTCTTTTTTTTCTGTTTCGTATTCAAATTCTTTCTTGTATAGTATTTCTTTACTTTCAGACTCTTTTATAGAATCTTTTGCATTTGCTTTTAAATTTAAAACGGAAATAATTTCGTAAGGGTTTTTATTTATTTCATATATCTTTTCTAGTGTTTCGCAAGCATTGACAACACCATAATGGTAATTGTTTTTTTGGGCTAGCTGTAAACTTTGCTCTGCATACTGTTCTGATTTTGTATAATTTTTTAGTCTGTAATAGCCTATGGAAATATTTAATGCAGAAGAAAAAGCACCAATTTCATCATTGTTCTTCAATTCATAATTATAACATTGTTTATAAATATTGATAGCTTTACTGTATTTACTTTTTCTAGAATAAATACCACCTATATTGGCAAGTGTTTGCATAATATCCAA
>LFEF01014044.1_pt1 | contig 10137 bp, 11 predicted proteins | sample 619371 | NCBI WGS metagenome assembly LFEF01 (sample SAMN03014291, study PRJNA259931) | freshwater metagenome | biome: lake; feature: waterbloom | place: China: Taihu Lake | collected 2006-08 | depth 0 m m
GACAGCTTTGGCTTGTGCGGCAATTTCACAAACGAGTAGAGTAGCCGCTACGGCATCTTTATCGCGAACGGCATCACCCACCATAAAGCCAAAACTTTCTTCACCACCTCCCACAAATTTTTGATTCGGAAAATCTTTGATGAATTTGGCAATCCATTTGAATCCGGTAAGACCTACTTTGCATTCCACACCATAGGCGGCAGCTAATTCCAACATCATGGGTGTAGATACGATGGTTGACCCAATGAATTCATTACCTTTGAATCTTCCTTCACGTTTCCACTGTTCTAACAAGAATGCAGTCATGATGACCATAGTTTGGTTTCCGTTGAGTAAAATCATTTTACCTTCGGTATTGCGTACCGCTACTCCTAAACGGTCAGAATCAGGGTCGGTGCCTATTACAATATCTGCATTGGTTTTTTCAGCTAATGCAAGAGCCATAGTTAGAGCTTCCGGTTCTTCTGGGTTGGGCGATTTTACCGTGGGAAAATTTCCATCCGGAACTTCTTGCTCTTTTACAATGTTTACATCGGTATAGCCTGCTTTGGCTAATACGGCCGGAATGGCTTTTATAGAGGTTCCGTGTAAAGAAGTGTAAACTATTTTGAGGTTTTCTTTTGCAGAAGATGGCGTATTGAAACTGGCATTTTCAATCGTTGAATTGAAAAAAGCTTCGTCAACTACTTTTCCAATATATTCAATCAAATTTTCATTGGCTTCAAATTTAATTTCGTCATACGCCAAATCTTCGATTACCTTAATGATTTCTTCATCTTGTGGCGGGACTAATTGCCCTCCATCTTGCCAATATACTTTATATCCGTTGTATTCCGGGGGATTGTGAGAGGCAGTCAAAACAATACCGGCATGGCAGTTCAAGTGTTTTAAAGCAAATGATAATTCAGGCGTTGGACGTAATTCTTCAAAAAGATAAACTTTGATTCCATTAGCGGAAAAAACATTGGCAACTACCTTGGCTAACGTATCGCTATTGTGTCGGCAATCGTAAGCAATCACCACTTTTAGTTGTTCGTTTGGAAAAGCTTTTTTCAAGTAATCGGAAAGTCCTTGGGTGTTTTTTCCCAACGTATATTTATTGATGCGATTAGAACCAACGCCCATGATTCCTCGCATTCCACCCGTTCCGAATTCTAAGTTTTTATAGAAACTTTCCTCTAATTCTTTGGGTGTAGAAGTCATCATGTTTTTGATTTCTTCTTGAGTCGCATTGTCAAAAGTTGGCGTAAGCCACTCGTTTACTTTGCTTAAGATGTTTTCAGGAATATGCATATACTTATTTTTTGTATCCTATTTTGTTACGTTCTAAGTTTCCGGGTTTACTTTCTTTGTCCATTAAAAAATTCAAAATTTTATAAATGTCTGGAAACTGTTTTTCTATTTCTGTTATTTTGTCATTCAATTCTTTGTATTGCAAACTAAAATGTCTAATCGATACAAATGTTCGCATGATAGCGATATTGATTGCAATGGCTTTATCAGAGTTTAACACACTTGAAAGCATGGCCACTCCTTGTTCAGTAAAGGCAAATGGTTTTGCACCACCTAGCTTACTTTTTGATGGTATCACAAATTGTGACACCAAATTCTGTATTTCATTTTCATTAAGTTCGAACATAAAGTCATTTGGAAATCGATTTTTATTTCGTTTAACAGCTTGTTTTAATGTTCTGGTTTCGATATCATATAAGTTAGCTAAATGAAAATCGAGCATTACTTTTTGACCTCTAATTTCAATAATTTGTTGTTGAATAATTTCTGCTTTCATGATTTTGGCGTTTATTAATTTTTTGTAGTGGCATATATTTTTTATTTCAGATTTAATTCGGTTGCTATTTTATAATTTTCACTTGCATTTTTACTTCGTAGAATTATTTCTCCTAAAAATCCAGCTAAGAATAATTGTGTTCCAATAATCATTGTGGTTAAGGAAATATAAAAATACGGACTATTGGTTACCAAATCATAGGGTAAGTCATTATACAATCGGTATAATTTTGAGATTCCTATATAACCGGCAGTAGAAAATCCTATCATAAACATGACTACACCCCAAGCTCCAAAAAGATGCATGGGTCGTTTTCCAAAGCGAGACAAAAACCAAATGGTTATTAAATCTAAAAAACCATTAATAAAGCGTTCCATACCAAATTTGGTTTCGCCATATTTTCGAGCCTGGTGCTTCACCACTTTTTCACCAATTTTTGAAAAACCGGCATTTTTAGCCAAAACCGGTATATAGCGGTGCATTTCGCCTGATACTTCTATGTTTTTGATGACCAAATTTTTATAGGCTTTTAAGCCGCAATTAAAATCATTCAATTGAACACCTGAAGTCTTTCTTGCTGCCCAATTGAATAGTTTTGAAGGTAGATTTTTTGAAAAAACAGCATCATAACGTTTCTTTTTCCAACCAGAAACCAAATCAAAATCCTCTTGCATAATCATGTTATACAATTCCGGAATTTCTTCAGGATTATCTTGCAAATCGGCATCCATGGTAATGACAACATCACCTTGTGCCTTGGCAAAACCAGCGTGTAAAGCCTGCGATTTTCCAAAGTTTTTTAAAAAACGGATGGCTTTTACATTTTGATTTTGATTGGATAACGTTTCAACTACATTCCATGAATTATCACTACTACCGTCATCAATAAAAATGATTTCGTAACTATATTCATGTTTATTCATTACCTGAATTATCCAAGCATGAAGTTCTGATAAAGATTCTTCTTCGTTGAGTAGTGGAATTACTACTGATATATTCATAAAGTTGAAATAAGAATGGTCAAAAATACGAAGAAGAATTCAAAGATTATTCTTTTTTCATTACCAATCCGGCAATTAAAGCAATGATGAATCCAAAAAACAAGTTCATAATTAAAATACCACCATATAGCATTGGCATCACAAAACCTTTACCCATTTCTCGACCTTTATCTAATTCATCTCTTGACATAGATGGGTTTTGTTTGATTGCTTCAGATATTTGGGCATCCATAACTTGATTTACAAAATCAGGTTCAATGTAATTAGCGAAAATAAAAAAGTAAACAATTGAAAGAATACCAGCTACTGCTGCAACACCTAATCCTATTTTAAATGATTGGCTTAAGTTTAAAAAACCGTTGTTTTCATTTTTGAAAACCTTAATTGGATAAACAATCAATCCAATTAACAATGCAAAACCTAAGACACTTTCCCAAGCATTTCGCTCTAAATAATTGCCAAAAGTATATTTAAATACAGAAATTAAAATTGTTAAAACCGCTAAAACTGTACCGTACAGTAAAATTAAATTTTTGATTGATTGCTTTTGATTGTCCATGATTTAAGTTTTTTAGTTTGATTAGTAAGTAATAAAAATAGCAAAAAAGTTACACATTTCGATCAAAATAAATCTGATTAAATAAATTGGCAAAAGGTATTGTCAGATAATAAAATTTAATTAAATTTGCACCTCAAAATTAGTATAAACAAAAAGTTGTGTTAAGTTTATACCTTTTCAAAGTGAAAAGCCGCAAAATGAAGCACAACCATTAATAGAAAAAGATTTACACAAAATGAAAAAAGGAATTCACCCAGAAAATTACAGATTAGTAGCTTTCAAAGACATGTCAAACGAAGATGTTTTTATTACTAAATCAACTGTTGAAACTAAAGAAACAATTGTACACGAAGGAGTTGAATATCCGGTGTTTAAAATGGAGATTTCCAGAACATCACACCCTTTTTACACAGGTAAGTCGAAACTTATTGATACTGCAGGTCGTATCGATAAATTCAAAAACAAATATGCTAACAGAGCGAAATAAGTTCTCGTTACAAGTCATAAAAAAATCCCGAGCGTTCGGGATTTTTTGTTTTTTATCAACTTTCCTATTTTAAAATTCCTTCTAAAGGTTTGAGTTGATCCATGTTGATATCCGATTTTTTTAAGGCTTCTAATAAAGTCATAAAGTTTTCGGGATTCATTTTATCACCTAAAATTCGAACTACAGCAAAACCATTTTCTGTTTGGCTGCCATACAATACAAATTCCTCAATAGCATCATCTTTTCCAACAAAATAAACAGCAGCACCGTCTTTTCCTGAACCAAATTTCATCAGTTGTTGATATTTTTCATCCTTTAGAATTTCTTTTACTTTGGTTCGTTCATCATCAAACTTTGTTTTGTTTTCCTCATTGATTTTGAAAGCCAAAACATTCATCTTTTTAAAAGTTTTCAGAGCATTTTGTTGCTCAATAGTTAATGCATCCGGTTGAATGTTTAAGATACTAGGTGAAACATCAACCGTGATGAAATCAGTTGATTCTGTTTTTTCTACAAAATATTTTTGTAAAGTTGGTTCGTTTTGGCATGACCAAACACTAATGATAACAAATAAAATGAATACTTTTTTCATGTTAGTTTTCTTTTAAAAATTGTAAAATTCTTTCTTCTTTTTCAGAAAGTGGAAATGAATTATTTGTTTCCCAAAACTTATCTTTAAAATTCATCCCGTTATCATATAAACTTCTGGATTTGAAAAGTGTATTTTTATCGGGAAAATTGGTAACGTTTTCATGATAATCCGTCACAACTAAATCACTAATACTCATCATTCTATCATTCATTTGCTTACCAAATTTAATATGAATATCAAGAATGGATTTCCGATAACTAGGAATATATTTTCCGTTTATGTATTTATACGTTTGCTTAATTTGTATATCATGAATAGCAAACTTCATAATCAAAGCATTAATGGTTTCTACATATTGTTTGTGCTTGTCAGACATTTTTAAATCAATATCTAAAACTACTTTATTAATTGGGTCATACGTAATTTTACCAACCATAAGTGTTTTTTCAATATTAGCTCTTGGCTTGATATAAATTACTTCTAATGCATTTCCAAATTGATCTTTTTTGGAGCGTAATTCAAATTCGTAGTTTTCGTTTGCTTTATCGGATGAAATTTTGTCAATATATTCATAAGTAAAAAAACCATTCGCTGCTTTTTGTATATCAAAGAAAGAGTCTAACTCACTTAAATCGGCTTTGCCTTTTTTCTCAATTTCGTCAACGCTGGCCAGTTGAAAAGCTCTACTTTGATTAACAATTAGTTTTGTTTCAACTTTTTCTTTACGTTTTGGTTGAACATAAAAATCGATCATTCCATCTGAAAATTTTGAATACTTGTTGTTGATTTTTACAAATTCACGATAATATGTCTCTAATTTTATACTTTTATCCAATTGGTTTTTGGAATTCGATAAAATTCCGGCTAAGATTTGATTAATCGGTTTATTGGTCACGATTACTTCTTCTAATGCCATTTCGTCTGGTTCAAGAAAAATAGTTATACTTTCTTTTTGAATTAATTTCACATCAAAAATTTGGCTTTTGTAACCGATGTGACTAACTTCAATTTTTTCTACACTGTTTGGAAAGTAAAACTTAAAAATTCCGTCTTCATTCGAAATCACTCCTTGGGTTGAATTTTGGACAAAAATGTTGGCAAAAGGAATACTTTCTTTTGTGTTTTTATCGATAATTTTTCCTTCAAAAACAGTTTGTCCAAATGTGGAGATAAATAAAATTTGAAAGAAAAGGAATGTAAGTTGTTTCATGGATGTTAACGTAAATTATTTTGTATAAAAATAAGAAAACTTTGCCAAAAATGGCTTTTGACAAAGTTTATTTTATAAAATAATAGGGTTTATTTTTTTCCTTTAGAGGCTTTCTTCAAATCGTCACCACCAGGTAAATTCATTTGTTCGGTTAAGGCTGAAATTTCATCCAAATTAAAATTACCGGTTAATGAAAATAAGACGGTTTCGTTGTCTTTAGCATTTCCTTCAATGAACATAAATAATTCTTTTACTGAGTTTTCAGTTGCACCGGAACGCATGTAAATTTTTACATTTTTTCCTCCATCAGAAACCCTCATTAATTCATCCATTCCGGATGTTTTTAGATATTTATCAGCCGTTGAACGCATTTCAGCAATTTGTTTCGGACTAGAAGTGATAAATACTTTTAAATTATCTAGTTTTTTTAGTAAGTTAACATATTGTTGTGTTTCCTTGTCGTTCGCTTTTACTTTACTCATCATCTCAAACATTTTTTTGTTGACAATGATGGTTTTTACATCTTCCGGTCCATCAAATTTGTCAAAAACAGACTGACCTGACATGATTTGAGAAATTAATAATGTTACAAAAACCAATAGATAGGTTATAATTTTAGACATAATTTTATTTTTTCATGATTAAATTTTTTGAGTTTTGATATTCATTTAAGTAATTAACACTTTTCATGCCAACATTAACATTAGATGATAAAAGTGCTAAAGCTTTTTGTGTTTCTTCAAAAGCTTCTTCCGGCGATTCAAATTGACCTAAATCAGCAGTTGAAACAGATTCTTTTTGAGTGTCATTATTAAAATGTAAGAACGTAAGCAATCCGGCAAATAAAACCAAACTGGCAGCAAGTCCTAAACCAATGATTTGTTTTTTATTTTTCATTTTTTGTAAAGGAGAGGGTGAAAATTGAGCTTCTTTTTCTTTTACGAAAAACTGAAATAGCGATTGATAATGTTCCAAATGTGGTGCTACACTTGGAGAAGAAAAATACGTTTTTAATTCGTTTTCTTCAGCCAAATTGGTTTCGCCATCAAAATACTTTTCAATTAATTGTTCTATTTTAGCTAATTCCATATGCATGGGTTTTATTCATTTTTTCTCTAATCATTTTTCGGGCTCTTGATAAATTAACGCGAACAGCTGTTTCGTTCATATCCAATATTTTGGCTATTTCATCAAATTCATATTGTTCAATATCACGCATTTGAATAATTAACTTCTGTTGTTCAGGTAATTCATTTATCATTTTTTCTACCCAGGTCCAGCTGTCATTGTCTTCAGTTGCTTGATCTAACGTTGCCTCTTTAGCAATATAATTAGAATGTACAATTTTCAGATGAGAAGCTCTTTTTGATTTTAGCTGATCCAAACAATAATTTTTGGTCATTGTCATCGCAAAAGCTTCAATACTGGAATACTTTTCTAAACCATTTTTTTTGTCCCAAAGTTTCACCAAAACTTCTTGAGTTGCATCTTGAGCCTCTTCATGACTAACCAATAAACGTTTGGCTAATCTGAAAAGTTTATCCTTAAATGGATTAATCATCAAAATGAACTCTTTTTGGTTCATATTTGTTTTTTATTGGTTGGTTATAAAGTCAAGACGAATCAAACTAATTTTTGTTACAAAGAAATTGAAAATAAAACTAAAGTTATTAAATTTACGTTCTTAAAGAAAAAAACTGCTATGAAGAATACATTAAAAATTGTTTTATCATTCTTAGTCATTTCACTTGTTTTTCATTCTTGTGAAGATATAGATGATAAACCGGTACCCAGTTCTTTGGAAATTAAAGATTTTATTTGGAAAGGACTTAACTTATATTATCTCTGGCAAGCTGATCAACCAAAATTAGCTGATGATTTGTTTGATACACAAAGAGATTTAAACATTTTTTTAGACGAATACGACTCTCCAGAAGCGTTATTCGATGATTTGAAAGTTGCCCCAGACATTGACCGATTTAGTGTTATGTTTAGTGATTACAGAATACTGGAGAATGTATTACAAGGTGGATTCAAAACAAATGGAATTGAATTTAGTCTTCGTTTCAAAGATGATACACAAACGGACATTTTTGGATTTGTTCGCTATGTTTTACCCAATACTAGTGCATCATCTCAAGGCATAACTAGAGGAATGATTTTTTATGCCATTAACAATATTCCGTTTTCTGCTTCTAATGAAACGTTATGGCGAGCTGCTCTTGCGAATGACTCTTATACTTTACAATTTGCAGATTTCGATGGTGGTAATATAACTCCAAATGGTATTTCTTTAAGTTTTACAAAAGCTCAATATACTGAAAATCCTATTTATGTTACTAATGTGATTGAAGTAGAAGATAAACGAATCGGTTATTTGATGTATAATGGATTTTTTTCCAATTTTGAACCTCAATTAAATCAGGCTTTTGGTGAATTGAAAGCCGCAAATGTTACCCATTTAGTATTGGATTTACGTTACAATTCCGGGGGGTCTGTTGATACCGCTACTCGATTAGCAAGCATGATTACCGGACAATTTAATGGACAAGTTTTTGCAAGACAAGTTTGGAATCAAAAAGTAATGTCTTTTTTTAACCAAGAAAATCCGGAGTTATTAATCAATCGATTTACCAATAGAATTGGTAACGGAAACAATATTAACAGTTTAAATTTAAACAAAGTTTATGTGCTTACAACCGGTTCTACTGCCTCAGCAAGTGAATTAGTTATCAATAGCTTAAAGCCTTATATTGATGTCGTACAAATTGGAACCACCACAGTAGGAAAAAATGATGGGTCAATCACCTTATATGACTCCCCAACTTTTGGTCGTGACAACAGAAACCCAAACCATCGATATGCCATGCAACCACTCGTTTTAAAAATAGCCGATCGAAATGGAAATGGAGAGTATCAGGAAGGAATTGATCCTACAATAGTACAATTTGAAAATGTAGCAAATTTAGGTATTTTAGGCGATCAAAATGAGCCTTATTTTAATACCGCAATCAATCATATTTTAGCCAATGGAAGAGTTGGCAATCGCTATATCGAATCCCAAAAACTGCAAGTTGATAATAGTAAATCGATGCGAAAATTCAGTGACGAAATGTATCTTGAAAAAGTTCCGGAAGGATTATATCAATTATTGCAATAAAAAAAAGGATGTTCAAAACGAACATCCTTTTTTCATAAGTATTATAAAAATTAATCATTAAAGTAAAACCCTGCCGGAATAACACCAACCGTCTGCTCATTAACTAATTCTCCAGTCATTGAATAAACATAAACTTTTCCGTTTGAGTTATAATCAGCAGCATCTCCGACATAAATTTTATTTTTTTCCACAGTAAAACTATATACTCCATTGACACCTTGAGCTGTGGTGCTAAATAGTGGAGTGGAAGGCAAACTTGTAGAAGTTATCGATGTTTTATAAATATCAGAATCAATTGTATAATAAAGTTGTCCGTCTTCTTCAACTAAATTCGAAGGATGTTCAGAATCCTCAAAATCTAAGGTATTAATAACTGTGTTGTTGGTTAAATCAATTTTAGTTAATTTTCCAATCGTTTCATCATTAGTCCAAGATGGTTTTCCTCCAGCCAACACATACAACGTATTATTTTCAATAAATAAAGAATTCGGAACATCTCCCACAGGAATAGAAGCGGTAACTGAATTGGTAGCTGAACTAATCACTGAAACAGATTGACCGAATCCAAACCCACCTTGATGAGCTATATACAATCTTCCGTTATTTTCAAGAATACGTTCCGGTCCTTCTAAAACTGAAATTGTTGACGTAATTGTATAATTTGTCAAATTTAAAACGGCTACATAATCATCATCTATATTACCGCCGTCTCCCCAGTTAGTTATATAACCATTACCGTTTGCAAAAGCAATATATCTCGGATTATTTAAACCGGTCGAAATGGTTATAATGTGTTCTAGAGTATAACGATTTACAACTTGAATTGTATTAGATAAATTCATTACTACAAATGCTTTATCTTGATAAAAGCCAATATCTTGGCCTGTATCTCCTAATGTGATAGTTGGATTAACAGAAGAAAATGCATTATTTTGGAAAGTACCAAAATCATCAGACCAATACGAGATAGAGCTGTTTCCACCACCAAAATTTCCTTGATTCAAAATTAAAACACCGTTATCATAGTCACCTAATGGTAAGTCGATAGTGGCTTCGTCATCATCGCTACAAGAAGTAAAAAAAAGACCAGCGGCCAAAGTTAAAAGTGAAAGTTTTTTGAAGTTCATTTTATTATAAATTAAAAGTTAGATACACTTGAAAATGTCTTCCCGGCATCGGACGTGAAGCAACGTTTTGATAGTTCGTGTTTTCCAGATTCAAAACCTGAAAACCGAGTCGATAGGTATTTGTTTTTCCAAAATCATAGTCGGCTCCAATATTCGAATAATGATAAGCATCCAAACTATAAAAATTATCAGAAGAAGTAAATACTTCTCCA
>LFEF01024220.1_pt1 | contig 10133 bp, 10 predicted proteins | sample 619371 | NCBI WGS metagenome assembly LFEF01 (sample SAMN03014291, study PRJNA259931) | freshwater metagenome | biome: lake; feature: waterbloom | place: China: Taihu Lake | collected 2006-08 | depth 0 m m
TTTTCAGCAAGGGTAATTTTATTTCAAAAGTCTTAATACTTAATACTCCAGTCTTACTACTAATATCTGTAATACTCTGGCTTAAACGGTCCTTGAACTTCAACACCAATATAAGCGGCTTGTTCTTCGTTTAAGGTTTCTAATTCAACGCCTAATTTGGCTAGGTGTAACGCCGCTACTTTTTCATCTAAATGTTTCGGTAACATATACACTTCGTTTTTATAAGCCGCACTGTTGTTCCACAACTCAATTTGAGCTAAAGTTTGGTTGGTGAATGAATTACTCATCACAAAACTTGGGTGACCTGTAGCACAACCTAAGTTTACCAAACGACCTTCTGCTAAAATGATGATATCTTTACCGTTGATAGTATATTTATCTACTTGTGGTTTGATTTCTACTTTTGAACCACCGTGGTTTTTGTTTAACCATGCCATGTCAATTTCATTATCAAAGTGACCGATATTACAAACGATCGTTTTGTCTTTCATTTGTTCAAAATGTCTTCCTACCACAATGTCTTTGTTTCCGGTAGTTGTGATTACGATATCTGCATTAGCAATAACGGTGTCTAATTTTTTTACTTCAAAACCGTCCATTGCTGCTTGTAAAGCACAAATTGGGTCGATTTCAGTAACCGTTACAATAGATCCGGCACCTCTGAATGAAGCAGCCGTTCCTTTTCCAACATCACCATATCCACAAACTACTACTCTTTTACCGGCTAACATGATATCGGTAGCACGACGAACGGCATCAACTGCTGATTCTTTACAACCGTATTTGTTGTCAAATTTTGATTTGGTAACTGAATCATTCACGTTGATAGCGGGCATATGTAATGTTCCGTTTTTCATTCTTTCATACAAACGGTGAACCCCTGTAGTGGTTTCTTCAGATAAACCTTTGATTCCACCAATCAATTCCGGATAACGGTCAAAAACCATATTGGTTAAATCGCCGCCATCATCTAAAATCATGTTCAAAGGCTGTCTGTCTTCACCAAAGAATAAGGTTTGCTCAATACACCAATCAAATTCTTCCTCGTTCAAACCTTTCCAAGCATATACTTGAATTCCGGCAGCAGCAATAGCAGCAGCGGCGTGGTCTTGCGTTGAGAAAATATTACAAGAACTCCAAGTAACTTCTGCTCCTAAAGCAATTAAGGTTTCGATTAATACAGCAGTCTGAATCGTCATGTGCAAACATCCTGCAATACGAGCTCCTTTTAAAGGTTGACTGTTTTTATATTCTTCACGAAGTGCCATTAAACCGGGCATTTCAGCTTCGGCCAATTCAATTTCTTTTCTTCCCCAAGCGGCAAGTGAAATATCTTTCACTTTGTACGCAACATAAGGCATTGTTTGTGTACTCATTTATAAAATAGTTATATTAGCTAAAAATTTTATGCAAATTTACGGAATAGGGAAGGAATTAAAAAACCTTTTGTTGTTTTTTGTGATTTGTTTAGTGTACTAATGTTTTGAATTACAATTTGATATACTTTTTTATATACAATGCCTTTTTATCAGCAAATTAACGTTGACGCTGCGACGAGTATTTATGTTTGGAAAATATCCGAAACATTTGATGATTTGTTTCAATCGGTTTCGTTAAAAGATGTTTCGTTAGCCCGATTGGAAGGAATGAAATCTGAAAGTCATCAAAAAGGATTTATGGCGGTAAGGATGCTTTTGCAACATAATGGTTACACTGACTTTGATTTGTATTACGACGAATTTGGAAAGCCTCACTTAAAAGATGGAGTCAACATTTCGATTTCACATTCGTTTGATTTTTCGGTCATTGTTTTGTCTGATAAAAATGTCGGTATCGATTTAGAACTTCGCCGTGATTTAGTCAAAAAAATTGCATACAAATTTGCGGAAGAAGAATTTGTGTATGAATCTCAACATAATTCAGAAGAATTTGTGCGTAAACTAACTGTTATTTGGGGGGTAAAAGAGGCAGTTTTTAAAGTTAGAAACGAAGTTGGCATTAGTTTTAAAGACCACATTTTTGTTCGTCCGTTTGAAATAAAGGATGAAAAAACAACCGCTTTATTAGATTTTAATGCGGTGAAACGAGAATTTTTGGTTTACTTTACCGAAATAGAAAAATATACGTTGGTTTGGCTTTGGGAAACGGAATCATGAAAAAAATATTTGACGAAATACAATTGGCAAAAGCCCAAAACCGAAAATTATTAGCCATTTTATTGGATCCGGATAAGATTGAAATCAATCATTTATCTGTTCTAATTGAGAAGATTAAAATGAGTCCTGCTACACATATTTTAGTAGGTGGAAGCATAGTTGAGTCAGATAAAATAGACGAATTAGTTCTTTTACTCAAAGAAAAATTAACCTTACCGATTATTTTATTTCCGGGAAATCCTTCGCAAATTTCGCTTCATGCGGATGGAATTTTGTTTCTAAGTTTACTGTCGGGCAGAAATCCGGATTATTTAATTGAACATCATGTGAATGCCGTTCCAATTTTAAAAGAATCAAAATTGGAAGTTATTTCAACCGGATATCTTTTGATTGAAAGTGGCAGTCAAACTGCCGTAGAACGGGTTAGTCAAACAAAACCAATAAATAGAAATAATATCGAGCTAGTTTGTCAAACAGCCAAAGCCGGAGAATATTTGGGCAATAAATTAATTTATCTAGAAGGAGGTAGTGGAGCCCAATTAGCCGTTCCTTTGGAAATGGTTAATGCCGTATCAAATGAAATTTCAATTCCTGTAATTGTTGGGGGTGGAATTCGTTCGCATCAAGCCATTCAAGAGGCTTTTGAATCGGGTGCTGATATGGTTGTTATAGGTACAGCATTTGAAAACGATAGTAATTTTTTTAACTTTAGGTAATAAACAATTCAGGCAATTTTATCAATTTTGAACCTTTGTTAACCAACATGATTGATTTTTTCTTTTCACAATATAAAACATATTCAAGCCTTGATATTGTTTTGGAACTTATTGCTGTTTTTTTTGGTTTGATAAGTGTTTTATATTCTAAAAAGAACAATATTTTAGTTTTTCCTACCGGTATTATCAGCACCGGAATTTTTATTTTTTTATTGTGGAAATGGGAATTGTTAGGCGATATGACTATCAATTTTTATTATACCATCATGAGTATTTATGGTTGGTATCATTGGAGCAGAAAAAAAAATGGTCGAACAGAGTTTCCTATTTCATGGATGAATAGCCAAGAGATGAAATGGGCAATTTTTCTTTTTATAATAACTGTTATTTTCATTATATTTATATACAACTTTTTAGATAAATTTACAAGTTGGACGGCTTATGTGGACACATTCACAACCGGTTTGTTTTTTGTTGGAATGTGGCTTATGGCCAAACGGAAAATTGAGAATTGGATATTTTGGATTGTTGGAGATATTGTTTCAATTCCTTTATATTTTTATAAAGGTTATACGGTAACTGCAATTCAATATTTAGTATTTACAATAATTGCCTTTTATGGGTATACAGAATGGAAGAAAATCTTAAACAGCAGCCATCAAGCATCATAAAAATTGCTTTATACGGTCCGGAATGTACCGGTAAAACAACACTAGCTAAACAATTAGCGGAACATTTCAATACCGTTTGGATTCCTGAATTTGCTCGTGATTATCTTCAACAAAAATGGAACAATGATAAACAAATTTGTCAAAAAGAGGATTTGTTACCTATCGCCATTGGTCAAACCAAGTTAGAAAATGAAGCTTTATCAAAAGCAAATACTTTCTTGTTTACAGACACCAATTTGATGGTAACAAAAGTTTTTTCAGATATATATTATGGTGAATGTGATGAGGTGTTAGAAAAAGCGGCAAAAAAGCATAAATATGATTTGTTTTTCTTAACGGATGTTGATGTGCCATGGGAAAAAGATGATTTAAGAGACAGACCCAACGACAGAGAATTGACATTAAAACAATTTGAAGAAAATTTAATTCACTACAAAAAACCCTATATAAAGTTAACGGGTTCTAAAGAAAAAAGATTTTTAAAGGCAATTAATATCATATCTAAATATGAAAAAGCAAAAATGCTTGGATTAAACTCTTTTGATTTTATTGAAATTGAAGAAAGAGAAATCCATATAGAAAAAATTGAACAGCAAATTCATTTTCTTACTAATGGAATACAATCTATTCAATTAGAAAGACCTGCAAAACTTAACGATGGAATTCATTCAATATCACAAGATGAAGCAAATTATTATGTTAATTTCTTTGAAGAGAAAAAAAGTCAACTTAGACTAAAAAAGTTTGTTCCTGCTTCTGGAGCTGCCAGTAGAATGTTTAAGTTTTTGAGTGAATTTTTACAAGATTACAAGTTAGGAGAAGAGTCCATAAATGCATATATAAATCGAAAAAAAGCCAAAAACTTATCACTATTTTTAATTGGTTTGGAAAAATTTCCCTTTTATGAAGAGGTTATCTTTCAATTAAAAAAAACATTTCCTGAATATGATTCTTGGGGTTATGATAGTAAAAATTACGCTTTTATTAAATTATTATTGTCAAAAAGTGGATTTAATTTCGCAAACAAACCTAAAGGAATATTGCCTTTTCATAAATATAAAACACATGTTGCAACACCAATAGAAGAGCATTTAAATGAAGCTGTTGCTTATGCTACTTCAAACAAAAGAACAACAGTACATTTTACAGTTTCATCTGAACATCAATTGGGTTTTGAAGAAGTTATTAACGAGATAAAGCCTAAAATTGAAGCAACGTCCGGGGTAGATATTCGTGTTAACTTTTCGTATCAAGATAAATCAACAGATAGTATCGCACTTGATGTTAATAACCAATTTTTTAGAGAAGAAAATGAAAATTTAGTTTTCAGACCAGGTGGTCATGGAGCTTTGATACAAAATCTAAATCTGTTAGATGCAGACATTGTTTTTATCAAAAATATTGATAATGTTATTCAAAATCATATAGATGAAATTGCATTGTATAAAAAAGCTTTGGCCGGGATTTTATTGGAAAAGCAACAACAAATTTTTAGTTATTTAAGACAATTGGATGAGAATAATGTTGCTAAAGAATTATTAGATGAGATAGTTTTATTTATTCAATCAAAATTACATTTTGAAGTAACCGATGATTTTTCAAAATATACTAAAGAGAGTAAAGTTGAATATTTAAGAAATTATTTAAATCGACCAATACGTGTTTGCGGTATGGTAAAAAATGAAGGTGAACCCGGAGGCGGTCCATTTTGGGTAAGAGATCGAAAAGGATTAGTTTTTCTACAAATTGTAGAATCTTCTCAAATAGATGAAAAGGATGCTAATCAAATGAAAATACTCAATAGCTCAACTCATTTTAATCCTGTAGATTTAGTATGTGGCATCAGAAATTATCGGGGAGGCAATTTTGATTTAACCGAATTTGTTGATCATACAAGCGGTTTTATAGTACACAAAAACAAAGGTGGAAAAGATTTAAAAGCATATGAACTTCCCGGTCTTTGGAACGGAGCTATGGCTAAATGGTTAACTGTTTTTGTTGAAGTACCACTAATAACGTTTAATCCGGTGAAAACAGTAAACGATTTATTAAAAATTGCTCACCAACCGCAGTAAAATGGATATTGAAAAAGTTATAAGTGAACTTTCTTTTAAAGCTGTCAGAAGCAGTGGAGCAGGAGGGCAAAACGTAAATAAAGTTTCGTCTAAAGTCGTTTTGTCTTTTGATTTGAACAATTCAGAGAGCCTATCTAAGGAGGAAAAACTATTTTTATTAGAAAATTTAAAAACAAAACTAACGTCAGAAGGGATACTTATTTTAAACTGTGATGAAGACCGAAGTCAATTAAAAAACAAAGAAATCGTTACCAAACGTTTTTTGAAGATACTTCAAAATGCATTAATTATTCCAAAAGAAAGAAAACCAACCAGAGTTCCTCGTTCGGTAATTGAAAAAAGAATTAAAGAAAAACGTACAAACTCAGAAATTAAACAAAATAGAAAAAGACCGGAAATTTGAAATGGAAGTAGGTAAATGGCAATGTATAATAGGAATTTATCCTTTCATTAAATTTTTATTTGATTTTTGAATTTGCTTTTGCCATTCAAATAATTTATTATCTTTGTGCCGTCTCAAAGGGGTGCTCTAAATGACGAGCTGAGATCATACCCAACGAACCTAGAACAGGTAATGCTGTTTAGGGAGAAGACAAAAAAATAAAAGTGCACGTTTATTTTGTTGTCAAGAGTATCAATTTTAATTTTTAACCAAGAATAATTACCCCTTTTATTCGTAATATTTTACGAATGAAAACTTTATTCAACATTCGCCTTTATGGCACAAAAATGCTTAGCAAATTTTGCTTTGCTGGTTTTTTTCTTTTTTCTATTATCGGATTTGCACAAGATCAAAAAGCGGTTGTAGATACAGCCAAAACAAAAGACATTCCGCTTGACGAAGTTTTGGTTTCTGCCGTTCGAGTTACTGCTCAATCACCTGTTACATTTTCTAATCTTCGCAAAGAAGAATTTCAATCCCGAAATCTAGGACAAGACATTCCAATAATGATGAATTATCTGCCATCTGTGGTCACTACAACCGATGCCGGTGCCGGTGTGGGTTATACAGGCATCCGCGTACGTGGTTCTGATGCCACGCGTGTTAACGTAACCATCAACGGAATTCCTTACAATGACTCCGAAAGTCAAGGAACATTTTGGGTAAACATGCCTGATTTTGCCAGTTCAACCGAAAGTTTGCAATTACAACGTGGAATAGGAACATCCACCAACGGAGCCGGTGCATTTGGAGCGAGTTTGAACATCTTAACTGATTCATATTCGAAAGAGGTAAGCGGTGAAATTTCCAATTCCTTCGGAAGTTTTAATACGAGAAAGCATACGGTAAAATTCAGTACGGGTTTGATGAATGATAAATTTGAAATTGCCGGACGACTATCAAATATTGTTTCCGATGGGTATATTGACAGAGCTTTTTCGGACTTAAAATCGTATTTTTTACAAGGAACATATGTTGGAGAAACCACTTTAATCAAGGCATTGGCTTTTGGAGGAGTTCAGCAAACATATCAAGCTTGGTATGGTTTAGAAGATCCCGAAAAGCTGAGAAATGACAGAACTTTTAATGTGGCGGGAATGTATTTTGATGACGAAGGTAATATGCGATTTTATGACAATGAAACAGATAATTACCAACAAGACCATTATCAATTGCATTGGAATGAACGTTGGAATGAACATTGGAGTTCCAATTTAGCCTTTCATTATACTAAAGGAAAAGGGTATTTTGAACAGTATCGAGAGGATGAGGATTTTGCTGATTATGGTTTAAATCCAATTACTTTAGGTGGCGAAACTATTGATGAGACTGATTTAATTCGTCGTCGTTGGTTAGATAATGATTTCTACGGCACAACATTTTCATTAAACTACAAAAAAGATAAAGTCGATTTCATTTTTGGTGGTGGAGCAAACAAGTATGAAGGAGCTCATTTTGGTGAAATCATTTGGGCAAGATTTGCTTCACAAAGTGAAATAAGAGACCGTTATTATGATGATTTTTCAACCAAAACAGATGTCAATGTGTTTGCGAAAGTGAATTATGATTTAACTTCAAAATGGCGTCTTTTTGGGGATATTCAATATAGAAATGTTGGATTTACAGCCAATGGTGAAGATACAGGAATTGTGAATGATACTTTTAATTTTATCAATCCAAAAGCAGGGATAACATTTACATTAAACCAAAAAAACAACTTTTATTTTTCATATGCAAAAGCCCAACGCGAGCCTAACCGTAATGACTACGAAAACGGAAACCCGAGACCGGAAAAATTAGACGACTTTGAGTTAGGATGGAGATATGATACTGAAATTGTAAAATTGAATGTCAATAGTTATTTGATGTTATATAAGGATCAATTGGTTTTAACTGGAGAATTAAATGATGTTGGAGCTCCTATTCGAGCCAATAGCGGTGATAGTTATCGTTTAGGTTTGGAAGTTGATGCAACAGTAAAATTATCTAATAAATTTTATTTACAACCCAATTTTACCGTAAGTCAAAACAAAAACCAAGATTTTGTATTCCAAAGAGATGGAGTTTTACAAAATCTAGGTTCAACAAATATTGCTTTTTCACCCAATTTTATTGCTGCAAATCGTTTGACTTACATTCCAATAAAGAATTTACAACTTTCATTTTTATCAAAATATGTAGGTGAACAATTCATGGGGAACATAGATGCAGAAAGTTCAAAATTAGATGCTTATTTTGTCAACGACCTTAATATTTCATACGAAATTAAAACGACAAAAATTTTCAAAGCCATTCAATTCAATGCTTTAATCAATAACATTTTTGATTTGGAATACGAAAGCAATGGTTATTTTTACACTTTTGATGATGATTTTTCATCACCGGGAACTGTTACAACCATTGAGGGAGCAGGGTTTTATCCACAAGCTGGGATAAATTTTTTAGCAGGTGTCACACTATTGTTTTAGAAAAATAGAAATTCTGACTGCAAAGTCAGGATTTCTATTTAATTATAAACCCTGATAATGGGCAAATTCACCTCTACTCTATATCTTTTTAAAGGGTATTCTAAAGTGCTCAAACCGGTAAACAAATTATAACTTTCATCATCACACGGACAAACAGCATTAATTCCACCATTGGTTACTAAAGTGGAACAAGAGGTTATTGCCTGATTTGGACAAGCAGCATCATAGGCAAAAAAACCACTACCAGAATTAAATATAATTAATCCACGAACACCTCCAATTTGAGGAGGAACATAAATTGAATTACCTCCAAAATTTAAGTCGCTAAAACTTGGTAAATCAATATTGATATTGGCAGAAAAACGAATATTTGGGATAAATGGATTGTTGTTATTAAATCCATCATCACTGCAACCTAATAAAAGGTTAGTCAATAAAAGTAAAAATATTAATTTTTTCATGTTAATTTTTTTTCCAGTAACAAAAGTATTCATTTAGAGCTAATCTAAATAGATTTATTTTTTTATCTAAACATAAATTTAGTATCTTTGTAGAAAGAAATCCTCTAAAAGGGGATTTTTTCTATTTTTATAAACGTGAGAAAACCAATTTTTGTATAGGTCATTAAGTTATAATACAAAAAATATATTGATTAAAAATGAAGTTATGAGTACAGTATCGTATTACACCGCAGAAGGATTAAAAAAGTTAAAAGAAGAACTGGAACAATTAAAACATATTGAAAGACCAAAAGCATCACAAGCCATTGCAGAGGCGAGAGACAAAGGGGATTTATCAGAAAATGCAGAATATGATGCTGCAAAAGAAGCTCAAGGTTTGCTTGAAATGAGAATTTCGAAGTTGGAAGAAGTATATGCAAATGCAAGATTAATTGATGAATCACAATTGGATTTGTCAAAAGCATTGGTGCTTTCTAAAGTAAAAATTAAAAATCAATCCAACGGTATGGAAATGAAATATACCTTGGTTGCAGAAAGTGAAGCTGATCTTAAAGCAGGAAAAATTTCGGTAACTTCTCCCATCGGAAAAGGATTATTAGGTAAGTCTGTTGGCGATATTGCAGAGATTACAGTACCTAATGGTATTTTGAAGTTTGAAATATTAGAAATCACAAGAGATTAATTCAAAGCTATGGCCAGTATTTTTTCAAAAATTATTTCAGGAGAAATTCCTTGTTATAAGATCGCTGAAGATGAACAGTTCATTGCTTTTTTAGATGTCAATCCAAATGCTGTAGGGCATACACTTTGTGTGCCTAGACAAGAAATCAATAAGATTTTTGACATGCAAGAAGACCATTATTTAGCTTTAATGCAATTTTCCAGAAAAGTTGCAGTTGCATTAGAAAAGGCAATTCCTTGTAAACGAATCGGAATGGCAGTTATTGGGTTGGAGGTTCCTCATGTTCATGTTCATTTGATTCCCTTGCAAGAAATGGATGATATGCGTTTTCAAAGGAAAGTAGCTATGACAAAAGAAGAGTTTGAAAGCACCGTTCAAAAAATTAAAATTCAATTATAACAAACAATCCTGATGCTTCAGGATTTTTTTATGCTTTTTTGAAGTTTAGCATCATTGTGGTTC
>LFEF01022781.1_pt1 | contig 10114 bp, 8 predicted proteins | sample 619371 | NCBI WGS metagenome assembly LFEF01 (sample SAMN03014291, study PRJNA259931) | freshwater metagenome | biome: lake; feature: waterbloom | place: China: Taihu Lake | collected 2006-08 | depth 0 m m
CCTCCAGCCGGCGCAGCAGCTGGCCCGAGCCGCCGGTGATCGTGCTGATCTTCACATTGGGCAGCTTGTCCTTGGCGACGCCGAGGATGGCGTCGACCGACTGGGCGTTGTTGGAGGTGTAGAGCACCACATTGCCCGCAGCGGCCTGCGCCATGGCCGGGCCGAAGGCGGGTATGGCGGACAGGCCCGCAAGCCCGGCGAGCAGTGTGCGGCGGTCGATGGTCTTGGTCATGGTCGATCCCTTCATGGTAGTTCCCTCCTGATGGTCGCGGGTCACTGTCCCCGCGCCGGTTGTTTCGTGACGCGTCGGCTCAGCTCTTGGACGAGAACAGGTCGACCCTGAAGATGCGGGTGGCGACGAGGATCGGGATCAGGATCACCGCGACGAGGACCAACCCGTAGGCCGAGGCCGAGGCCATCAGATTGGAATCGATCAGCTTGAAGATCTGGATCGGCATGGTCTCGCGGCCGCCGGAATAGACGATGATCGAGGCCGAGAGCTCGGCGACGGTGGTCGTCCAGGTCAGCACGGCGGCGGCCGCGATGGCCGGCAGCATCAGTGGCAGCACCACCTTGAAGAAGGTCGCCACCGGCGGCACACCGAGGCTGATCGACGCCTCCTCGATCGAGTTGGGAATGTTGTAGAGCGTCGAGGACGCGTTGCGGATCCCGAACGGCAGCCGGCGGACGATGTAGGCCAGCACGATGATGCTCGCCGTCCCCGTCAGGGGCAGGAAGCCGGTGTTGAACGACATCAGAAGGCCGATGCCGATGATGGTCCCCGACAGGGCGAGAGGAAGCGCCGTCAGGTAGTCGAGCGCCGGGGTCAGGATCGTGCGTTTCTTGACGATCAGGTAGCTGACGATGGCGCTGAAGGTGATGCCGATGAGGGTTGCCACCGCCGCATAGGTCAGCGTGTTCAGCACGGGATCGGGCGCGATGCGGAAGAGCCGCTCGACATGGACGGTCGTCCACTCACCCCAGCGCATCACCGGGCCGCGCGACACCGTGAAGGCGCCGATCACGATCGAGCCGAGCGGCAGCAGCGAGACGATGACGAGCAAACCGGCCAGCAGCCCCGTGACGAGCCCGGGCAGGCCGCGCAGCGATTGCGCCCGCGCGCCGCGGCCCTGGGTGACCTCGTGACGCCCGCGCGAGACGATCCAGCGCTGGACGAAGAGCACGATCATGACGAGCGCGATCGACACGCTGGCCAGCGTCGACTGCATCACCGGATCGGAGCCGCCCTCGGCGACGGCCGCCTGATAGGTCAGCACCGACAACAGCGGGACCCGGCTGCCGAGGATCGTCGCTGTCGCGAAATTCCCGACGACGAGGGTGAATACCAGAAGCGCACTCGCCAGCACCGACGGCAGCACCACCGGCAGCATGACATTGAGCCGCGAACGCGCGGGCGAGGTGCCCAGACTCTGGGCGGCCTCCTCGAGCTGCACGTCGAAGCCGCGGATCGCCGCCAGCGTGCCAATGTAGACATAGGTGTAGTAGGTGAAGGTCATCACCGTGATCAGGCCGGGCCAACCGTAGAAGCTCGGGATGTCGATCCCCCTCGCGCCGAGCCAGCGGGTGATGAAGCCGTTGTTGCCGAGCATCATCAGCCAGGTCTGGGCGGCGATGACCTCCGGGATCACGAGCGTGACCAGCGGCAGTACAGCGACGATGCCCTTGCCGGGGAACGAGAACCGCGCGGTGAAATAGGCCAGCGGCACGCCGATCAGCGTCGTGGTCAGGGTCACGGCCAGGCCGAGCGCGATGGTGTTGACGATGGCGGTGGCGTATTTCGGATCGGCTACCAGCATCGCCCAACCCGAGCGGCCGCTGCTGCCGCCGAAGCTGCCGGTGAGCACGTTCAGCAGCGGATAGAGCAGGAAGACAGCGAGAATGGCGAGCGCCAGCGCGGACAGCCAGAACCAGACCGAGCGCAGCTGCGCGCTCATGACGCCAGAACCAGGGTCTTGGCCGGGTCGAAAACGAGTCCGACGCGGGCGCCGGGTTCGAAGCGGTCATGCGCGCCGTGCTGCAGATCGACAGCCAGCACGCGTCCGCCGGCCAGCGACACCTTGTAGCTCGTCTTGCCGCCGAGATACTGGCGATGGGCTACGGTCACAGGGAGCGCATCCGGCGCGTCCCCTTCGACCATGACGATATCTTCCGGCCGCGCGACGAGGATGGCGCGACCGGCTGGCAGCGCCCTCGGCGCGCGCGCCACCAAGCTCACCGCGTCGAAGCCAACCGGCCCGCCCTCCCCTGCCTGCCGCGCCCCGGTCTCGACCTCGACCAGATTGGCGCCGCCGACGAAGTCGGCGACGTAGCCGGTTGCCGGCTCGCGATAGATCATGGCGGGTGTCCCGACCTGCTCCAGCCGGCCCTTGTTCATCACGCCGATCCGATCCGACATCGCCAGCGCCTCCTCGCGATCATGGGTGACGAAGACGGTGGTGATCTTCGCTTCGCGCTGGAGTTCGACGATGGTTTCGCGGACCTGAAGGCGCAGCTTGGCATCGAGGTTGGAGAGTGGCTCGTCCATCAGCAGCACCCGCGGCTGGATGACCAGCGCCCGCGCAAGCGCCACGCGCTGCCGCTGCCCGCCCGAGAGCGCGGCCGGATGGCGCTCACCGAGATGGCCGAGACCGACCCGCTCCAGCGCCGCTCCGACCCTGGCCCTGACCAGATTGTCGGCCTGCTTGCGGGCGCGCAGGCCGTAGGCGACGTTGTCGAAGACGGTCTTGTCGGGAAACAGCGCATAGTCCTGGAAGACCATGCCGATGTCGCGCCGGTGCGGCGGCAGATGCGTCACCTCCTGACCGCCGAAACGAAGGCGTCCGCGCTCGGCCGGCACGAACCCGGCGATCGTCCGCAGCAGGGTCGTCTTGCCGCAGCCGCTCGGCCCCAGCAGCGTAAAGAACGAGCCGGGCTCGATCGTCAGCGCGAGCCCGTCGATGACGCGGGTCCCGCCATAGGCGACGGCCAGATCCTCGATTGCGATACCCATGCCATCCCCTCGAGATTGTCGCTCCGCTGGATCGGTGCCCGCTATGTCGCCGGCCGGCCCGTCATGGCCCGCTCGACGGCGATGAGCGCTTCGCGGTGCCGGGCCGGGTCCCCGGCTACCAGAATGCGCGGGCCGGTCGCCTGCGTGATCGGGGCCCCCTCCCAATCGGTGATGACGCCACCGGCGCCTTCGATGATCGGGCGGAAGGGGGCGATGTCCCAGAGCTTGAGCCGGGTATCCAGCGCTACGTCGATGCGCCCCGACGCGATCCGCCCATAGCTCATGCAGGCCCCGCCCCAGATGCGCCAGGCCGTGGCGTCGCGCAGCGCGTCGAGCGCGGGCCGCTCCTCGTCGTCGAAGAAATCGGGATTGCTCGCCGACATGATGGCGTCGGCCAGCCTGTCGCAGGACCGGGTGCGGCAGGACGCGCCGTTGTAGAGGGTCGCCCTCCCCTTCACGCCCAGCCAGCGCTCGCCGGTGATCGGATGGTCGATGATGCCGATGATCGGCTCGCCCGCCTGCATCAGGGCAATCAGCGTGCCGTAGACGGGCATCCCCGCGATGAAGGCGGCCGTGCCGTCGATCGGATCGAGCACCCAGACATGCTCGGCATCGAGATCGTGGCCGCCCTGCTCTTCCCCGAGAACGCCATGCCCGGGATACGCGTCGGCCAGCAGCTCGCGCAGGCGATGTTCGATCCGGGCATCGAGCGCTGTCACGAAACTCCGGTCCGGCTTGACCTCGACGTCGGGCCGCGACGCTGCCGCCTCCCTCAGGATGGCGCCGCTTGCCGCAGCCAGCCGGTCGGCCATGTCGAGCCATCCCGACACATCGTTCCCGGCCCGCATCAGCTACCCTCCCTGACCCTGGGGACGATCTAGCATTTGTGGGAAATTGTGGCAATGTGGGTTTTATAGCGTTTGAGTTGAATCATGCCGTGATGGCGGCCGCCGGAAAGGCAAGTGCATGTGGCAGGAAGAGCGAAAGCAGCGCATTCGCACGCTGTTGCAAACATTCGACAGCGTCTCGGTCGATCGGCTCGTTCAGGAGTTCGGCGTTTCCACCGAGACCATCCGCCGTGACCTGCTCGCGATGGAACGGCAAGGCAGCCTGCGGCGGGTCCATGGCGGAGCGGTGAGGCTGCCCGAGCAGCAGGACCCGTCTTACGAGGCCCGTTCGACGGTTCGGCTGAAGGAAAAGCGGGCGATCGCCCACGCGGCCGCACGGCTGGTGCGGAGCGGGCAGACGCTGTTCCTCGATGGCGGAACGACGACGGCGGCCCTCGCCGAGGAACTCAAGCTGATATCCGGGCTGAACATCCTGACCAACTCGCTCCAGGTGGCCACGATCATGGCCTCGACCCAGAAGACGACGGGAACCCGCGTCTTCCTGCTCGGCGGCGAGATCGTGCATGAACCTCCCGAGACCGGCGGCGCGTCGACCATCAACGACATCCACCGCTTCAAGGCCGACATGGCCCTGCTATCCCCCTTCGGCATCGACGTCGAAGGGGCGGCGACCAACTTCTTCGAGCATACGGCCGAAATCGCCCGGGCCATGGTCCGAAATTCAACCTCTGTCGTGCTGATCGCCGATCACTCGAAGGTCGGTGTCACCAGTCGCGTCCGCTTCTGCGAGACAGCCGAGGTGTCGACGCTGGTCACCGACCGCAAGGCGGAAGCTTCGCCCGCGCTGGCAGCCCTGTCGAAGGTGATCGGACGGATCGTCGTCGCGAATGCCTAGGCCGTCGCCGTCGAGACGTTCCTGCCCCTCGTCCTTCGCGCGTTGGGGCTAACAACCCGATGCCAGGATGGCGACGCCTGCGATGAAGGTCCGCCATCGGGCATCAGCCCAGCGTCAGGAAATGGCGTTTCGCTCCGAGGTACATAGCCGCCCAATCGGCCCGGCGTTGGCACAACACCGCCCTGCTCAACATGGGGATGCCCTTGAGTGATGGCCTTGGTAGAAACCGCCACGAAAGGACGGTCTTGTCATGCTTACAGCGAGTTGGGGTGAACGCGACTTCATGCGTCAGGGACGCTCGCTCGCGGTGGGCGACCGCGGCATAGCGGCGACGTCCCATCCGCTCGCAACGCTGACGGCAATCGATGTTTTGCGCACCGGTGGCAACGCGGTCGATGCAGCCATCGCGGCAATAGCGCTCCAAAGCGTGGTCGATCCACACATGACAGGCATCGGCGGCGACTGCTTCGCTCTTTATGCGCCCGCCAGCGGGACACCTGTGGCGATCGATGGGTCCGGGCGCGCTCCCGCAGCAGCCGAACTCGGCTGGTTCCTCGAACGCGGGATGAGCGCGATCGCGGATGACTCCGTCCATGCCGTAACGGTGCCGGGCGCGATCTCGGCCTGGTGCCGGCTTCATGGCGATCACGGGCGGCTGCCGCTCGATCGGGTGCTGGAGCCCGCCATCCGAGCCGCTGAAGACGGGTTCGTCGTGACCCCGCGTGCGGGACTCGACTGGGCCCGGTACGGCGACCGTATTTCGCGCCACGGCGATGGATCCGCGGTCTACCTGCCGGGCGGAAAGCCGCCCGCCATCGGCGCGCGCCTCGTTCATCCGGCCCTGGCCACGACACTGCGCGCGATCGCCTCGCGTGGCGCCGACGCGTTCTACCGGGGCACTGTCGCAGACAGCATCGTGCGGGCTCTGCAACCGCGCGGTGGCCTGATGACACTGGACGACCTGGCCGGCTACGAGGCGACATATCGTTCGCCGGTCGGCGCCGATTATCGCGACCATCACATGCTCGAATGCCCGCCGGCGGGCCAGGGCGTTGCGGCTTTGCTGATGCTGAGGCTGCTGGCGCGCCACGATCTGTCGTCGGATACGCTCTCGGAGGCGGACCGCATCCATCTGCTGGCGGAGGCGACCAAGGCCGCCTATCGGCAGCGGGATGCCCTGATCTGCGATCCTGACAGCCGCCCGGTCGATGTCGACGCGTTTCTGTCGGACGCCACCGTCGCGCACTTGTCCGGCCTGATCGATCCACGACGCGCTTCGGAGGCCTCCACCTTCGACATGCCCGTGCATCGTGACACCGCCTATATCTGCGTCGCCGACCGCGACGGGAATCTCGTCTCATTCATCAATTCGCTGTTCTTCGCATTCGGCAGCGGCATTTATGCCCCCGAGAGCGGCGTGCTGTTGCAGAACCGCGGCGCCGGCTTTCGCCTGATCGAAGGCCATCCAAACGCGATTGCCCCCCGCAAGCGCCCCTTCCATACGATTATCCCAGGCCTTGCCCTCAAGGCGGGCAAACCGACCCTGGCCGTGGGCGTCATGGGCGGCCAGTACCAGGCGACAGGACATGCCCATATCCTCTCGGCCGTGGTGGATCGGGGGCTCGACATCCAGGCCGCGTCCGACCTGCCGCGCAGCTTTGCCTTCGACGGGACGCTTCAGTTGGAGCCGACCGTCTCGCAGGAAGCCATCGATATCCTGATCTCCCGCGGCCATCGGACCATGGTCGTCGACGAACCCCTGGGTGGCTGCCAGGCGATCTATGTCGATCACGAGCGCGGCGTGATGTTCGGGGCCACCGATCACCGCAAGGACGGGGTTGCGCTGGCCGTCTGATCGCGACAGCAGGCTGGTGCGACTACGCTCTTCTGGTTGCACGCCCCCCCTGACGCGACCGCGGTGACGTTGACGCATCGGGAGCAACATTGTTCATTCGGCTTTGAACCGGTTCAAATCAGGTTTCATGGCTCGATACGTCGCTTCACGCCTCCTGAGCCTGCTCCCGATCCTGTTCGGGGTTTCGGTCGTGACCTTTCTGCTGATGAGGCTGGTCCCGGGCGACCCTGTCATCGCCATGCTCGGCCTTGAGGCCGACCAGGCGGCGATTTCGGCCATGCGGCTGCGCTTGGCGCTCGACGACCCGCTGCCCCTGCAATACCTCCACTGGATATCACGCGTCCTCACGGGAGATTTCGGCCGGTCGGTCCAGGGCGGGCGCGAGGTTCTGCCGCTCCTCCTGGGAGCGCTTGGCCCGACGGCCCTCCTGGCGACCGCGGCGTTGATCATCTCGCTGTTGATCGCGATCCCCGCCGGCATCGTCGCCGCGACCAGGCGCAACAGCGCCGCTGATTACGGCGCCTCGCTCATCGCGCTGTTCGGCTTGTCGATGCCGAGCTTCTGGCTCGGCATTCTTCTGATCCTGTCGCTGTCCATCGCCTATCCGATCTTCCCAGCCTCAGGTTACGTCTCGCCCCTCGTCGACCCGCTCGCTCACTTGCGACATCTGACCCTGCCGGCTCTGACGCTGGGTGCTGCTCTCGCCGCGGCCACGATGCGCATGACGCGGGCGACGATGCTGGAGATCCTGCGCTCGGATTTCGTGCGGACGGCCCGAGCCAAGGGACTCGGCCCACGTGCGGTGGTGTGGGGGCACGCGCTGGCCAACGCTCGCATCCCGATCGTCACGCTGCTCGGCATCCAGCTGGGCCAACTCCTAGGCGGCGTCGTCATTACCGAGACGGTGTTTTCCTGGCCCGGGATCGGCAAACTGACCGTGGATGCCATCTTCGCGCGAGACTACCCGGTGGTTCAGGGCGCAGTGCTGCTCACCGCGACGCTGTTCGTCACGATCAACCTGCTCACAGATCTGCTCTACACCCTCCTCGATCCCCGGATCCGGCTGGCATGAGCGCTCCGGCCGAAGCCCTGTCGCCTCTGCCGCCGATGGGCTTCGCCCGCGTCATGCGAGGCTTGCTGCGCGACCCGCGCTCGGCAGCGGGGCTGGGTTTGGTTCTGCTCGCTGTCGTGGCCGCTGTCTTCGCAGGCTGGCTTGCCCCCTTCGATCCTGAAGCGCCGGACTTCATCAATACGCTGTCGCCACCCGGCTCGGCCCACTGGCTGGGCACCGATGACCTCGGGCGGGACGTTCTCTCGCGCATCATCTACGGCGCGCGCGCGTCGCTGTTCGTCGGCGTGCTCAGCGTCGTGGCGGCCGCGGCGATCGGCACGGTGCTCGGCTTGATCGCAGGCTATGCGGGGGGGCTCCCCGACACGCTGATCATGCGCATGATGGACGTCATCTTCGCCTTTCCGAGCATTCTGCTGGCTCTCGCGATCACGGCAGTGCTCGGACCGAGCCTGACCAATGCTGTGCTGGCCATCGCGGTCGTGAATCTGCCGATCTTCGCCAGGCTGGCCCGTGCGCAGACCCTCGTGGTGGCCCGGCTCGACTATGTCGAGGCGGCACGGTCGCTGGGCAGCAGCCACAGTCGGATCCTGCTTCGCACCGTGCTGCCGAATATTCTCGCGCCCGTCATCGTGCAAGGCTCGTTGCTGTTCGCGTCCGCGATCATCACAGAGTCCTACCTCTCGTTCCTCGGTCTTGGCGTTCAGCCGCCGACGCCGACCTGGGGCAATATGCTGCGCAACGCCATCGGCTTCATGGAGCTGGCGCCTTGGCTGGCCTGGTTTCCGGGCGGAGCCATCTTCCTCACCGTGCTCGGCTGCAATCTGCTCGGCGACGGCCTGCGCGACCGTTTCGATCCCCGCGACTGACCCCCCACCATGCAAGAGGAGAACACGATGTCGATGACGACCCGGCGCCGCCTGCTGGCCCTTCTGGCTTCGGCCCCCATCGCCGCTTCTGCCCTCCCAGCATGGGCGCAGGCCGCAAAGACCCTGACGGTCGGTATCGTCTCGGACCCGGTGACGCTGGATCCGGCCATGATGGGGTCGTTCTTTGAGATCTCGGTGCAGTACAACCTGTTCGAGCCTTTGGTCCATGTCAGGCCGGACCTGACGATCGAGCCCGGTCTCGCCAGCGTCGAGACGCCGGACCCGCTGACCTACAATTTTGCGCTCAAGCCCAATCTGACTTTCCATGACGGCACGCCGATCGACGCGGCTGCGGCCAAAGCGAATTTCGACCGTGTCCTCGACCCGGCGCTCGGCTCTCCTCGCCGCAGCGAATTGGCCCCGGTCGATACCGTCACGGTCACTGGCCCGTTGACGTTCACGATCAAACTCAAGGCGCCCTACGCGCCGCTGCTGCAGGTTCTGTCGAACCGCGCGGGGATGCTGGTCTCGCCCACGGCCGTCAAGGCGCTGGGCGCCGACTTCGCGACCAAGGCGGTCGGGGCCGGGCCCTACAAGCTCGTCAGCTGGACGAAGAACGCCGAGCTCGTGCTCGAGGCGTTCCCAGGCTATTGGCGCGGTCCGGCGCCGATCGAGCGTGTCGTGTTCCGGCCGATCGCCGACGAGACCGTCCGGCTCGCCAACCTGCGCTCGGGCACCGTTCAGCTCGTCGACGCCGTCCCGGCCCAGTCTGTGAGTCAGCTCGCGCGCGAAGCCAGCGTGACGCTCAAGCAGGCGCCGGGCCTCGGTTTCAACGCCTTCTCCTTCAACACGACGCGGGCGCCCTTCGACAACATCAAGATCCGCCAGGCGTTTACGACCGCGATCGACAAGCAGGCGATCCTGCGCGCTGTCTACTTCGGCACAGGCGCCATCGCGTCCGGCGGCATCCCACCGTCCATGGCTTGGGCCCACGATGCCGCCTTCGCGCCCTACAAGCCGAGCGTGGATGGCGCGAAGAAGCTGCTCGCCGAGGCAGGCGTAACGGCTCCGGTGCCGGTGACCATCACCGTCACGAACTCGCCCGTCCAAGTCCGCACGGCAGAGGTCCTCCAGGCCCAGGCCAACGCGGCCGGGTTCAAGGTGGAGATCAAGCAGATCGACGCCACGAGCCTGATCACGGTGCTCAGGCAGAAGGACTTCGATCTCTGCATGTCCCCGTGGTCGGGCCGGACCGACCCTGACGGCAACCTGTTCAACTATTTCACCAAGACAGGCCCCAACAACTTCATGGGCTACCAGAGCGACAAGGTCACCGACCTTCTGGAGAAGGCCCGCAGCGCCCCGGTTCAGGCCGATCGCGCGAAGCTCTACCGCGAGGCTGAGGCGCAGATCGCGGCCGATGCTCCCATGCTGTTCCTGACGTTCCCCGCGACGCTTCAGGCTTCGACGAAGGCTCTCGAATGGCTGCAGTATCCGGACGGCGCCTTCCGCCTGCAGTTCGCGAAGCTCGGCTGAGCTGATCCCCGTCGGCGCGCGTGATACGCGCG
>LFEF01033007.1_pt1 | contig 10103 bp, 10 predicted proteins | sample 619371 | NCBI WGS metagenome assembly LFEF01 (sample SAMN03014291, study PRJNA259931) | freshwater metagenome | biome: lake; feature: waterbloom | place: China: Taihu Lake | collected 2006-08 | depth 0 m m
TGAGTTTGCACACTGCCAATTTGTTTTTCAATGACTTTCACTTTTCCTTCAATCTCGTCCACTTGTCGTTTTGTAGCTGCATTTTCTGCAAACATATTTTTAATTCGGGTTTGTTCTATTTTAGCAGTTTTTAATTGTTCATTTAAAACACTAATTTCTGATAGAACAGCAGCTGATTTTGCTTGAACGGTTTCAATAGTGGCTTTTAATTGTTCTTTATTATAATGCAGTTGTAAGGTATCGACTAACCCAACAAGTGTTCCTTTTTTAAGTTGAATTCCTTCCTCTACATTTAAAAATTCAATTTTACCGTTGGATTCAGAAGAAACAATGATTTCAGTGGCTTCAAAATTTCCGTAAGCATCCGCTTTTTCATTATTTTTTTGGCAACTTATAATTAGTAGAAATGCTGTAAATGGGATTATTTTTTTTTTCATGGTTGATGTTTTAAATTCCGCTTATGATTTGGTAGTTTGCTTTAGCTAAAAGTAATTGAATATGGTGCGTTTTTTCATTAATTTTTGATTCAAATAAATGTGTTACCTCATTCAAATAGTCTGATGAAGTGATCACACCATTCTTCATTTGAGCTTCTGCCGAGCGTACAATTTTTTCACGTAATTGAATAATTTCTAAATCTGATTTCAATTGTGCATTTATTTTTTCGATTTCAAAATTGTATTCATTCAATTGACGATTTTGATTGACTTCAAACGTTTCTTTTTCTGTTAAAATGATTTGTTTGGATAATTCTAGTACCTCTTTTTCTTTTTTTGTTTTATTCCATTCAAACAAAGTCCAATTTAACCGTAAGCCAGTCATATAAAATGTTTCAAATGAATTATTTAACATGTTTAACGCCGGATTTCCGTAGCCACCTTGAAGAAAAGCGTTTAGTTTTGGTGCATGGGTAGTTTCAATCACTTTTTGAGCAGCTTCTACTTGTTGATTTTGCAAATCAAACAAGACTAATTCAGGTCGAATTCCACTTCTTTCTGCCTCAAAATGTGTTGGTTGGGATAAAATGGTGGTTGGATGAAAAACTTGTCCGGACAAGAGTTCTAAATTCTTCCAAAGTTTCAGTTGTTCAAGAGTAATATCACTTAACTGTTGATTGATGTTGATTATTTCAGCTTCAATCACTTGTTCTGAGGCCGGTAAAACCGCTCCAAATTTAACAGCAGTTTGAATCTCCTTACTTTTCTCTTCAAGTAGAACTTTTTTAGCTTGCAATAATTCCTGCCTTTCTTGCGAAAGTAATAGCCCAAAGTAGTATTGATTAACCTGGCTTTTTAATTGATATATATTTACGATAGCTACTTGCTGTTGCGATTTAATTTGAGTTGCTTTAAGTTGCGTTTGAGCCTTAATAGTTCCGCCATTATAAATCAATTGATTAATATCGAGGGTAGCTCTGTATTGATCTTTATTTAACGGCTCAATTGTTACATTGGGCATAGAAAACGGTACTTGTGTAACATCCGATTGATAACTAGCTTGAGCATGGAATGAAATTTTTGGTAATTTATCCTTTGCTAAAACTATTGCTTCTAATTCCGATTGATTTTGGAGCAGATTGTTTTGTTTGGCTAGTGGATAGTTTTTTTCAACCAACGCATAGCATTTTTCAAGTGTCAATTGCTCCTGAGCCCTAAAATCTTGCCCAAACAAGATTATTATACTAAAAATTAATTTTTTCATCCTTTCTGAATTGCATTGATAATTTGAGTGGAAATATGCACTTTCCGAGCTTCCATTAACGCTATAAATTCATCGTCAGAAATAGCAATGATTCCTTTCACTAAAGTTTGAGCAGCAAATGGAAAAACGGTCATTGAGAAAATGTCTAATAAAAGTTGCTTTGGAGATAGGGGCATTATTTCTCCCAATTCAATTGCTCTTTCAATTTGTTTTACCAATTTTATGGGGTTCGGTCGTTGTTCTTCTTTGAGAAATTTTTCAACAAAATCAGGATTGTTGTTCATTTCCTGAATAATAAACTGAGGCAGAAAAGGATACTCAATCACAAAGGTGATATAACTGGCAGTAAATTTCCTTATTTTTTCAAATAGATCATCGTCTGAATTGAATATCTCATTAATTTGAGGGGCTAATTTGCCAAAAGCTTTCATAAAAACGGCTTCAAAAAGTTTTTCTTTACTCCTAAAAAAGTAATGTAACATTGCTTTGTTTATTCCTGCTTCATCTGCAATCTCTTGCATTCTTGCTCCCATAAAGCCCTTGTTTTGAAATACTTTAAAGGCGGCTTCAAATATTTTTTCTTCTGTTGTCATTGAACTAACTATTAAGTTTAACCATTTGGTTAACAAAGATATCTATTAATTCATATCATCAGTAAAAAAAATTACTATTTTTTATGATTTAGATTTTTGAATAAAAGATTGTTGCAATAAAAAAAGGAGTATTCCACTCAAACAAAAGAACAAAAGGGTACCCAATACAATAAAAACAACAAGGGTAAACGATAAACTATCTTGATGTTGAGAAAACGTAATAGAGGAATCGCTAAACTGCCAAATACTCTTTTTAACACCCATAATAACTAAAACTAATATAAAAAGAAACAATAAAGATTGTACAAGCCAAAAAAGTGTATTTAAAGTAATCCTAGTTAATTTATTTAAAAGTGGAGGTGCAATGTAATAAAACGCCCCTGCCAAAATAATCATCATGTTGATCCCGATTGTAGTGCCCATGGCATGAGCTACTGTAATGTGGGTTCCGTGAGTAAAAAGATTAACCGCCGGAATTGATAGTAGCAAAGCTAAAAATAAGTTAATGGCCACCCAATATTCAGAAGCCATGATGAAACGATAAGGGAAAAAGTAATAATATTTTTTGGACTCAGAAAGTTGCTTTTTCCAATCTATGATTATTTTTATAAAGATAATCCACTCTGTCATACTAACGATATAAGACAAATGATGGATAAATCGACTAGTGGGAACTAAATAAATATGATGCCCCCAATTAAACATCAAATTGAATAGACCAAGAAAATATAAGGCAAAGGCTATTTTTTTGTGAGCCATTTCCGAATTACCACTTATTTTTGTCATCATATAAAGCGAGAATCCATACAAAAGCTGATTTACAGCACCAACAATTGAACCATTTACTTTCCATTGTAGCGTTAAATCAGAAATCAAATCATTTTTAAAATAAGGAAATATCCACAAATAATTCTCTAAAAAAACAAAAAGGAAGAACACAATTCCGGTAAACCACATCCAATAATAAGAGGGCCATTTTTTTTCGGTTAACAAATTTTTCAAAATGAAAAATAAAAAAATGACAAACGAAAGAAAAATGGGTAAAGCCCAGATAGGATTAAACTCCCAATATTCTCTGCCGGAGAAATCTTTTGTAAAATAACTGTAAAATATTCCACAAATAGAAATAAGCCACAAAAGCAAGTGAATTTTTAGCCATTTTGATAGTTTCAGATTAGGAAAAATTTCAAATAAAGCAAGTGATACACAAGCTAATCCACCAATAATTATTCCAAAATATGCAGAGCTAACATGTAAGGGGCGTAACACATGAAAAGGTAATATTCCTTGAGTTGCATCTGTAAAACGGTAAGACTCTGAGGCAAGATGACCAAAAAACATTCCTAACAATAAAAGTGCTAACGCAAAACGCATTAACCAATAACTTGTTTTCATTTTACTTTTTCAACGTATAAGTACCATTTATATTAATTTGATAATCGGTAGGATTAGCAGTTCCGGTTTCATTCATCGCTTTTAAAAAAAACAATAAATCTGTCAACTCTTTATCCGATAACTGAAAAGCCGGCATTTGCTTGACTCCACTTGTAATAATTCCTTTTATATAAGCATCTGTCCTTCCCGGCTTAGACATAATATTGGTTAAATCCGGTCCCAAATAACCACCTAATCCATACATTTGATGACAAGTATGGCAATTGTTTCGTTGCCAAACTTCTTTTCCTGCAGACACTTGTTTTTGTGTAGATAAATTTCGAAGCTCTTTATTTCTATGAGGTTTCAGATAAAGAGAAAAAGAAAATAAAAGAAATAAAACACTTAATGTAATAAATATTTTTAGGGGGGAAAACGAATAAAACTTAGCAACTATAGGCATATTCATTTTTTTTGTTTGTTTCTAAATGCAAGGCAATGGACGATTGATTCACGATAATCATCGCAGTTTGCAACATGTTCTCTAATTCACAACAATTTTGGCAACGGTAATAATAATCTACACACTCCATTAAATCGGTATGAATTTTAATCAACTGTGTTAAAACTTTCATTTTATCTTCTTGACTACCCTGTAAAACTTGGTAGGTCATAATGCTTCTCACTTGCTCTTTAAGTTCATTCAAAATAGCAGAATCAATGATTACGGGGGATTCAAATTCAATCAATTGGGTACATGAAAACTTTTGTTCAATCCCGTAAATTGAGGTAACTATTTGTTGAGCGGCATTAAACGAATAGACCAAAGCTTCCAACAAAGAATTAGAAGCCAAGCGATTGGCACCATGTAATCCTGTACACGAACATTCACCTAATGCATATAAATTTTTCACAGAAGTTTGTCCGTATTCATTTACCGCAATTCCTCCACATTGATAATGAGCAACAGGAACAATGGGTACTAAGTCCTTTTCAGGATGAAGACCTGATGATATAAATCGTTCATAAATGGTAGGAAAATGATCTTTAAATTCGTCTTGATTTAAATGACGAAGGTCTAAATACACAAAGGATTTAGCTGAGTGCTTCAATTCCTCAAAAATGGCGGCTGTAACGATATCTCTAGTCGCTAATTCTCCTCTACTATCAGAATTAAATAAAAATCGTTTACCATGTGAGTTAACCACATAACCGCCAAAACCTCTTACAGCTTCTGAAATCAGAAACAAATTACTTTTACCTTTTTCATACAATGCTGTGGGATGATATTGAATATATTGCATATCGGTAATTGTTGCTCCTGCTCTAAAAGCCATAGCTACTCCATCACCGGTGGCTATCGTTGAATTGGAAGTAAATGCAAACAATTGACCACATCCTCCGGTAGCAAGAACCGTTGTTTTAGCATAAATAATTTTCAATTCTGATTGTGATTCCAACATATACGACATTCCAATGGCTTCATTTTCATCAGAATCCCTATTGGTGATAACATCAACACAAAATGCATTTGGAATCACTTCGATGTTTGCCTCATTCTTAATTCTATTCCACAAAACATCTTGGATATGCCAACCGGTTTGATCTTTGTAATGCACCACGCGGTTTTGAGTATGACCACCTTCCAAGGCCAAAGCAAGCTGACCATCTTTTTCGGTATCGAATACCGCTCCCCATTTGATTAATGCATTCAATCGTTGCGGTGCTTGTTTAATCACCATTTCTACCACTTTGGTATTGCATTTTCCTCTACCTGCTGCTAACGTGTCTTGAATATGTTGCTCAAAACTATCGGTAAGTCGGTTACAAACCGCAGCAATTCCTCCTTGAGCCAAGGAAGTATTGGTTAATCGTGCATCGTTTTTAGACAACACAATAATTTGTAAATCAGGTTGTAGTTCAATTAAATGAATGGCTATGGAAAGTCCTGCTATTCCAGTGCCCGAAATTAATACATCACATGTTTTCATGGGTCTAAATTTGAAGCATTCGTTGAATGGGGTGTTGTGCTTTAGTGATTATTTCTTGTTCTAAAAAAACTTCGGGTGATTCGTCTAAAAGACAAGTATAAATTTTTTCTAACGTATTCATTTTCATAAATGCACATTCACTACAGGCACAAGTATTATCTTCTTTGGAAGGTGCAGGAATGAGTATTTTATCTGGAACTTCTTGTTGCATTTTATACAAAATTCCATGTTCAGTAGCTATAATAAATTTTGTTTTGGGTGAAGATTTTATATAGTTAATCATTCCGGAAGTAGATCCAATATAGTGTGCTGTTCGCAAAATATGAGCTTCTGATTCAGGATGAGCAACTATAACTGCATCAGGATTTTTTTGGTGTAAACGAATTAGTTTTTCCAACGAAAATGCTTCGTGTACCACACAAGAACCTTCCCATAAAACCATATCCCGACCGGTTTCTTTGATAAGAAAATTCCCTAAATTCCTATCCGGTGCAAAAACAATTTTTTGTTCTTCAGGTATTGTGCTAATTACTTTTATAGCATTGGAAGAAGTGCAAACATAATCACTCAGGGTTTTAATTTCTGCCGAACAATTGATGTATGTCACGACCACGTGATTGGGATAATTTTTAAGAAATTCTTCAAATTTATCGGGCGGACAACCATCAGACAATGAACATCCTGCATTTACATCAGGAACGATTACTTTTTTTGACGGATTTAGAATTTTTGCCGTTTCTGCCATAAAATAAACACCGGCAAATACAATAATTTCTGCTTCTGTTGAAGCTGCTTTTCTGGAAAGTTCAAGACTATCACCCACAAAATCTGCAATTTCCTGAATCTCAGGAACCTGATAATAATGAGCTAATAGTATTGCTTTTTTTGTTTGCTTTAAGGCTGTAATTTTTTGTTGTAAAGTCGATACATTCATTTAAATAGGACTTTTTTATCTTATTTGCAATTAAAATTTTTTTTATGTTTTTAAAAAGGTGGAATGAGAAACTAAACCACTAACTAAATCGGCTAACGATGTAGAATCTAAAGCTAATTTTAATTGCTCACGAATAGGTTTATATTGATTGTGAAACGGGCATGGTTTAATTTCTGAACAATCATTTAAACCTAAACTACATCTTTTAAAAATAGCTTCTCCATCAATGGCTAAAATAATATCACTTAATGTAACCTGAATAAGTTTTTCTTTAGAAACAAAAAAACCACCGCCATTTCCTTTCAGGGAATCAACTATATTGTTTCGGGCTAATTTTTGTAAAATTTTAGCCGTAAACGACTCAGGTGAATCAATCTTACGTGCAATTTCTCGCAAACTGATTCGATTACCTTGATCCGTTTCTGCTGCAATTACTAAAGTTGCCCTAACGGCATATTCACATGTTTTAGAAAGCATTTTTTATTTCAAAAATAGTCATAATTCTCCAACAAAAAGCAAATGTATTAACTCTAACAACCCTTATGTATGATTTTAATCATATTAACGCATGCAAAGTCGAATGTTATGAGTTGATAAATGCGTATAGTCAAAATTTTTAGAAGTATTGAGTGGCTTCAAAGTGATTGAATTATTTCTGTAGGGTTGCAAAAAATAATTTCCATTATAGTCTTTATCTTCTAAAAGTTGGGTCATTTGGACAATATCATTTTCATTTAACAAATCGGTGTGAACAGTTGTTCGCACTTCAAAAGGCGTTTTTGATAGTTGTAAAATTGAAAGACATTCTAAAAATTGCTCATAAAACCTAGATTCAGTAATGCTTTTAAACTTAGCTCGGGTTGCTTTAAAATCTAATGCTACATAATCAATCAAACCTAAATCAATGGCTTCTTGTAATCGCTCAGGTTTACTTCCGTTAGTGTCAACTTTAATCAAAAAACCCATTGCTTTGATCAAAAACATTAATTCGATGGATTCTTTATACAACAAACATTCACCACCACTAAAAACAACAGCATCTAATAAACCTCTTCGTTTTTCCAAAAAAGAAAGTAGTTCGGGAATGGAATAATTTCCTTTCCCGAAAACAATCTCCGGATTATAACAATAACTACATTTCATGTTGCATCCCGCAAACCAAAGAATGCACGCAGTTTGGTCGGGATAATCCAATAAAGTAAAAGCAGTGATGCTATGAACAATTTTTTTAGCACTTGGTTTCATTAAAATGTGTGCGTTGTTTGTGTTCTCCTTTTTTACCAATGTTAAAACTTTCTACCGGCCTGTGATAGCCCATTACTCGGGTATAAACTAAACATTTGGTTCGCAATTCGTTGTGTTGTTCTAATACAGAATTAGTTTGAGTTTGTGATTTCATAGTGGTTTGATTTAAGTTTTTCTAACAAAATTTCGTCGCATTTCGGACAGTATTCGTGTTCACCATTCAAATAACCATGAACGGAACAAACACTAAACACTGGCGTAACGGTGATATAAGGTAATTTAAAGTGGGTAATCACTTTTTTTACAAAATTTCTGCAAGCTTCGGGTGAGCTGATTTTTTCATTCATATATAAATGCAAAACGGTTCCTCCCGTGTATTTACATTGTAAATCATCTTGCATCATTAAAGCTTCAAACGGATCTTCGGTAAAATCTACCGGAATTTGTGAACTATTGGTGTAATAAATATTTTCTCCTTCACCGGCTTGAATAATATCGTGATAACGCTTTTTGTCTTCTTTAGCAAAACGATAGGTGGTTCCTTCGGCCGGAGTAGCTTCTAAATTGTATAAATTTCCGGTTTCCTCCTGAAATGCTTTCATACAATTTCTTATATGTTCTAATAATTCTAAGGCCATTTCAGAACCAAAATGACTCGTAATGTCGTGTTTACCATTTGTGAAATTTAAAATCATTTCATTAATTCCATTCACACCAATGGTGGAAAAATGATTCCGAAAATGAGGCAAATAGCGTTTGGTATACGGATACAATCCTCGGTCGTACATCTCTTGCACAAATACACGTTTTTTCTCTAAAGTTGATTTTGAAATGGCTAACAGATGATCCAATTGCTGATACAACTGCAATTTGTTACCGGCATTCAAATAGCCCAAACGAGCCATATTAATAGTAACAACACCAATACTTCCGGTCATTTCTGCACTGCCAAATAAACCATTGCCTCGTTTTAATAATTCTCGCAAGTCGAGTTGCAAACGACAACACATACTTCGAACAGCATTGGGTTTGTAGGCATTCAGGTTTTCTACTTTTTGGCCATTGGCATCAAAAGTGTACTGACTTCCAATAAAATTCTGAAAATAAGACGACCCAATTTTAGCCGTGTTTTCGAATAGCAAATCGGTGTTTTCACCATACCAATCAAAATCTTCAGTAATGTTTACTGTGGGAATGGGAAAAGTAAAAGGTTGTCCATTGGCATCGCCCTCCGTCATCACCGTGTAATAGGCTTTATTAATCATATTCATTTCCGGTTGAAAATGTTCATACCGCATTTCAATAACCTCAGCAACGCCCCTAATCTGTGCTCTATGTGCCAAGTCGGGTGTTGTATGATGTAGAAATAAGTGTGCATTATTGCGTGTAGGAATTTGTTCTTTCAAATCACCCGGAACCACCCAATCCAATGTGATATTCGTAAAAGGTGATTGTCCCCAACGTGCGGGAACATTCAAATTATAAACAAAACTTCGTATGGCTTTCAGTACCTCCTCATAACGTAAGTTGTCTTTAAAAACATAGGGGGCTAAATAGGTATCAAACGAACTAAACGCTTGTGCTCCCGCCCATTCACTCTGCAAAATACCTAAAAAATTAGCCATCTGTCCCAAAGCTTCTCTAAAATGAGAGGGTGGTTTGCTTTCTACACGTCCACGTACGCCATTGAAACCATCGTTTAATAAAACCCGTAAACTCCATCCTGCACAATAACCTGTTAAACAATCCAAATCGTGTATATGGATATCGCCGTTTCGGTGTGCATAGCCTTCTTCTTGTGTATACACTTTATCCAGCCAGTAATTGGCAATAATTTTGCCGGCCACATTATTCACTAAGCCGGCGTTTGAATAAGATGTATTGGCATTCGCATTAATTCGCCAATCGGTTTGCGATATGTATTCTTCAATGGTTTGAGTACTGTCAACATAGGTCGTGTCTTCATTTAATCCGTTAACGTGTTCTCGCTGTAATTTACGCGTATGTCGGTAAAGCATGAACGAACGCATTATTTCATAATATTTAAAGTCAAACAAAACTTTTTCTATGACATCTTGAATTTCTTCAACCGCCCATGTTTCTTTAGTGTCTAATTGTTTCATCACTTCCTCTACCACTAACGGATTAAAGATTTGTGATTCACTTTGAAAAGCTTTTTCAATAGCTTGTGCTATTTTAAATAATTCAAACGGCTTAAAAACACCATTTCTTTTAATAACATATTTTTCCATACATCATGATTTT
>LFEF01037163.1_pt1 | contig 10103 bp, 8 predicted proteins | sample 619371 | NCBI WGS metagenome assembly LFEF01 (sample SAMN03014291, study PRJNA259931) | freshwater metagenome | biome: lake; feature: waterbloom | place: China: Taihu Lake | collected 2006-08 | depth 0 m m
AATTGGGTACAATGGAATTGGTAATGGTCACATTTAGCGTTACCGGTGTGGCACATTGATTCGGATTCGGAGTAAAGACATAAGAACCCGAAGCGGTATTGCTGACCGTTGCCGGACTCCATGTTCCGGTGATGCCGTTGGGTGAAGTGTTTACTAAAGCCGGGATTGAACTACCGGTGCAATAGGTGGCAGAAGTGACAAAATTGGGTACAATGGAATTGGTAATGGTCACATTCAACGTTACCGGTGTGGCACATTGATTCGGATTCGGAGTAAAGACATAAGAACCCGAAGCGGTATTGCTGACCGTTGCCGGACTCCATGTTCCGGTGATACCGTTGGGTGAAGTATTGACTAAAGCCGGAATTGTACTTCCGGTGCAATAGGTGGCAGATGTCACGAAATCGGGAGTGACGGCCGGAGTGACTGTGATATTTACTTGATCGGAAGTGGTTAGTCCACAACTATTTGTTGCGGTTAATGTGACTGTAATTGTACCTGTTGCTGTTGCAGGAATAGTGTAGGATGTGGCTAATGAATTCACATTTGAAAGCGAACCAACAGGAGCACTCCATTGAAAGGATTGTTGACCGGCAACTGAACCGGTTAGGTTAATTGTGCTACCGGCACAAGCGGTAATTGTATCAGGATTTGCAATGGCATAAAAAGGATTGATAGGAGCCACACATCCCAGATTAGTATAAGTAGCTTGTCCCGAGGGAGTAAACAATACTGTAGCACCATCAGCGGCTATGTTTGCCCCAAATGGGTCAACTAATAAGGTTCTGTCATATGTTACTTGGTCTGTACATGCTCCAAAAGACATTATTAGCGTTCTAAAACCTGTACCTGCATTCCCAAAATGACCGCCGGTAACACTTGTATTATTTTGAAATAAAATGTAGACTGTATCCATTAAAGCCCCAAATGAATTTAGGGTAGTATCGTAATTTTCACCTGTAACAAGATAAACCAGTGCGTTTGCCGGTAATACTCCTCCTGTGGGTTGAAGAATTTGTCCACAACCACCATTAGCTACTACATCAGCATTCAAAGCTGCAACCACATTTGCAGTAGTAGCGTTTTGAATAAGACCTTGCCAAGCGTTACTTGGCCATGTTACCGTAAGGGTTGAAGTATTAATAGGAGCAGAGCCAACTTTAAAACGAACCATTTCGTTAAAACCTTCTTGGCCACCGCAGGCATCAACATAAATGGCTTCTATTTCAAAACACTGAGCAGAAGTATTTTGAAAGTAAAATAGCCAAAAGACTAAGATAAAGAGCAGTTTTTTCAATTCAATAAAATAAGGGCAAAGGTAATATAAGATTTATCATTTTTTAAAATGGAATGATTATTTAATTGTTACTTAAATTTTAATCATTAAAAATAGAAATTGAAGCTTTTTTGATAATTAACGCGTCTCAGTGCGAAGGAAAAATTTAAAATACATTTTTATAATTCGGATAACTGTAATACATAATCAGCATTAATAATGGTAGCCTTAAGCAAAAAGAAACCGTATATTTGCCAAAATTATGAATATGGTTCACAAAGCAGGATTTGTCAATATTATCGGTAATCCAAACGTTGGAAAATCAACTCTCATGAATGCAATGGTGGGAGAACGCTTATCGATTATCACTTCAAAAGCTCAAACTACCCGTCACCGTATTTTAGGAATTGTAAATAGTGATGATTTTCAAGTTGTTTTTTCTGATACACCCGGAATCATCAAACCGGCCTATGAAATGCAGGAATCGATGATGCAGTTTGTAAAATCGGCTTTTGAAGATGCAGATGTATTGATTTACATGGTTGAAATAGGTGAGAAAGAATTGAAAGACGAAGCCTTTTTTAATCGAATTATTCACAGTGAAATTCCGGTTTTACTTTTATTGAACAAAATTGACAAATCCAATCAAGAGCAATTAGAGGAGCAAGTAACTTTATGGAAAGAAAAAGTGCCTAATGCAGAGATTTTTGCCGTTTCAGCGTTAGAAAATTTTAATGTAAAGGAAGTTTTCGATCGAATCATTGCTTTATTACCGGAATGTCCTCCTTATTATCCAAAAGATGCGTTAACCGACAAGCCTGAACGTTTTTTTGTGAATGAAATCGTGCGGGAAAAAATCTTATTGAATTACGAAAAAGAAATACCTTATGCAGTAGAAGTGGAAACGGAAGAGTTTTTAGAAGACGAGGATATTATCCGCATACGAGCCATTATTATGGTAGAACGCGATACACAAAAAGGAATTATCATTGGTCACAAAGGTGCGGCTTTAAAAAAAGTGGGCATTCAAGCCAGAGAAGAATTAGAGAAGTTTTTTGGTAAACAAATTCACATTCAACTTTTTGTAAAAGTGAGTAAAGATTGGCGAAGCAATGCGTTTCAATTGCGAAGGTTAGGGTATAATCAAAAGTAGTTACGGGATAACTTTATTAAATTCCTCTTCAAGTTCCCTCATTTGGTCATAACCATTTGATCGAATTTGTCGAGCGATGAAATAAAGTAAAAACCAGCAAAAAACCATCAGTGTCATCACTATTATATCATTAGTAAAAGGTTTATGGATCATGGCATTTGAAATGGCAAACATCATAAACAAAATAAATACTCCGGCAATAATAAAATGTAAAAACATAAAAAATGTCCATAAGGTTTGAGCCGGACCATACATTCCTCTAATATGCGTTGCATTTTTTTCATTTCCTTCTTTTTCCTCTAAATCTATAGACAAATGAGGTGACCAATATTTTTGTCGTTCACCGGAAAAAGTATATTGTATGTGATAATTTCTAATTTTCATAAAAATTCCGGTGCTAACACTCGATTTATGCTCCACAAATTTTTGTCTCACAGAATCAATATTTTCCTCTACATCAATTTGAAATCGGGGACGTAAGGGGATGCTTGATGATTTTTCCATGTTGATTCGGAAATTTAGATTAACGTACTAAGTTAATAAAAAAATTGATATTGTATTCATTAATACTACCTTTGCACCATATTTTAAAATATCATGAATAATATTGTAGCCATAGTAGGAAGGCCTAACGTAGGAAAATCAACCCTTTTTAATCGATTAATCAAACGAAGAGAGGCCATTGTTGATGCTGTGAGTGGTGTTACCCGCGACCGAAATTATGGAAAAAGTGAATGGAACGGTAAAGAGTTTTCTGTAATTGATACCGGAGGATACATCAAAGGTTCTGAAGATATTTTTGAAGGAGAAATACGGAAGCAAGTTGAGTTAGCTATTGATGAGGCGGATGTTATTTTGTTTGTGGTTGATGTTGAAGAAGGTATTACTCCGATGGATGATGAAGTTGCTAAGCTGTTGCGTAAAGTCACTAAACCGGTCTTATTGGTGGTGAACAAAGTAGATAACGCCATGCGGGAAAAAGACGCTCTTGAATTTTATAATTTAGGTTTAGGCGATTATTATACGATTTCCGGTACTTCCGGTAGTGGAACAGGCGATTTGTTGGATCAAATGATTACTGTTTTTCCGGAAAAACCGGAACCGGTTCAAGAAGAAGTTGAGTTACCTCGTTTTGCTGTAGTTGGACGTCCGAATGCCGGAAAATCGAGTTTTATCAATGCGTTAATTGGTGAAGATCGGTATATCGTAACGGATATTGCCGGAACCACCAGAGATGCTATTGACACTCGATACAACCGCTTTGGATTTGAGTTTAACTTAGTAGATACGGCCGGAATCCGAAGAAAAGCAAAAGTAAAAGAAGATTTAGAATTCTATTCGGTGATGCGTTCGGTTCGGGCCATTGAGCATGCCGATGTTTGTATTTTAATGATTGATGCTACACGTGGATTTGAAGGACAAGACCAAAGCATCTTTTGGTTAGCCGCCAAAAACCGTAAAGGAATTATTATATTAGTGAACAAATGGGATTTGGTTGAAAAAGACACCATGTCCACTCGTGATTATGAAGCTAAAATCAGAAAAGAGATTGAACCCTTTACGGATGTGAAAATATTGTTTGTTTCCGCTCTAACGAAGCAACGTTTGCTTAAAGCGTTGGAAGAAACGGTAAAAGTTTTTGAAAACAGAAAGCAACGTATCTCCACTTCAAAATTCAACGAATACATGTTGAAATTGATTGAAGCCTTTCCACCGCCGGCTTTAAAAGGAAAATATGTAAAAATTAAATACTGTATGCAATTGCCTACACCAACCCCACAGTTTGTGTTTTTTGCTAATTTACCACAGTATGTAAAAGATCCATATAAACGATTCTTAGAAAATAAAATCCGTGAAAACTGGGATTTTTCAGGGGTTCCGATTGATATTTATATTCGGGAGAAGTAAACATTAGGTTTATATTAAACCATTAAGAAATTAAGGTTCATTAAGTTTATTGTAGCTTGATTAACCTTTTTTTTTGAATTTCATTATATTTAGTCATTTGATAAATGTTAAATATTCTGTAAGAAATTTTAACGTTTGATACTAAAATTGTTATTTCGCTGTTATAGAATTTTCTCACAGTTAAATTAGTATTATGTTTAAACCACTATTTGCCGTTCTTGTTTTGTTTTTTGTTTCTACGCTAAACGCTCAAAGTTTAGTTTCTATTAAAGGGAAGGTTATTGATGAACAAACCAAACTTCCACTTGAATCCGCTACCATTTATCTGACATCTAAAAAAGATTCAACGGTTATTGCGTATTCTATTTCAGAAAAAAACGGGAATTTTATATTAAAAGCACCTAAAAGTACCAATCCATTACAATTAAAAGCTTCTTTTATTGGATATGCCACCAAAAGTCAGGAATTATCACAATTGATTGCCGATACGGAAATAGGTTTTCTTACGTTAACGGAGTCCGGGACAACCCTTGGAGAAGTTGAGGTAAAAGGAGAAGCACCTCCGGTTCGTATTAAAAATGACACGCTAGAGTTTGATGCAGCTTCTTTTAAAGTGGGAGCCGATGCAAACGTTGAAAAACTATTGCGACAGTTACCGGGGGTTGAAATTTCTCCGGAAGGTAAAATTACTGTCAATGGGAAAGAAGTAAATCAAATCTTAGTCAACGGAAAGCCTTTTTTTGGCAAAGACGGTAAAATCGCTACCCAAAATTTACCAGCTGAAATTATTGAGAAAATACAAGTAGTAGATACTAAAACTAAAGCAGAGGAACTCTCGGGAGATACGGCCTCCGGTGAGGAAAAAACAATTAATTTGACTATTCAAGAAGATAAAAACCAAGGTTATTTTGGTAAAATTATGGGCGGTTATGGTTCAGATGAACGGTACGAGTCCAGTTTGTTACTCAATTGGTTCAAGGGAGATCAAAAAATTAGTGTTTTGGCCTCAGCAAATAATATTAATTCAGTTGGATTTTCGATGAATGAGATTTTTGATAATATGGGTGGCGGTAGAAATGTTTCGGTTTATTCCAATGATGATGGTTCATTTGGTATAAACGGGATGAATTTTGGGGGTAATAACGGTTTAACAACATCCAATTTAATTGGCGTAAATTATGCCGATAAATGGTTTAAAAAAGTAGAGGTCAACAACAATTATTTTTTCACGAATACTGAATCTGACAACGTAACACGATCTTCAAGAACCAATTTATTGCCTACGGAAACAACATTTACAGAATCGGTTTCCAATTCCAATCGGTTGGGGAATTCTCATAACGTAAGTATGAATTTTGAAGTAAAGTTTGACTCTTTAACGAGTATATATATAGAACCCAAGTTGGTTAGAAGTATCAATAAAGACCGCTTTTCCAGTCAACAGGAAACTAAAAATCAAGCAGATGTGGTATCGAATGAAAGCATAAACGATACGTATTCAGATGTAGATAACACTTCTTTTGAAAATTACATGCTGTATTATCAACAGTCGAAAAAGAAGAAAAACAGAGGATGGAGTGTTTCTTTACAAAATGAACATCGAAAATCGGCAACATTTTCATCCATAAATTCTTCTACGTTCTATTATTTAACTGCTGAACCGGATGATATTCGAAATCAGAATTTAAATCGTGACAATACATTTAATAAAATAACTTCTGAAATTCGATATGGAGAACCTTTGGCTGATTCTATAAAATTAAGCATGGCAACAGAAATAGATTATTATGGTTCAAAAGATAAAGAAACTACTTTTGATTTTGATGAACTCTCAGGTAGTTATGATAACTTTAATGCGTTGTTATCCAATGAAATCAATTCAAATGTAGTAAAAATTTATCCGTCTGCCGGGTTAAGTTGGAATAAGAAGAAAATGAATGCACGGATTAACTTCGGTCCTGAGTTTGTGACCTTTAAAAATGAGTCCGATTATTTAGGTGAACAAACCCAATTGAACAAAAATTTTGTTTTTCCACGGGCTAATGCTAACTTGTATTATTCACTTACAAAAAGCAAATCCATTTACATGAATTATAATTTCAGAATGGAATTGCCATTAGCGAATCAAATTTTACCGGTCATTAATTTATCGAATCCTTTGAACACGATTGTTGGAAATGAAAATTTAAATCCGACTCAACAGCACAATATGTATATGAACTTCAACAATTATGATTGGCAATCGAGAAGTGGTTTTTTCTTTTACGGTGGTATGAATATATATAAAGACCAAATTGTTTCGTCTACTGTTTTTGATGAAAGTTTTCGTGCTCAAACTACTTATGAAAATGTAGATAAGGGGATTAACAGTTATCTGGGTGCTTCATGGAGTAAGACGTTTAAAAAAGAAAAACGAAGTTTACGATTAAGTGTTGGAGTAGATGGCGGTTATAACCTTAATCAAGGTTTAACGAATGCAGAACTTTATGAAGCGAGAGGTTGGCGAATGGAACCAAGAGTAAGTTTAAATTGGACTATTGAAGATTTAATTACGATAGCCCCCTCTTATAATTACACATTTAATTCAACTGATTTTACCAATTATGTGATTGATAATGCCAATAATTTTGTACACCGATTCAAAATGGAATTTACCAGTTATTGGCCTAAGAAAGTTGTTTTTGGAAATGATTTTGGGTACACCTATAATTCCAACATAGCCGATGGTTTTCAAAAAGATTTTTATTTGTGGAATACCAGTTTAGGTTACAATTTCTACAAAGACCGTTTGCTTGCAAAAGTGAAAGTGTACGACGTTTTAAACCAAAATGTGGGTGTGCGAAGAACGATTACACCAACGGCCATTACTGATGCAGAAAATTTAGTTTTGCAACAATATGTAATGTTTTCATTGACTTACAAACTGGATAAATTTGGAGGGAAGAAGGACAATGAAGGAGGAATGTTCTTTATAGATTAAACAAAAAGCGACTTGATAATTCAGGTCGCTTTTTGTTTATAATTTTTTTTTTGATTTTACCAGCTTCCTCCGGCACCTCCGCCACTAAAGCCTCCGCCACCGAAACCTCCGCCGAATCCACCACCGGATGAACCGCCACCGAAACTTCCGCCGCCGCTTCTTCCGAGACTGCTTAAGATAATAATGTCCATTAAATCCGATCCGGAAAAACGTCCGGAACCTCCATTGCGGTTATTTTTGTTGCCTTTTGATGCTATAATTAAAAAGATAATGATAAATACCAGTACCATCAGCATTGGAATGGCTCCACCTTTGTCTGACTTTCGACTGCCTTTGTAGGTCCCTTTTAAAACTTCAAAAATAGCGTCTGTACCTTTGTCTAAACCACGATAGTAACTTCCTGCTTTAAACTCCGGTAAAATGATATTTCTGATTAATTCTCCTGTTATTCCCGCTGTCAGTTTATCTTCTACGCCATATCCCGGTGAAATATGAATACGACGGTCGTTTTTAGCTAACAAAATAACAATACCATTGTCTTGTTCTTTCGTTCCGCCAATTCCCCATTCTTGTCCCCATTTTGGAGCTAATAATCCAATATTTTCGCCTTTTAAATCCTCAATGGTGATGATGACAATTTGGGTTGTGGTGGTATCCGAATAACGAATTAATTTCTCTTCTAACGTTTTCTTTTCAATATCCGACAACACCTTGGCATAATCATATACACTGGTTTGAAAACTAGGTTTGTCAGGAATAGTAAATTGAGCCATTACCGAAAGAAGTGGTAACAACAATCCGAATACAATCAACAAATATCGTATGATTACTTTCATTTAGCTTCTGGATATTTCGTTGGAAAGTTCATTACTATCATCTGTTTCATATGGAAAAAATTCTTTTAAGCGTTCGCCGGCTCTTTCTATGCCTTTAACCAAACCTTCTTTGAATTGTTTGTGTTTAAAGTGTTCAATAACAATGTCTTTGGTACATTCCCAAAAATCACTTTCTACTACATCATCAATGCCTTTATCACCAATAATGGCAAAAGTATGATCATCCACACCCACATAAAAAAGCACTCCGTTGCGTGCATCGGTTTTGTACATTTTTAATTCATCAAACACTTCTCTTGCTCGTGCGATGGGTGGAGTATCAGAATGTTTTTCAATGTGCACACGAATTTCACCTGAAGTGTTTTTTTCAGCTAAAGCAATCGCCTGAACAATTTCTTGTTCATCTGCCGCATTCAGAAAATTTTCTGTACTAGACATGGTTTAGAATTTTACTTCTGGAGCTTTTTCTGCACCCGGTTCCGCATCAAAGAATGGTTTTTCTTTGTATTTCCCTAAAAACAAATTGTTTGGGAATTTCAAGATATGATTGTTATATACTTCAATCGTTTCATTAAAACGAACACGAGCGGTTTGAATCGTATTTTCTGTACTGGCCAATTCATCTTGTAATTTCAAGAAATTTTGGTTGGCTTTCAATTCAGGATAAGCTTCAACCGTTACTAATAATCTTGACAAAGCAGAAGAAACACCGCTTTGTGCTTGATTAAATTGTGCCAATTGCTCCGGTGTAACATTGGTGGGGTCAATGGTTGTTTGTGTAGCTTTCGCTCTGGCAGAAATAACTGCTTCTAAGGTGCTTTTTTCAAAATCAGCGGCACCCTTAACTGTGTTTACTAAATTTCCAATTAAATCATTTCTGCGTTGGTAAGACGTTTGCACATCTCCCCATGACTTATTTACGGCTTGACTTTTTGTAATTGCCGTGTTTTGAATTCCCACAACGTAAAATCCGATGACTAAAATTAGTCCTACTATAATCCCTACGGGTAATAACCATTTTCTCATATTATTTGTTTTTTAAGGTTTTGAGTTGCTGAGTTACTAAGATGCTGAGTAACTGAGTTTCTTTATATTTTATGTGTTTACATTTACCTATTACCAATTACCATCCTAAAGTCCATCTTTAATTTGCAGTAGTTGAGCTTTTATTCCTTCTAATTTGCTGATGATTTCAAATTTATCCAACGTTTTCTTCTGTCCTTCTTTCAAATGAGTTTTGGCACCTTCTAAGGTAAAGCCGCGTTCTTTTACCAAATGATAAATCAATTGAAGATTTTTTACATCTTCGGGGGTAAACATTCGGTTGCCTTTTGCATTCTTTTTAGGTTTCAGAATATCGAATTCTTTATCCCAAAACCTGATTAAAGAGGCATTCACATCAAATGCCTTGGCTAATTCTCCAATGCTATAATATCGTTTTTCTGGTAAGTTTAAATGCATTAGTCGAGTGCTTGGTTTTCTTGGTTAGCTAATTTTGAAATCGCAATATATTCTTCGGCAGAAATGCTACCGTAATAGAAATTAATTGGGTTAATCGGTTCACCGTCTTTATGTACTTCGTAGTGGAGATGCGGAGCTTCACTTCGACCTGTGCTTCCCACAAACCCGATAATGTCACCACGTTTTACTTTTTGACCGGCTCTGACTTTGTATTTACTCAAATGGGCATAAAAGGTTTCATATCCAAAACCATGCTTAATTATGATTAAATTCCCATATCCTGACATTGAATTATCTGCCTTATACACTACACCATCACCGGAAGCATAAACAGGTGTACCCGTTTTTGCAGAAAAATCCATACCATAGTGAAATTTTCTGATTTTGGTAAATGGGTCATTTCGATACCCAAAACCGGAAGCCATTTGTTTCAAGTCCTCATTTTTAACCGGTTGAATCGCCGGAATGGCGGGTAATAATTTTTTTTTT
>LFEF01012313.1_pt1 | contig 10100 bp, 10 predicted proteins | sample 619371 | NCBI WGS metagenome assembly LFEF01 (sample SAMN03014291, study PRJNA259931) | freshwater metagenome | biome: lake; feature: waterbloom | place: China: Taihu Lake | collected 2006-08 | depth 0 m m
CTGGCCAGCTGGATGCGCGGATTGGCGCGCGAACTGGAGCTGCAGGGCTGTCAACCGGCCCGCTTGTTTGAGCAAGCCGGGCTTGACATTGCCCTGCTGGAGTCTCCGGAAGCACGCTATCCCGTGCCACAAACCACCCTGCTGTGGCAAAAAGCCGTTCAGGCCACGGGTGATGAAACGTTGGGCATCAAAGCCATTCGGCACATCACGCCAGCAACCTTTCACGCAGTGGGGCTTAGCGTCATGGCCAGCGAGACCCTGGAGCAGGCGTTTGGTCGCATGCGAAGGTTTGCCGATCTCGTCACAGACGCCAGTGCAATCGAGCTTCAAACCACCGAGTCTGAATTCATTGTTGAACTCAAACTGAGGGAAGGCGCTCAACCCGCACATCAATCCACCGATGGTTTTCTTTGCTTGTTGGCCAACGCCGGCAAAGGCCTGGGAGAGCCGGGTTTGGTGCCTTTGCGGGTTGAATTAAGTCGCCCTGCACCGCAAACAGGCAACCTGGAGTTCTTTGAAAAAAGCTTTGCAGCTCCCTTGATATTTGGCTGCGAAACCATGCGTATCGTGTATGCGTTGGCCACCGTACACACCCGCCTGAAGGGCGCAAACCCCTTGATTGCAGAACACCTCGACCAGGCCAGCCAGGCGGCTATCGAACGCCTTAAACCTGTGAATAGCGTCAGCCGACAATTACGTACCTGGATATTGCAACAATTGGAACACGGCGCGCCCACCATAGAACAGGCTGCTTCCACCATGCACATGAGCGCTCGCAACCTTCAGCGTAAACTGGCGGAAGAAGGTACCAGCCTCGCGGCCATGGTGGAAGACATTCGACAACACGAGGCCCAGCGACGCCTGAAACATACCAGCGACACACTCACCGCAATCGCACTAGACCTTGGGTTTTCCGATGCCTCCGCCTTTAGCAGGGCATGCAAACGATGGTTTGGCAAAAGCCCCAGCGAAATCCGCCAGGGCTAGTGCCCTCTCTGGCCACTAGTCGAGGTGGGCTGGCTTTTTCCTGGGCAATGGCGATGCCATTTCGCTTAAGGGAGGCGGCACTTCAATCTCAGGTACCTTGGCAATTCGACTACGAAATAAATCAGTTCGTGCCAAGAAAATTGTGGTTACTGGCACAGTAATAGACAGGAAAATCACAATCAGCCAAGGGTGCAACGTCAGCGAGAAATCCACAGCAGAAAAATACACAATACTGGCCAAGGTAACCAACCAAGCCGAGAAGCTGTAAGCAAGTGCCGTGGGGTGCATGCGCTGAAAAAAGCTTTTAAACCGCAAAATCCCGATTGCTGAGGAAAGCGTAAACACACCCGAGACCACAAGCAGTACGCCGACCACGATTTCAATCCACAAAGGTGCCGCAATAATCATTCAATCACCTCGCCACGCAGCAAAAACTTGGCCATGGCCGCGGAGCCAACAAACCCGAACAAAGCAATTAACAAGGCCGCTTCAAAGTACATTTCACTTTGATACCGAATTGCCAACACCATCAAGGTCAACATGCCAATGGTGTACATCAAGTCCATGGCTAACACCCTGTCTTGAGCCCTCGGACCCACCAACATGCGATACAAAGTCAAACCCATGGCCAGAGAATAGAAAGCCAATGTCACTATGATGGATACAAACAAAAACGTACTCATTGAAAAATCTCCATGAGAGGTTTTTCGTAGCGGTTCTTGATGGTTTGGATTTCCTCCTCTGCATTTTTCATGTCGAACACATGCACCAACAGAGCACTGCGATCCAAGGCCAACTCAGACCAAATTGTGCCCGGAATTACGCACAGAATTGCCGCCAGCACAGCCAAACCATTTGGATCACGCAAGTCGAGTGGAACAACCACAAAGTCGCCCTTGGGCACCTTGTCGCCGGTGGCCAAAGTTCCTCGGAGAATACGCCAATTCCAAACCACCACATCCAGCCCCACGCGCCAAAACAAAACGAACGCCAAGCCGGGTCTTTTGAAAAACACGGGCACAGGCCTTAGGGGTTGAACAAGCACAGGGACTAGCACACCCAACACCACCGCAAACAACCAGTGGCCCAGGCCATAAGACCGATTCAAAACAAGCCACAAGGCGATCAAGCCCAGTGTTAGCAAAGGGTCGGGCAATAACTTGCGGATCATGGCGCCTCCTGGTCAAGACGATAGGCATTGGTGGGCGCCAACTGAGGCTTGGCCGACAACACGGCCTGGATATAGCCCTGCGGAGAATGAAGCGCCTGCGACGTTTGCTTCGCAAACTTCATGACCACTTCGGCCCGAACAGTCAACAGCACCGAAAAAACAATCAATAATGCCACTGGCAGATACTCGATGGTACGCAGCAATGGGGCTGGACGCTCGCTGGTCATCCAGAAAAACCGAATACCGATCCGTGTTAATGCCACCAAAGCAAACAGACCTGAGACAAACAACATCACCATGAGCGTCCACATACCAGGCGTCGTGGTGAAATCGGTGTCGGCAATTGGAAGCAAGGCCGACACAACCGCAAACTTGCCCAAAAAACCGGACAAAGGCGGCAGGCCAGCCACCAACAAAGTGCACACAATGAAGGTAAGGCCTAGTAAAGCAATCGACCCCGGAGTTGGCTTGCCAATTAAGGCCTCTTCATTGTCATCAAGGTTGACGTCCGGATTAAGGCGCGACTCGGCAAAACCGAAAGGCAGACTGACGTCCTCTTCTTCGTCTTGTCGACGCTGCGCAGCTTCCATATCACGCACGCGGTCCATCAATTCAGTCAATAAAAACAGGGCCGCCACAGCGAAGGTTGAACCCAAAAGATAGTACAAGGCACTCGCGGTTACATCAGGGATACCTAAGCCAACCACGCAAATCAGAATACCCGAGGACACTGTAATGGAAAAAGCTGCCGCCCGTGCCGGGCTGGTGGCAGTCAACACGCCCAATGATCCGCATGCCATGGTCAAAAGACCGCCCCACACAAGCCAATCACTGCCAAAGCCTGCAGAGCCCTGCGACTCTTCCGAAAACAACAAGGTGCTTAGACGCAACAACACATACACACCCACCTTGGTCAGCAAGGCGAACACGGCAGCTGCTGGCGCGCTGGCTGACGAATAAGCAGGCACCAACCAAAAGTTAAGCGGCCACATCGCCGCTTTGGCCAAAAACGCCACGCCCAGTACTGCACAACCTGCATGGAACAAGGGGCGATCCGCTTGAGAAATGAATGGAATCTTGGCTGCCAAATCGGCCATGTTGAGCGTGCCTGTGATGCCATAAATCATGGCAGCCCCGACCAGAAACAACGATGATGCCGTGAGGTTGATTGCGATGTAATGCAAACCTGCACGCACCCTCAGGCGGCCCGACCCATGCAACAGCAAACCATAAGACGCTGCCAGCATAACCTCAAAAAACACGAATAGGTTAAACAAGTCACCGGTGAGGAACGCACCGTTAATTCCCATGAGCTGTACTAAAAACAGGGGATGAAAATGAGACCCCGCCTTGTGCCAACGTGCCATTGAAAAAACGTAAGCCGCAAAACCCACCAAGGCGGCCAGTGTCAGCATAAGTGCCGACAATTGATCAAGTACCAAGACGATACCGAAAGGCACATCCCAGTTGGATGGCAGGTAAATACCAATGGACCCTGCACTTCCACTTTCCTTGACCCACACCAACAGGGCCAACGCAACTCCAAGATTGACCAGACCAGCAAACAAACCCAGGCTAATTTTTAAGCGATACCGTCGCTCGCCCAACAGCAACATGGCGCAGGCCATTAACAGCGGGAAAAGAATTGGGGCGATTATGAGATGCGGCATCAAACCCTCAAGCAGACGCATCATTCAGCGTCTCCTTTGCCATCCACATGGTCATTACCAAAGAAGCCCCGCTGCGCCAGCAATACAACCAGAAACAGTGCTGTCATGGCAAAACCAATGACAATCGCTGTCAGTACCAAAGCCTGCGGCATGGGGTCTGTATAGTTCATCAAACTGGCCTCTAGCTCCGGAACCAGAATTGGCTCGCTGTCTACCGCCAAGCGTCCCATGCTGAAGATAAACAGGTTGACTCCATAGCCCAGTAAGCAGAAACCGATGATGACCTGGTAGGTGCGCGGGCGTAAAATCAGCCACACACCGCAAGCGGTTAAAATTCCAATCGCAACCGAAAGTACCAGCTCCATCATGCATCCCCTTTGTCGTCATGAATGACTGCGCGTCGATGACCACGCAAAGATTGGTGACCCAAGGCAGTCAATATCAACAAGGTTGAACCCACCACCAAAGTGAATACCCCAATGTCATAGAACAAGGCGCTGGCCACATGCAATTCGCCAATCAGCGGAATATTCAAATGCGCGGTGTGGGTCGTCAAAAATGGATAGCCAAACATCAACGCGCCCAAACCAGTTCCTGTGGCTACTAGTAAACCGCTGGCGATCCACAGGGGCGGGCGCAAAGGCAGGTGAGTTTCTACCCAACGGGTTCCCGAAATGATGTATTGCAAAATGAACGCCGTGGACAACACCAAGCCAGCAACAAAACCACCGCCAGGTTCGTTGTGACCCCGCATGAAAAGATAGACGGCAATGACTGCTGCAATTGGCAACACAGCTCGCACCAGCACCGCAGGCACCAGCAAGTATCCCTTGGCTGTGTCAATGTCTTGATCACTCGAAATGAGATCGGTCGCAATGTCCACAGGAATGGCGCGCTGCTGCGTTGGAATGTCCACGCTCTCGGCCGCGGGGCGGAAACGGCGAAGCAAAGCGTAGACCGTTAGCGCGACCACACCGAGCACGGTGATTTCGGCCAGAGTGTCGAACCCTCGAAAATCAACCAGCATGACGTTGACCACGTTGGTACCCCCGCCCTCGGGCAAGGCTCTTTCCAGAAAAAATGGAGAAATGCTTTGCGGAAAACTTCGACTCATCGCGGCATAAGACAACAAGGCCAAGCCAACCCCAGCGGTGGAAGCCAACAAGAAATCACGCGAGCGTCTTGCCCTTGCTTTAACTTTAATGAGCAACGGCTGACGAGTTTGCACCTCCTCACGGCGATTGGGTAACCAACGCAGGCCCAGCAAAATCAACACAGTGGTGACCGCTTCAACTGATAGCTGCGTTAACGCAAGATCGGGGGCTGAAAACCAGGCGAATGTGACGACAGTGGTTAATCCCGCCACGCTCATCAAAGCCAGCGCGGTCAAGCGGTGATACTTGGCCTGCCAGGCAGCGGCAATTGCAGCCCCACAACCAACCGCCCACAACAAAGCAAACATCGGGGAAAACGGCAACTGTTCCCGACTTGCCACGTTCAGCCAATCAGACAGAGCCACTCCGTAAAGTGGTGCACCAGCCGCGACCACGGTGAATAACATCACCAGCAGCAACTGCGGCTGAAGGCGTCGCGTGCTTACAAAACGCATGCCAGCGCGCGCACCAACCACAAACAAAGCCAAGACGCTGCGAAACAACTTCTTGCCACTTAAAATCCCAATGACCGGTGCCACCTTGACACCACCGGTATTCATACCCCGGCGCATCCACAAGTACAACAAAATTCCGCCAAACAACGCAACGAAGCTCATCAGCAGCGGCAAATTAAAACCATGCCAAATTGCCAAGTCAAATTGAGGAAGGTCTCCAGCCACCACAGGCGTAGCCGCTGTCACCAAAATGGCCTGTATCACCAAATGCGGTAACACACCCACCGCTAAACAAATCAACACCAGCAGCTCAACAGGCACGCGCATCCAGTGGGGTGGTTCATGTGCCGGTTTGGGTAACATGGTGCAACGGTCCGGGCCAAAAAACACATCCACGGTAAAGCGCAATGAATACACCACGCTAAAAATACCCGCCAGCGTTGCAACATAAGGCAAAGCGGTTGAGAACCACGGCACCGAGCTTACAAACACCGCTTCGGTGAAAAACATCTCCTTGGAAATGAATCCGTTTAACAGCGGTACACCAGCCATGGCGGCCGACGCCACCATCGTGAGCGTTGCAGTAATCGGCATGGCACGGCGCAAACCACTCAACCTTCGAATGTCGCGAGTGCCTGTTTCGTGATCAATAATTCCCACCGCCATAAACAGCGATGCCTTAAAAGTGGCGTGGTTGATAATGTGGAACACCGCCGCAACTGCGGCCAGTTGACTATTCATGCCAAGCAGCGTGACGATCAAACCCAAATGCGAAATGGTTGAGTAGGCCAGCAGACCTTTGAGATCGTTTTGAAAAATTGCGGCAAAACCACCCAGTAGCAAAGTGGCCAGCCCCGCGCAGGTAACCAGCCAAAACCATTCATCCGTACCCGCCAAAACCGGCCAAAAACGCGCAAGTAAAAACACACCCGCTTTTACCATGGTGGCCGAGTGTAAATACGCGGATACTGGTGTGGGGGCAGCCATGGCATGCGGCAACCAGAAATGAAAAGGAAACTGGGCGCTTTTTGTGAAAGCCCCCAATAGGACCAGCAACAACATAGGTGTGTACAAGGCATGCGATTGAATGTTGTCCTTCGCGGCCAACACCACGTCCATGTCGTAACTACCGGCGATGTGACCTAGTATCAGCAAGCCAGCGAACAAGCAGAGACCACCAGCGCCTGTCACGGTCAAGGCCATGCGTGCACCGCGTCTTGCATCTTTGCGGTGATACCAGTACCCGATCAGTAAAAATGAAAACAGGCTGGTCAGCTCCCAAAATACAGCCAACTGAATCAGGTTGCCAGACAGCACTACCCCACTCATTGCGCCCATGAAGGCAAGCAAGAAGGAAAAGAAACGTGGCACAGGATCAGAGGGAGACATGTAGTAACGGGCATACAGCACCACCAAGGCACCAATACCCGACACCAGCATGGAAAACATCCAGGCAAAGCCATCCATGCGAACCACAAAACTTAAACCCAGCGAGGGAATCCACGTGTATTCCTCCCTCAATACAGTCCCGGCCGCCACTTCAGGATACAAGCTAGCTACCTGCACGGCGCACAGCAACGCAATAGCGCCTGCAAGTGTGGATTCGGCATTGCGCGCATTGGCCGGCATGAATGCGGCAATCAAGCTTCCGGCAAAAGGAAGCAGTACAAGGCTTAGCAGAGGCAAAGTACTCATCGACACATCAGCTTGATCAAGTTAAAGGGCAAACGCAGACCCTGCCTCGTGCTTCAAGACCAGGTCGAAATTTGCAGGATTGAACTACAAAACCCGATAACGGGAAGTAAAAACAGAAACTTAGTGAATTGCGTCGTACTTGGTGTATGCGCTTACATCACCATTTTTACCAATTAACAATACATTGTACTCGGCGCGTTTGTGCGGAAAATCGGGATGCTCCATGCCCGGAGAACCCATGGGCATGGCTGGCACTGACAGACCCACCGCATCTGGTTTTTCCGCAATCAATTTCTTGATGTCTTCAGCAGGCACGTGTCCTTCGACCGCATAGCCTGCTACTTTGGCGCTGTGACAACTACCGTATTGCTGAGGCATACCCAAAGCGGCACGGAATGAGTCGGTATTCTGAACATCGTTCACCTTCACGGTGAAGCCGTTCTCCTTCAGGTGCTCAACCCACTCCGAGCAACATCCACAGGTGGGTGTTTTCCAGACCTCGACAAAGTTATCGCCCTGCTGAACGACTTCCGCCGGTTTTTCGCTGCAAGCTGCCATCAGACTGGAAGAGGCCAACAGCAACACTGCAAGGCCATGTTTCATACACAATTTTTTCATTGAATCAACTCACTTTGAATTCAGTATCGATCAAGCCGGGAAGAATCAAACGGACTTGATCGCCGCCTTTTAGAGGCCCTACGCCCTCGGGAGTTCCTGTGAAAACAAGATCACCCTCTTGCAGGGTAAACACCTGACTCAAGTAACGCACGATAAACGGAATTGGAAACAGCATTTTCCGGACATCACCGTGCTGCCGAATTTGTCCGTTCAAATGCATTTGAAACTCAATGCTGTGCGGGTGCTCAATGTGCTCTGCGGGCACAAACTGTGTCACTGTAGCGGAACAGTCAAAACCCTTGGCCACAGCCCAAGGCAAGCCACCCTGCTTGGCTTTGGTCTGCAGATCGCGTGCGGTCAGATCAAGGCCTAGGCCATAGCCGGCGATGTGCTTCAATGCCTTGTCTTCGGCAATGTTTTTTCCACCCTGCCCCACCAGTAAAACCAGTTCGGCCTCGTAATGCACATCACTTGAGTGTGCCGGCAACACAATCGGTGTTCCCGGCGGGTGCAGGGCCGATGTGGGTTTCATAAACACCACCGGATCTTCCTCGGGTCGATTGCCCAACTCGGCAATGTGTGCGGCGTAATTTCGACCGATGCAAAAAATATTGCGAACCTGGACTGCTCTGGTTTGCTGAGCCAGCAAGGCGACATGGGGCATGGGACATCCTGAGAGATCATATATCGTGCAATTGTTCAATTGTGCATCAAGACAGCGTCTCGTCCATAAAGACGATACGATTTCAGTTGCGTACAGTACCTGAATTTGTCAACATCAAAAAAAACTGCACCCACAGCATGAAATTACTGGTTGTTGATGATCACTTACTGTTTCGCGAGGGGCTACGCCACATCTTGGTGAGACTTGACCAGACCGTTGACATACACGAGTGTGGCACTGTGCAGGAGGCTGTCGCAGTTGCGAACCACATCAGCGAATTTGACCTGCTGTTGCTGGACATGCAGCTGCCAGGTCTTCAAGGTCTGGAAGGCCTGCTGGCACTGAAGGGCGCATTCCCAACCAGCCCAATTACCCTGATTTCCGGCGCTGCGGACCAACGCGCGATTGCAGAGGGGATACGCTGTGGAGCCCAAGGCTTTGTCTCGAAATCCGGCAGCGCTGAAGACATGTTGAACGGCCTGTGGAAAGTCATCAACGGTGAACATCACATCCCCCCGAAATCAGCAATTCGCAAGGCGATGGCATCCGGCTTCCCTTTGGTTCACAAGCCGCTCAGTGCAGCCAAATTGCGAACCTTGCTGTCGCACCTGCTCGGTAGCTCGTGAAGAGCAGGTACACCCAGGCTAGATGCCCGACTCTTTCAGAAAGGGCCCAAAACAGGTGTCAAGCTCTGCCTTCTGGCACATCATGAATTTGGAGCCGGTGGCATGCATCACGATGTAATTGGTGGCCACGTTGCCATTGGGTACTTTGTGCCCCATGCAATCCGGCTGGTCATTCACCTGCACTACGGTGTCGACCCACTTGTAGAACCCCTGTGAATCAGGCCGCAAACTGATGTCATACCGTGTTTGAACCACCTGACCGCCACTGAGAATTTGCGTGGTTCCATCGGGACGAATGTCATAAATTTCGGAACAGGCTTGTTCAGGCAGGTTGATTCGCCACAAGCCCACCAACGGGTGCTCCGGAGGCAATTGGGTTTCCGCGTGCGACATGGTCGCGAAAGCTGCCAAAAAAATACCCAGCAAACCAAACCGATACTTCATACAACCCCCTGCACTATTGCTTATTGCGATTAGCATACTGAGGCTTTTCGGGAAGAACAAGCAGGTCGATGAAAAAAGCCTGTGGCCGTAACAGGCACACAGGCTTTCGGAGTTACTGCAATGCGGCGTTCAGAAGGGGATGTCGTCATCCAGATCAGCCACACTTTGTGGAGCAGAGCGCTGCGGCGAAGGTGCTGAAGAGCGCATGCCGCCAGAGCTGCGGCTAGGTGCAGGTGACTGGTCAAAATCATCACTGCCGCCCATGGAAGAACCACCGCCGCCACTTTCACGGCCACCCAGCAATTGCATTTGATCCGCAATAATTTCCGTGGTGTATTTGTCCACGCCCGACTGGTCTTGCCACTTGCGTGTTTTCAAACGACCTTCGATATACACCGAGCGGCCTTTCTTGCAGTACTCGCCTGCAATTTCCGCCAGGCGACCATAAATCACCACCCGGTGCCATTCAGTCTCTTCACGCTTCTCGCCTGTGTTTTTGTCTTTCCAGCTGCTGGATGTGGCCAAGGCCAGGTTCACCACTGCACCGCCATCGGGCAGGTAACGCACGTCGGGGTCTTTGCCCAAATTACCAACCAGAATTACTTTGTTTACTGAG
>LFEF01039109.1_pt1 | contig 10087 bp, 8 predicted proteins | sample 619371 | NCBI WGS metagenome assembly LFEF01 (sample SAMN03014291, study PRJNA259931) | freshwater metagenome | biome: lake; feature: waterbloom | place: China: Taihu Lake | collected 2006-08 | depth 0 m m
CCGGCTTTCGCCGGCCGCCTGACTGGGAGCTCGTAAAGCGCAGCTGCGCTTAGTTCACATGCGCCTCGATCGCCTTCGGGGCCGTGCCGACAGGCTCGGCGGCGATGGCAATCCGGCGCGGCTTCATCGCTTCCGGAATGTTGCGCAGGAGATCGATGTGCAACAGGCCGTTCTTCAGCGAGGCGGCGGTGACTTCCACATGATCAGCAAGCTGGAAGCGGCGCTCGAAGGCGCGCTTGGCAATGCCGCGATAGAGGAATTCGCTATGCTCGGCCTTCTCGTCTTCGGCCTTCTCACCCTTGACGGTCAGCACATGCGCATGCGCCTCGATCGAAAGCTCGGTTTCGTCGAAGCCGGCAACGGCCATGGTGATCCGGTAAAGGTTCTCGCCGGTGCGTTCGATGTTGTAGGGCGGATAGCTCTGGGCCTGTTCCGGCTGACCGAGGCTGTCCAGCATGGTGAACAGGCGATCGAAACCGACGGTGGAACGGTAGAGCGGGGAAAAATCGACGTGACGCATGGTGTCCTCCTTGAAGCGACGTTGGCGTTTTCTTGGGGCCGCGGGCATCCCGCTTGGGGCGATGCTGGCGGCGGCTCACGGACCCGTTTGGCGTCCGCATACCCGATGTGGGAAATGCTTTTCGCGAATTCAAGATCGCCCGCATCGAAGGCCAATCACCCCGATGAACTGTCGGTGAACGGCCGGTTCAAGCCGTATTCAAGCTGCCTTCGCTAGGGTTCATGGCATCGGTTGTCTCGACCGACCGGGCCGGAGATATCGTCCCTTCCACTTCGGCCGGACTTCGCCGGAACCGCAGCTCTCCGATTGCGGTTCCGGCTTTTTTCTTTGACTTCCGCCGGGCCTGCATCCTATCCCGGAGAAACCCGAGGCGCTTTCAACCGACAGGCAGTTGCAGGCATGGATGCCATTCTTCACGCGACCCCAGGCAACCCGATCCCCGGCACACCCTTGGTCGGATTTTTCCAGGGCCATCGCGGCGTGCGGCTCCGTTATGCGGTCTTCCGGTCGCAGGCACCGAAGATACTGGGCACGATTGTTCTGCTCCACGGCCGCAATGAGACGATCGAAAAGTATTTCGAAACGATCCGTGAGCTGAACGAGCGCGGTTTCTGGGTTGCGACCTACGACTTCCGTGGCCAGGGCGGCTCCGAACGGCTGTTGAAGGATCCCCGCCCGGGCTATGTCGCCCGGTTCGACCATTACATCCGCGACCTCGAAATCTTCCTCGAGCAGATCGTCCTGCCGGATACACGCCTGCCCTTTTTCCTGGTCGCCCATTCGACCGGCGGCCTGATCGCTCTGAAGGCAGCACCGCGCCTTGCCAATCGAATCGAGCGCATGGTTCTGGCCGCACCTTTTGTCGGTCTTGGAGGGCAGAGAACATCGCCGGAAAACATCCGCCGGCTCGCGATGCTGGCGAGCTTTACCGGCTTTGGCAGCGTCACACTGAACAAGGACCAGCCGCTAAAGCCGTTCGAAGGCAATCCGCTGACATCGGACGCGCTGCGCTTTGCCCGCAATCAGCGAATCCTGACGGATCATCCGGAACTGGCGCTGGGACCGCCCACGGCGCGCTGGATCTACGAAAGTCAGAAGGCCATCGATGCCATCCGACGCCCTGGCCACCTTGCCTCGATTACGGTGCCGACGGTCATTATCGCGCCTGGCAACGATCCGATCGTGCCGTTTCACTATCAGGAATCGCTCGCGCAATACTTCCGTGCCGGACAGTTGGTACCGGTCCCGGGGGCCCGCCATGAGATATTCCAGGAGCAGGACCGCTATCGCAAGCAGGCACTCGCAGCCCTCTTCGCCTTCATCCCGGGTGGCGAGCCGGAAGATGCCGACCCGATGGCCGAGATGACCGCACCGACACTGGAAGCGTAACGACAGCTCTCAGCCTCGCTTCAGCATCTCCATGGCCTGGGCATGCACGGCCCTGGATCCCGCCGCGATGATCGAGCCGCCCGCCTCCGGACGGCCGCCGTCCCAGGTGGTGATCACGCCACCGGCCTGCTCGATGATCGGGATCAGCGCCCCGACGTCATAGGGTTTCAGCACCGTCTCGATGACGAGATCGACATGACCGGCCGCCAGCAGGCAATAGGCATAGCAGTCGACGCCATAGCGGAAGAGCTTCACCTTGTCCTGCACCGCCTGAAAGCGCTCGACTTCCCAGTCCTTGAAAAGATGCGGCGAGGTGGTGAAGAGGATCGCATTTTCGAGGCTGCCGCAATCGCGGACCTCGTTCTGCCGTTCGCCATCCGGGCCGAAATACCAGGAGCGCTCGCCATCGGCGTAATAACGCTCGCCGGTAAACGGCTGCTCCATCAGGCCCATCACCGAGCGGCCCTTTTCCTGGAAGCCGATCAGCGTACCCCAGACGGGCACGCCGGAGATAAACGCCCGCGTGCCATCGATCGGGTCGATGACCCAGAGCTGATCGCTGTCCATGCGGATGTTCTCATGCTCTTCGCCGAGAATGCCGTGGGTCGGGAACTCCGCTTCGATCAGCCGGCGGATGGCGATCTCGGCTGCCTGGTCGCCTTCGGTGACCGGGTCAAAGCCCGCCTTCTCCTTGTTGACGACGGACAGGCCCGAACGAAAGCGGGGAAGCGTCTCTGCCTTGGCGGCATCGGCAAGGCGGAAGAAGAAATCACGATAAGGGCGCATGGGAAAATCCGTCGTCTGGAGGGTGCGTCCGTCTTAAAGCCAGTCGCGACGAAAGAAAACCGGAGAACTGAAGACACGCGCCCGTGGAAGGCTCGAAGCGTTGCCAAACGCAAAATTGCGTAAATTTTGGCCTTGCTCAAAAATGCACCAAAACGCCGCTTGACAATGGTGCGATGCAGCATGTAACGTCCGATTTACAGTCTTCTGACTGTAAATACCCTCCTTGGGTGTTTCCTCCCTAGACTTAGCCGCGCCACGAGCGCGGTTTTTTTTGCCCGCACAAGACGGACATCAAGTCGAGATGGGTCTGCTGGGAAGATTACTCGGCGGCCAGCGCCCGATCGCCGGCATAATCGGCGACATAGTCGGCCATCTGCTCCATGAACACCGCAATGGAGCCGGCCAGCGCATGGAAATCGGACCGTTTTTCCAGCGTCGCTTCATCGATGTAAAGCGACCTGTTGATCTCGATCTGCAGGGCATGCAGCCCCCGCGCCGGACGACCGTAATGCTCGGTGATGAAGCCGCCGGCATAGGGTTTGTTGCGCACGGCCGTGAAGCCGAGATCCTCGAGAAACTGCAGAGCCGCCTGGCTGAGCTCGGCGGATGCACTCGTACCATAACGGTCGCCGACGATGAAGTCGGGCTTCAGGCCGCTGCCGGCAACCCGGATATTGCCCGGCATCGAATGGCAATCGATCAGCACGCCGAAGCCGAACATGGCATGCGTCCGCGCGATCAGCCGTCTCAGGCAGGCGTGATAGGGCTTGTAGCAGCTTTCGATCCGCTCCATGGCGACCGCAAGCGGCATGCGCCGCTCATAGATCTCCATGTTCTCGGCAACGATGCGCGGGATTGTCCCAAGCCCGCCGGCGACGCGCGCCGAATTGCTGTTGGCAAAGGGCGGCAGCGGATCGGTGAACATCCGGGGATCGAGCTCGTAGGGCTCCCGGTTGACGTCAACATAGGCGCGCGGGAAATGCGCAACGAGCAACGGCGCGCCGTAATCGGGTGCGGCCGAGAACAGTTCATCGACGTAATGATCTTCGGAACGGCGAATCGAAATCTCGTCGAGTCGCGACTCATCGAGGAAGGCCGAAGGATACCGACGACCGCTATGTGGGGAATTGTAGACAAAGGGAATGGTCTGGGTCGCGGGCTCTCGAACCTCGAACAGGTCGAATTCGTTGGTCATCCGCTTCCCAGGCCCTCTTCTTTACCAAGTCACAAACTTGTTGTGTTCGCCATGTTGCCAGTCGACCGGTGCAAAGTCCATACTCCCGGAAATGGCGGAGCAGGCTCACTTTTTCGTTGTTCACCGGTTCTTTACTGAGCCCAACCTAAAGTGAGCGGCTGCGAGCTTCCCTATGCAATCGAGTACAGCGGTCCCCAAATGACTCAGAAAATCCTTCTCGCCGAAGATGACAACGACATGCGCCGGTTCCTGGTGAAGGCGCTGGAAAAGGCGGGGTATAAAGTATCCTCCTTCGACAACGGCGCCTCAGCCTATGACCGCCTGCGGGAAGAGCCCTTCTCCCTTCTCCTGACCGACATCGTGATGCCGGAAATGGACGGCATCGAACTTGCGCGCCGCGCCACCGAACTCGATCCGGACCTCAAGGTCATGTTCATCACCGGCTTTGCCGCCGTCGCGTTGAACGCCGATTCGAAGGCTCCGAAGGACGCCAAGGTCCTCTCCAAGCCTTTCCACCTTCGCGATCTCGTCGACGAAGTGAACAAACTCCTTGCTGCGTAAGGCTTGTCGAAGGGATTGGAAAAATCTCTTCATAAAACTGCAAAATGCCTATTGACGGGCGAAGCGGTTTTGTGGTCTTAAGCCGCCATCGGATGGGCGTGTAGCTCAGCGGGAGAGCACTACGTTGACATCGTAGGGGTCACAAGTTCGATCCTTGTCACGCCCACCATTCGAATTCTTTCAAGGGCTTGCCGGAAACGGCGAGCCCTTTTGAGTTTTTGGGTTTCGAGCCGGAGAACGAACCGAATCAGGGTTCGCTCACCCCTTCACCACCGCCACATCCTCGCCTGCATAGACCACCACATAGCCACCCGAAGGCTGTAGCGCCTCCGCTCTCGCCTCAAGCCAGCCGCGATAGGGCGACTGCTGCCAGATCGCGCCGGCTTCCGGCTCGACCAGCACCGTCAGTTGCGGCCCCTGCGCATACATCATCATCCGGCTGAGCCTCGGCTCCCACTCGGGTCCGAGTGTCCCATCAGTTCTCCACAGACAGAAAAAATCGCGGCAGGTCGCGGGCCGGACGTCGTAGGCGTCACAGCCGCCACCGGCGAGACAGTGGCGGCAGGGCTGGTTGGCCGGTTTGCCGAATTCGGCGATGTCGGGGAGGATGCAGCAGAGCGAACAGTTGCCGCAGTCGCGGCCCGGCACCAGCGCAGGACCGGTTTTGGTCGCTGTTCCCTCGCCCACTGCAGTCACGTCAGACCGCCGGTCCGATCGTCACCGTAATCGGCGAGAGCCCCTCAACAGCGCCCTCAAGGCGATCGCCCGGCTGGAGCGCGCCAACGCCGGAGGGGGTGCCGGTGAAGATCAGGTCGCCGGGTGTCAGGTGATAGTAGCGCGACAGATGGCTGATCATCTCCGGCACCGACCAGACCATTTCGTTGAGATGGCCTTCCTGGCGGAGGCTGCCATTGACGACAAGCGAGATGCGCTGTGCCTCTGGCGCAAATTCGGAAGCCGGCGTGACCGCGCCGATCACCGCTGAGTCTTCGAATGCCTTGGAGATATCCCAGGGACGCTGCTTTTCCTTCATCGCGTTCTGCAGGTCGCGCCGGGTCATGTCGAGCCCGACGGCATAGCCGAACACGGATTTCATCGCCTCCTCGGTCGACACCCGAAAAGCCGGCGCTCCGATCGCAATCACCAGCTCGATCTCGTGGTGATAATCCTCGGTACCCGGCGGATAGGCGATGGAGCCCCCCGCAAGAACGAGGCCCGTCGGCGGCTTGGTAAAGTAGAAGGGCGCAACCCGGTCGACCGTATTGCCGAGCTCGGCGGCATGCGCCGCGTAATTGCGCCCGACGCAGAAGATGCGATGGACGGGGAAGCCATCCTGCAGGCCCAGAACAGGAATGAGCGGCGCGGTCGGAATGGAAAACAGCGGGCGGATGTTAGACAAGGATGCTCTCTCTTCTGGCTATGACGAACCGGCATGCGGGGAACACCAGCATAGCGATGTCGCAACGCCAGTGCATCCGCGATGTTCAACCCGCATCCTCCATCGACGGGCTTGGAACATCAGCCCAAACATGTAACAAAACCGCCGCAACAGCGTTCAACAGCGCATGCGGCACCACGGTCGCACCGAATTCGGCTGGGACGGAAACGCCCCGGCAAGACATCGAAAGGCAGATACACATGAGCATCAAGATCGTGCCGGTCATCATGGCCGGCGGCAAGGGAACGCGGCTTTGGCCGCTGTCGCGCGCAGCCGCTGCAAAGCAGTTCATCCGCTTCCTCGGCGAAGAGACCTTGCTGCAGAAGACGCTGGCCCGCGTCTCCGACGAGGCGATCTATGAAGCCCCTGTCATCGTGACCAATGAGGACTTCCGCTTCCTCGTCGCCGAACAGGCCCGCGAGATCGGCGTGACGCTCGATGGCATCATTCTGGAGCCCGAGGCCCGCAACACGGCAGCAGCCGTCGCCGCCGCCGCCGTCATCGTCGCTGAGCGCCATGGCAGCGACACGCTGATCCAGATCCTGCCGTCGGACCACGAGATCACAGTCGACGATACCTATCGCGACTGTGTGCAAAAGGCGGCCAAGGCTGCCCGGAACGGCAAGATCGTCACGTTCGGCATCACCCCTACCGAACCCGCGACCGGCTATGGCTATATCGAGATCGGCGAGGATCTGGGAAGCGGTGTCCACAAGGTCTCGCGTTTCGTCGAAAAGCCCAAGGCAGAGCTTGCCGAGAAGATGCTGGCGAGCGGCAACTATGCCTGGAATTCCGGCATGTTCGTCTTCTCCGCCGGCCAGATGATATCGGAACTGCAGGCGCTTGCGCCCGATGTTCTGGCAGCCGTCGAGAAGGCTGTCGAACTTGCCAAGGGCGACCTCGACTTCACCCGACTGGATGCCGAGAGCTTTGCCAAGAGCCCCAGCATCTCCATCGACTATGCCGTCATGGAAAAGACGCCGAATGCAGCGGTTGTCCCCTCCCCGATCACCTGGTCTGACCTCGGCAGCTGGGATGCGATCTGGAAACTCGCTGGCGGCGATGAAAACGGCAATGTTATCAGCGGCAATGCCACCGTATCCGACACCCAGAATTCGCTTGTCATGTCGCGCAACGCCCATCTGGCCGTCCAGGGCATGGAAGGTGTCGCCGTCGTCGCCTCGGAAGACGCCGTCTATGTCGGCCGCCTCGACCGGGCTCAGGATGTCGGAAACCTCGTCAAGCTGCTCGCCGCCAACAAGGACACGGCGCATCTGACCGAAAACCACCCGACGGCACTGCGTCCCTGGGGCGGCTATACCTCGATCCTGAACGGCGACCGCTTCCAGGTGAAGCGCCTCTTCGTCCATCCGGAAAAGAAGCTCTCGCTGCAGAAGCATCATCACCGCGCCGAGCATTGGGTCTGCGTCAAGGGAACGGCGGAAGTGACGATCGACGACACGGTCACCGTGCTGCACGAGAACCAGTCGATCTACATCCCGCAGGGCTCCGTCCATCGTCTGGCCAATCCGGGCAAGATCCGGCTCGAAGTCATCGAGGTCCAGACCGGCTCCTATCTCGGCGAGGACGACATCATCCGCCTCGTGGACGAATTCGGCCGCAGCTGATTTTCGGCACAATCGAAACCGGTTGGCCCGGCGGTTTCCACCGTCCGGGCCGCTTGCTTTATGGCGCTACATTGCACAAGATCGATGCAAGCCGGAAAAAGCGGCAGGGGCGAACAGCGAAGCGGTACCGAATGTCAATCAAGGCAAGCATTTATCATCTCACCCATTACAAGTATGACAATCCGGTCCGCCTTGGACCGCAGATCATCCGGCTGAAGCCCGCTGCCCATTCCCGCACCAAGGTTCTCTCGCATTCGCTCAAGGTCACGCCCGAGAACCATTTCGTCAATCTGCAGCAGGATCCCTACGGCAACTATCTCGCCCGCTTCGTCTTTCCCGACCCGGTGACCGAGTTCAAGATCGAGGTTGATCTCGTCGCCGACATGACGGTCTACAATCCCTTCGACTTCTTCACCGAGGAAGAAGCGGTCAAATGGCCCTTCGACTATCCGGCCGACATCCGCGAAGATCTCAAGATCTACATGACGCCGGAGCCCGCCGATCCGGTTCTCGAAGCCTTCGTCAAGACGATCGACAAGACGCCCGGCCAGGGCACGGTCGATATGGTCGTCGGGCTGAATGCCCGCCTCCAGCAGGAAATCGGTTATGTCATCCGCATGGAACCCGGCGTCCAGACGCCCGAGGAGACGCTGACCTCGGCCCGTGGCTCCTGCCGTGATTCGAGCTGGCTGCTCGTCCAGATCCTCCGCCATCTCGGGTTTGCCGCCCGCTTCGTCTCCGGTTACCTGATCCAGCTCACCCCAGACCTTAAGGCACTGGACGGCCCCTCCGGCACCGAGGTCGATTTCACCGATCTGCATGCCTGGGCTGAGGTCTATATCCCCGGTGCCGGCTGGATCGGCCTCGATCCGACCTCGGGCCTGCTGACCGGCGAAAGCCACATCCCGCTGGCCGCGACCCCGCATTACCGAAACGCCGCCCCGATCTCCGGTGGCTATTTTGGCGAGGCCAAGACCGAATTTGCCTTCGACATGCAGGTGAAGCGTGTTGCCGAACATCCGCGCATCACCAAACCCTTTTCCGATGACAGCTGGGACGCGCTCAACCGCCTCGGCCACCAGGTCGACGCCGAGCTGCAGGCCCGCGACATCAGGCTCACCATGGGCGGCGAACCGACCTTCGTCTCCATCGATGACTTCCAGTCGGACGAGTGGAACACCGCAGCCGTCGGCCCGACAAAGCGCGACAAGGCCGACCAGTTGATCCGTCGCCTGCGGGAGCGCTTCGCCCCCGGCGGCTTCCTGCATTACGGCCAGGGCAAGTGGTATCCGGGCGAAAGCCTGCCGCGCTGGACCTTCTCGCTCTATTGGCGGCGCGACGGAAAACCGGTCTGGAACAATCCGGATCTGATCGCAGTGGAAAGCCGCGACCACAAGGTGGGCCACGAGGATGCCGCCCGCCTGCTTCAGGCGATCGCCGTCGAACTCGATATCGCCACCGACAACGTCATGCCGGCCTATGAGGACCCGGCTGAATGGATCGTCAAGGAAGCAAACCTTCCGGAAAATGTCGACCCGTCGAACTCGAAGCTCAAGGATCCGGAGGAGCGCAGCCGCATCGCCAAGGTCTTCTCCAATGGCCTGACGACACCGGCGGGCTATGTTCTACCCGTCCAGGCATGGCAGTCGCGTGTTTCGGGCCGCACCTGGGTGTCGGAGCGCTGGAGCACGCGCCGTGGCCGGCTTTACCTGATCCCCGGCGACAGCCCGGTTGGCTTCCGCCTGCCACTGAATTCCCTGCCCTATATCGCCCCGTCCTGGTATCCCTATATCAACCCGGTGGATCCGACCGTCGAGAAGCCGCCGCTGCCGGACTTTACCTCGGAAAAGGGCCGGGTCATGCCCGAGCACTCCTTCCAGGCCGACATCGCCCAGCAGCAGCTGCTCGGCCAGTCCTATGAGGAGATCGGCGGACGCGTCCGCACCGCCATCTCGGTGGAAGTCCGCGACGGCCGGCTCTGCATCTTCATGCCGCCGACAGCAGCGCTTGAGGACTATCTCGACCTGATCGCTTCGGCCGAACGCGCGGCAGCCGCGCTCAACCTGCCGGTCCATATCGAAGGCTACACACCGCCCCACGACGAGCGGCTGAATGTCATCCGCGTCGCCCCGGATCCCGGCGTGATCGAGGTCAACATCCACCCGGCCTATGACTGGGAGGATTGCGTCGCCACCACCACGGCGATCTATGAGGAAGCGCGCCTTTGCCGCCTCGGCGCCGACAAGTTCATGATCGACGGTCGCCATTGCGGCACAGGCGGCGGCAACCATGTCGTCGTCGGTGGCGCGACCCCGAACGACAGCCCCTTCCTGCGTCGTCCGGATCTCCTGAAGAGCCTGGTCCTGCACTGGCAGCGCCACCCGTCGCTCTCCTACCTCTTCTCCGGCCTGTTCATCGGCCCGACCAGCCAGGCACCGCGCATCGACGAAGCGCGCCACGATTCGCTTTACGAGCTCGAAATCGCGCTCGCCCAGATCCCCCTGCCGAACCAGGGCCAGCTGCCGCCGCTGCCCTGGCTGGAGAGGATCAGCGCGACGCCGCCGGAGCAG
>LFEF01002545.1_pt1 | contig 10051 bp, 13 predicted proteins | sample 619371 | NCBI WGS metagenome assembly LFEF01 (sample SAMN03014291, study PRJNA259931) | freshwater metagenome | biome: lake; feature: waterbloom | place: China: Taihu Lake | collected 2006-08 | depth 0 m m
CGGCGCCGGCAGCAGGCCTTCGCGCTGCAGCTTCTTGCGGGCCAGCTTGCGCTGGCGACGAACGGCTTCTGCCTTTTCGCGCACGCGCTTTTCAGACGGCTTTTCGAAAGCGCTGCGGGCCTTCATTTCGCGGAAGAGACCTTCGCGCTGCATCTTCTTCTTGAGCACGCGGAGTGCCTGGTCGACATTGTTGTCACGAACGAGAACTTGCACGGTCGTTTCCTTTCCGGGCATGCGCCCGATTGATCTGGAGTTGCGAAACAGGGGATACGGCAGGCTAACGCGCCACGCCCCGGCGAAGATCCCGATCGGGTCGGGACAAATGAAATGCCGAACGCGACCCGCGATCGGCGCAAACAAAAAAGGCCGGGCGGAACCCGACCTTCCTCTCGTCACTCCGCGCCTGCTGCCGGTACATCCGTGGTCAGCGGGGCGAGCGACAATTCCTTAAGCGGCGCGCAGGTTGTCGGCCGAGCTCTTGCCCGAACGCTTGTCCTGAACGATGTCGTAGCCGATCTTCTGGCCTTCGACCAGGTCGCGCATGCCGGCGCGCTGAACGGCAGAGATGTGGACGAACACGTCGGCCGAGCCTTCATCCGGCTGGATGAAACCAAAACCCTTGGTGCTGTTGAACCACTTAACGGTACCTGTGCTCATAACGATATCCTTTCAATCGTTGGGTTCGCCGGAGAGACATTCGTCCGGCTTTCTATCGACGTTGAAGGGAAATCTGGCGTGCGCGGGTAGCGCGTAGACAAAGTCGCTCGCAATCTTCGATATCGGCAATATAGGGCTTCGCTCCTTCGGACACAAGCGCAAACCGGAACATTCGGGGATTTGCGCCCTGAGGGCGTCCCAGACCGGCGCTGGAACCGGCTGATAACGTTGAAGGAATTTACCTGTACCCCGATGCGAAAAATTTCGCGTGATAAAGCGTCGAGTGCTCTCTTCGTGCGGCATTATCCATATCGCGAAGAAACTTCAAATCGATGCCTTGCGAGGGGCTTCTACGCAAAAACAGTACAACAATCTTCACGCTCAGTTGATAGGACGGGGCTTCCGGCAGCCTTGCCTCAGCGTCAGGCACCGGCACTCTGTCTTCACTCATCAACGGGCTCATCCGATGAACAAGTTTCTCGCCGCAACGGCAATTGTCCTGCTTTCCGCGACCGCATCCTTCGCCGACAGCTTCACCTTCCCCTCCGATGAACCGGCCGCCACCGTCGAAATTCCGGCTGACTGGAAGCCGACCGAGACCGATTACGGTGTCGAAGCCAATTCTCCGGACGCCGGCACCTACATCTCCTTCGACGTTGCAGGCGCCGAGGACATGGAGCAGGTGATCAGCGACGTCTTCGCCTTCCTCGAAGAAAACGGCGTCACCCCGGATGCAGCCACCCAGACCGAATCGAAGGGTGAGCAGAACGGCATGCCCTACGAAACCATCTCCTGGAAGGGCACCGACAAGGATGGCCCGGTCACCATCGGCGTCGGCGTCGTGACGCTGTCGGCTGAAAAGATCGCGATCGTCACCTACTGGGCGTCCGCCGAAACCGAAGAAAAGAACATCCCCGAGGTCAACAAGATCCTCGAATCGATCAAGCCGGCTCAATAAGCCGCAGCCAGACAAGGCCGGTCGCCGAAAGGCGCCGGCCGCATCCGGGCGGCAGAGACAGGGTCCGGCGAAATGCCGCAGGCTTTCATGCTCCCGTGTTCCATGGCGACAAGCCGGTCGCGATCTGTTAGGAGAACGCACCCGTTCTTCAAAAGCCGGGCCGATTTCTCCCGTCACGAAAGCCAGCCGACCATGACCATTGCTGCGGGCCTCTCCTTCGGATGCCCCGTGTCACCAGCGCCTCGACCGCGCGCTGAAATTCTCCCCGCCCATGCGCACACCTGCCACCGTCTGCCCGGAGTTGCCGCATGAGCGCCGCCATCGACTATCGCGATGACATCGCGCCCGAAGACGAGACACCGGATGCCAAGGCCTGGCTGAAGATCGTCAATGCCTATCGCAAGCCCAATCTGACGCGCTCGAGCCTCGAACTCGCCGTCACTCTTGTGCCCTTCGTTCTGCTCTGGCTCGGCGCCTGGGCGAGCTTCCATTTTTCCTTCTGGCCGGGTCTCGTGCTCGTCATTCCGGCAGCCGCCTTCCTGCTCCGCCTCTTCATCATCCAGCACGATTGCGGCCACGGCGCCTTCTTCGCCCGCCGCGCCGCCGATGACTGGACCGGCCGTCTTCTCGGCGTCCTGACCTATACGCCTTACGACTACTGGCGCCGGGCGCATGCCGAACACCATGCGACAGCCGGCAATCTCGAGGAACGCGGCGTCGGCGACATCACCACGCTGACGGTTGCCGAATACCGTGCGCTTTCGCCGCTCGGCCGCCTCGGCTATCGCCTCTATCGCAATCCGGTCGTTCTCTTCGGCATCGGCCCGATCTGGGTCTTCCTGCTCAAGCAGCGTCTGCCCTTTGGCATGATGAAGGATGGCGCTCTGCCCTGGGTCTCCACCATGGCCACCAATGCCGGCATGATCGCGGTCGCCGCGCTGATGATCTGGCTTGCGGGCCTCGATGCCTTCCTCGTGGTGCATCTGCCGATCGTGCTGCTCGCCGGTGCGCTCGGCATCTGGCTCTTCTACGTTCAGCACCAGTTCGAGGACACCCACTGGTCCAATCCGCCGGAATGGCAGTTCCAGCATGCGGCTCTCCACGGTGCCTCGCATTACGATCTGCCCTGGGGCCTGCGCTGGCTGACCGGCCATATCGGCGTGCACCATGTGCATCACCTGTCGAGCAAGATCCCCTTCTACCGCCTGCCGGAAGTCCTGCGCGACCATCCGGAGCTGAAGTCGATCAGCCGCATCACGCTGAAGGAAAGCTTCGCCTGCGTGAAGCTCGTGCTGTGGGACGAAGCCCGCGGCCGCCTGGTGTCGTTCCGCGAAGCCCGTCGGATGGCTGTGGCCGCCTGACGCGTCAGCGCCGGCCAAGCAGCGAAAGATGCTCTGCCATGCGCAGTGCCGCTTGCGACGGCCCGGATTTTCCGGGCCGTTTTTCCATCACCAAATAACGGATCTCCGAAAGCTGCGGCAGCCCGGCTCCTTCGAGCGCCGCCTGGCCCATGCCCGCCTCCGTCCGGCAGGCAAGCCCGAGCCCCGCCGCAATGGCGGCCTTCACCCCGTCGAGACTCGGCGTGACCAGCGCCAGCCGCCATGGCCGCCCGACGGCATCCAGCGCCCGCGTCGCTGCGGTCAGAAACGGGCATGGCGGCGTGATGCTGACCAGCGGCACCACCTCGTCCTCCAACAGCTGCGCATCCCCGAACCAGCCCATCGGCAAGGTGGAGGCGCCCGCATCACCGATGCCCGGCTCGCCGACGCAGACCGCCGTATCGATCCTGTCCTCGCTCAACGCCTGCAGCAATTCGCTGGTACTGCCGATCACGATCGAAAACCGGGCCGCGCCGTCCTCTCCGCGCAGGTCGGCAAGGGTCGGCTGCAGCACCTGGCCGACGAAATCCTGCACCACGCCGAGCCGGATCGGTGGGCGCGACGCCGCATCGAGTTCCGCCCGCGCCGCATCGATCCGCGCCAGGATGGCCCGGCTATGGGCAAGCAGCCAGCTGCCCGTGCCGTTGAGCTTCAGCGCCCGTCCGTCCCGGTCGAAAAGCGCCTGTCCGACAATATCCTCCAGCCGCTGCATCTGCAGGCTGAGCGCCGATTCACTGCGATTGACCCTTGCCGCCGCCGCCGCCAGCGATCCGCAATCGGCAACGGCCACGAAACTGCGAAGCAGCGGCGAGGGAAGATCGGGAAGCATGAGTTTTCCTCAAGTCAGAAAGCGAATTTGGTCGATATGATTTGAGAATAGCGCGACTATCCTGCCTCCGTCACCCTGTTTCGGAGCGTTCGACCATGCCCTTTGCCCGCCTGACCTATCATCCGCCGCATCCGGATCGTGAACGCGATCTTGCCCGCGCCCTGACCGACCTCATCGCCAGCGATCTCGCCAAGCGCCATGATCTCACCTCGGTGCAGATCGAGGCCGCACCCGCGCAGACCTGGACCATTGGCGGGAAGCGGCCGGCAAGGACCGCGCATCTTGAGGTCTTCGTCACTGCCGGCACCAACACCGTCGAGCAGAAGCGGGAATTTCTGAAGAAAGCCATGGCTCTGCTGCGCGCCGAATGGTCGGAACTGCATCCCGCAACCTATGTCGTGGTGCATGAATTGCCGGCCACCGACTGGGGTTATGACGGGATGAGCCAAGCCGACCGGGCAGCCGCGCAATAACTGATCTTCCGTTCAGTCACGCCCCGCGCTCTGCCCGGATGTCTCCCACCCCGCGACCCACAGCTTGCGCAACCGGTCGCCCTCGCGGCGAAAATGCGCGCCAGTCGCCCGGCAGTCCCTGACCCGGTCGACCCGGAAGTTGCGGATGCCCTCGCGCAGCTCGCACCAGCCGACGATCACCGCGGCTTGCGCATAATGGATGACGGCAATCGGCCGGATCCGGCGCGTCGTCGCCTGGCCCTGCTCGTTGACATAGTCGATATCGAGCTTTTCCTCGTCGCGGATCGCCCGACGGATCATCGCAAAGTCGATGGCCTCGGGCGCCTCTGCCACCCGTCCCCAGGCATAAAGCGTGCGCGAGATCATCGCCTCGCGCAGCGGGTCGGGAAGGGCAGCCGCGATCTTGTCCAAGACCCGCGCCGAAGCCTCGCGCAGCTCGGGGTCCGCCGTCCGCTTCGTCAGCGCCATGCCGAGCACGATCGCTTCCGTCTCTTCCGGCGTAAACATCAGCGGCGGCAGGTGGAAACCGGGGCGCAGGATATAGCCGATGCCGCGTTCGCCCTCGATCGGCACGCGCATCGCCTGAAGGGCGGCGATGTCGCGATAGATCGACCGCTGCGTGACCTCCAGTTTTTCCGCGATCTGCTGGGCGGTTATCGGGTGGTCCGCCAGTCTGAGGATCTGGATGATCTCGAACAGCCGGGAAGCCTTGCGCATGTCATCCCCTCGTCACAACTGACACAGCTCTGTCAGTTGGCTCCCTGTATAGCATGCCGCAACAGGCTGAAAAACAGATGAGAATCTGGATCGGCCATCCTTCGGACAGCAGGACCAACTGACATGACCTATATGGAAAACCTCTGGCTCTTCACGCTTCTTCTGGCCGGCATCATCATCGTTCCCGGCATGGACATGATCTTCGTGACGGCCAATGCCCTGACCGGCGGGCGCCGGGCCGGCATGGCCGCAACCTCGGGCATCATGCTCGGCGGCGCCTTCCATACGCTTTTCGGCACGGTTGCCGTCACGGCCCTCTCGACGCTCGTCCCGCAGCTTGCCGGCCCCATGCTGGTCATCGGTTCCGCCTATATGATCTGGATCGGCTATACGCTGGCCAGAAGCGCCATCGTCATCGACGGCATCGAGGCGTCGAAGCTGCATAGGACAGCGCGCATCTTCGGCCAGGGCCTGATCACCTGTCTGCTCAACCCGAAGGCCTGGTTGTTCATCCTCGCCGTCTACCCGCAATTCATGCGGCCCGAATACGGCCCCTTCTGGCAGCAGGCGCTGGTCATGGGGGCGCTCACCCTCATGCTGCAGGCAGCTGTCTATGGCGGGCTCGCGCTTGTCGCGGCCAAAGGCAGGGACGCGCTGGTTTCGAAACCTGAGATCACCATCTGGATCGGCCGCGCCGCCGGTTGGCTGCTGATGGCGGTGGCGGCACTGCTGCTCGTCGATGGTTGGCACAACTGGTGACGGGCAAGATATGAGCGACGTCGGCCCTACAGCCCCACCGCCTTGCGCAGCGCCTCGTTCATCCGCGACTGCCAGCCATCGCCCGTTGCCTTGAACCGGTCGATCACCTCCTGATCAAGCCGGATGCTGATCGCCTTTTTCGGGCTCTCGGCTTTCGGGCGTCCAAGCTTGCGGTCGATCGCCTCTGCGAGATCCGGAAAGACCTCGCGGAAGGGGCGGAATTCCTTCAGCTCCTCTTCGGTCACTTCGGGATTGTCAGGGTCGGACGCGATCATCGCCTGGATTTCGGCCTCTTCTTCGTCGGTCAGCGGCCGCTTGGACGAAAATTTTCCGCTCATATCAGGCTCCTTTCCCGCCGGCTGGCCGGACGCATCGAGATGATCGAAAGCGCTTCGCGACCGAGTGGCATATAGATCACCGCAACAACAATACGATCGTTCAATTCTCCGATCGCGATCGTTCGGCCCGATTTGGCCGACAGGATACTCGCGCCGGCAAAAAAGCTCTCATCGAGCTCGGCAAAGTCGAGGCCGTGCTTTGCGATGTTCTGTTGTCGCTTCGGTTCGTCCCAGACGATGATCATAGTTTATGTATATACGGAAATTCCGCAAGCCGGCATCCTGTCAATTTGGGGGATTTTCCGCTCAGCCCCGCTGCGGGAGCAGGATGACCGCGGCCCCGATCAGGCAGATCGCAGCGCCCATCAGGTCGAATCGATCCGGCCTTTGCCCCTCGATCACCCAGAGCCAGGTGAGCGAGGCCGCGATATAGACCCCGCCATAGGCCGCATAGGCCCGGCCCGCTGCCTCGGAGGGCACAAGGGTCAAAAGCCAGGCAAAGGCGGCGAGCGACAGGAGACCGGGGACAAGCCACAGCGCCGAACGGTCAAGCTTCAGCCAGGCCCAGAAGGCAAAACATCCGGCAATTTCGGCAAGGGCTGCAAGCGGATAGATCACAAACGTCATGGACCGATCCTGCCATGGCCGGCGTCAAGACGGAAGGGCAGGGGCGGCGTCAGCCGGTGCGGCCCTGCAGGTTCAGCACATGGCAGACGCGCGGCAGAAGCTCCGCTTCCTTGGGGAAGCAGACGAAGAAACCCTGCACGCTGTCGAAGCCGAGCTGCACGGCGGTTTCCATCTGGTCTTCGTTTTCGACGCCCGCTGCCGTCACGATCATGCCGAGATCATGACCAAGCGCAATCACATGGCGCACGATCGCCTTGTCGACGGGGTTGGTCAGCGCACTGCGCATCAGCGAATGATCGATCTTGAGGCGCCGGAACGTATGGTTGCGCAGGGCGGCAAGCCCCGCATGGGTCGCGCCGAAATTGTCCATGGCCAGCGCAAAGCCGCAGTAATGCAGAGCTTCGAGCGCCAGGCTCACAGGCTTGGCCAGCGGGCCATAGAAGGCCGGTTCCGCCACTTCGATTTCCAGCATGTCGGGCGTGAGGCCGAAACTCTGCACCATGTCGCTCAGGCGCAAGGCAAAATCGCCGGCGCACAGATCGAAGGCCGTGGCATTGACGCTGATCCGGCCCATGTGGTGGCCTTCCGCCCGCCAGCGCGCCGCCTGGCGCAGCGTGGTCGACAGCACGAAGTCGCGGATCGACAGGGACAGCATGGGGTCGTGGAAGACCGAGCGGAAATCCTGTGCGGCGGCAAGCCGCCCTGGACCCATGCGCCAGCGCAACAGCGTTTCGACGCTGTCCACTTCGCGATGGTCGACGGAATAGATGGGTTGATAGATCAACTCGAAGCGACCGCGTTCAAGCGCGCGCTTCGCATTGTTGACCAGAACGATGTGATCCAGACTGCTGTCCACATTCAACCCCATGAGACAATGCCCGAGCCCTGACCCGGTAATTGTGGCGACGCACAATATATATCAGGGATAGTTGCGTAGAAATGAACAAATCTGACCGAGAATGACGAGCTTTCGTCACTCAGTTCTTGTGTTTTGCAGAAAATCGGCCGACTCAACGCCGCAGACTACCCAAAATTCCACGTACCAGCGCCCGCCCGACCGATGTCGCCACAGAGCGCGCAGCACTCTTCATCGCCGCCTCGATCACCGTTTCGCGCTGATATCCGGTGCTGCGCTTGGTGCTGCGCCCGCCATCTTCTGCTGCCGGCTCATCGCCAAAGCCCGGCAGCGTCCAGCGACCGGCAGCGCTGTCGTCGGTCTTTTCTTCCGCCGCGCGCTTGGCCGCTTCCGCCTCCGCAGCCTTCCTGGCGCGGGCGGTGAGGATTTCATAGGCCGATTCCGAATCAAGATCGATGTCGTACTGGCCGGCCACGGGGCTCAGACCCATCACCTTCTGGCGTTCGGCATCGGTGAGCGGCCCGACCCGGGCCGACGGCGGGCGGATCAGCGTGCGTTCGACCATCGACGGGATACCCTTGGCCTCCAGCGTCGAGATCAGCGCCTCGCCGATCCCGAGCTGGGTGATTGCCGTGGCACAGTCGAAGGCCGGGTTGGGACGGAAGGTATCCGCCGCCGTTTTCACCGCCTTCTGCTCGCGCGGCGTATAGGCGCGCAGCGCATGCTGCACGCGGTTGCCGAGCTGGGCGAGCACGGTTTCCGGCACGTCGAGCGGGTTCTGCGTCACGAAATAGACCCCGACGCCCTTGGAGCGGATCAGGCGCACCACCTGTTCCACCCGCTCGATCAGCACCTTCGGCGCATCGTTGAAGAGAAGATGCGCCTCGTCGAAGAAGAAGACCAGCTTCGGCTTGTCGAGATCGCCCACTTCCGGCAGCTCTTCGAAGAGTTCCGAGAGCAGCCAGAGCAGGAAGGTCGCGTAAAGACGCGGGTTCATCATCAGCTTGTCGGCAGCCAGGATCGAGATCGCGCCACGCCCGTCATGCGTCGTGCGCATGATGTCGGTCACGGCAAGCGCAGGCTCGCCGAAGAAGTTCTGCGCGCCCTGCTGCTCGAGGATCAGAAGCCCGCGCTGCAGCGTGGCAATCGAGGCCTTGGAGATCAGCCCGAACTGGCTGGAAAGCTCGGTCGCATGCTCGGCCATATAGGTGAGCAGCGCCTGCAGGTCCTTCAGATCCATCAGCGGCAACCCGCCCTGGTCGGCGATCTTGAAGGCGATGTTGAGCGCGCCTTCCTGCGCCTCCGAGGCATTCATCAGCCGCGAGAGCAGGAGCGGGCCCATCTCGGCGACCGTGGTACGCACCCGGTGGCCCTTCTCGCCATAGATATCCCAGAAGATGACGGGGAATTCCGCCGGCGCATAATCCTTGAAACCGATCTGCTCCGCCCGCTGGGTGATCCAGTCCTTCGGCTCGCCCATGGCGGCAATGCCCGAGAGATCGCCCTTGATGTCGGCGGCAAAGACGGGAACGCCGGCTTCGGAGAAACTTTCAGCCAGCACCTGCAGCGTCACGGTCTTGCCGGTGCCGGTCGCCCCGGTCACGATTCCATGGCGGTTGCCGTATTTCAGCGCCAGATACTCCGCCTTGTTCAGGCTGTCGTCGGGATTGCGGCTGGAACCGAGATAGAGCGAACCTTCTTGCAGCATGCGGACGTTTCTCCCATCGTCGAACCGGACTTCAGCTTGCTCTTATAGGAGGAGTGTGGAACATCGACAACGGTCGACCGTCCCGTTTCGGTACGCTCCGCCGGGCCCGCAAGTCCCTGCCGCTTTCGGCAGGGGGCGCGCGGAAGCCGGGCATGCCGCGAAGCAGGGCCATGGAGATGAAGCGGCGGCAGTCCCCGGCATTTTTCGCCGCAGGCCGGCCGCGGCGCTTGAGTTCGGAATGAACATCCATTACGTTGACGTTAACGTCAAAAAATCGCCTCAGGAGGACTTCGAGAATGAGCGAAATCGTCACCCGCATCGCCGACAATGTCGGCATTTCCCCGGAAAAGGCCGAAACGGCTCTCGGCATGATGCTCGGCTTCCTGCAGCGCGAAGCCGCTGACGGTCCGGTCGCCAAGATGATCGAAGCCATCCCGGGTGCAGCCGAACTGGTCGCAGCCCATAACGGCGAAGGCGCCGGCAAGGGCCTGCTCGGCGGCCTGATGAGCGCCATCGGCGGCGGCGGCATCATGGGTCTCGGCCAGCAGCTGATGTCCCAGGGCCTCGGCATGGGCGAAATCTCCACCCTCGCCAAGGAAACCATCGCCGTTGCCCGCGAATATGCCGGCTCGGACGTGGTCGACGAAGTCGTCGCCTCTGTCCCGGGCCTGAGCCAGTTCGTCTGAGACGAGCAGCAAGGCTTAAAATGACAAAAGCCGCCGGGGCAGCCCGGCGGCTTTTTTGCGCTTT
>LFEF01001309.1_pt1 | contig 10041 bp, 9 predicted proteins | sample 619371 | NCBI WGS metagenome assembly LFEF01 (sample SAMN03014291, study PRJNA259931) | freshwater metagenome | biome: lake; feature: waterbloom | place: China: Taihu Lake | collected 2006-08 | depth 0 m m
CGAGCGGCGGCGCTGCGAGATCGCCCGGGCGCTGGCCGGGAAGCCCTCCTTCATCCTGCTGGACGAGCCGTTCGCCGGCATCGACCCGATCGCGGTCGGCGACATCCAGGCCCTGGTGCGGCAGCTGACCGATCGCGGAATCGGCGTGCTGATCACCGACCACAACGTGCGCGAAACGCTCGGTCTGGTGGACCGTGCCTACATCATCCATTCGGGACGCGTGTTGACCGAGGGCTCTCCGGCCGAGATCATCGCCAATCCGGATGTCCGGCGCGTCTATCTGGGCGAGGATTTTCGCCTCTAGCCGCCATGCCCCGGCGTTGCGCTCGCGGGCCAGCCCGGTGGTCGTTCCACCGGCTCTGGCCGCTTGGTTGATTTCGCACTTGCGCAATTTTGTTGCAGCGCATTAACCTCGCGGGGTCATGGCGGAGCTAGGCCTTTGACGAGCGGGCGCGACAGCGCTAGGCTCGTCCTCCAAGCAAGAAGCGTGCCGTTTCCGGCGTGCGGAGTGGGAAGGTCGCAAGCGCATGGCGATGATGCCGCGCATGGAGCTGCGCCAGGGCCAGTCCCTGGTGATGACGCCGCAGCTGCTGCAGGCGATCAAGCTTCTGCAATTGTCGCATCTCGAACTCCAGAATTTCGTCGAGGGTGAACTCGAGCGCAATCCGCTGCTCGAGCGCGACGACGCATCCGAGGGGCCCCTCCAGAGCCATGTCGCCGAGGGCTCTCATGCGGCCGACGCGGAGAGCTACGAGCGGGCCGAGAGCCTGAACAGCCAGGAGGGTATGGAAAACCGTCTCGGCACCGGCCTCGACAACGTCTTCCAGAGCGAGCAGCCGACGGTGGCCCGGCTCGAGAGCAGCGGGGCCGACAGCCTGCCGATCATCGGCGGCGCCTATGGCGGCTCCGGCGGGTCCTTCGAGGAGGGGCCGGACGGGTTCGAGAGCAGCCTCGCAGCCGAGGCATCCCTGCACGATCACCTGAGCGCCCAGCTCGATCTCGCCGTTCACGACCCCGTCGAGCGGCTGATCGGCCGGCATCTGATCGATGCCGTCGACGATGCCGGCTATCTCGGCGAGCCCGTTCCCGACATCGCCGAGCGGCTCGGCGTCACCGTCGCGCGCGTCGAGGATGTCCTGCGCATCGTCCAGGGCTTCGATCCCTCGGGGGTCGCGGCGCGCGACGTGGCCGAGTGCCTGTCGATCCAGCTGCGCGACCGCGACCGGTTCGATCCCGCGATGCAGACCCTCGTCGCCAATCTCCACCTCGTGGCCAAGCGCGATTTCGCCGCCCTCAAGCGGCTCTGCGGTGTCGACGACGAGGACATCGCCGACATGGTCGCCGAGATCCGGCGCCTCGACCCGAAGCCGGGCCGCGGTTTCGGTGGCTCGACGGCCGAGACGGTGGTCCCCGACGTCTTCATCCGGGCCGCTCCGGACGGTTCATGGCTGGTCGATCTCAACCCCGACACGCTGCCCCGCGTGCTGATCAACCAGACCTATCATGCGCGCGTCTCCAAGGCGGTGCGCAGCGACGAGGAGAAGGCCTTCATCGCCGAATGCCTGCAGACCGCCAACTGGCTGACGCGCTCGCTCGAACAGCGGGCCAGGACCATCCTGAAGGTCGCCAGTGAGATCGTCCGCCAGCAGGACGGCTTCTTCGCCCATGGCGTCGAGCATCTGCGCCCGCTCAACCTGAAGACCGTCGCGGACGCGATCGGGATGCACGAATCCACCGTCTCGCGCGTGACCTCGAACAAATATCTGATCTGCTCGCGCGGCGTCTTCGAGATGAAGTACTTCTTCTCCGCCGCCATCGCCGCCACCGGCTATGGCGAGGCGCATTCCGCCGAGGCGGTGCGCTTCCGCATCCGGCAGATGATCGACGACGAGGCCCCCGCCGACGTGCTCTCCGACGACGCGATCGTCGCCCGCCTGAAGGAGGGCGGCATCGACATCGCCCGCCGCACCGTCGCGAAGTACCGCGAATCCCTCCGGATTCCCTCTTCCATGGAGCGCCGGCGCGAGAAGATCGCGATGGCCATGGGCAGCCGCTGACGGGGCCGAGCCACCTTTGCGACGGCTTTGGGCCATATCATTGACAGACGCGGTAGCGAGTTCTTAGCTCCCTAAGACGGTCGATGTCCTGACCGTGGCTAACAAGGGGAAGCACTCCATGAGCTTGCGAATCTCCGGCAAGAACCTCGATGTCGGCGAGGCCCTGCGCGGCCAGGCCGAGGCCCGTGTCGCCGCCGCTCTCGGCAAGTATTACGAAGGTGGCTACCAGGGCCATGTGACCGTCGGCAAGGACGGGACGGCGTTCAAGACGGACGGCGTGCTGCATCTGTCGTCGGGCATCACGCTCGAGGCGTCCGGTACGGCGCATGATGCCTATGCCAGCCTCGACAAGATGGCGGAGCGCATCGAGAAGCGCCTGCGTCGCTACAAGCGACGGCTCAAGGATCGCTCGGCGAGTGCCAACGGGCGCGAGCCCGCACTCGAAATCCCCAGCTATGTGATTGCCGCTCCCGATGACGAAATCGAGGAGCTCGACGTCGATGGGGTCGGCGACAACCCGGTTATCGTCGCTGAATCGACCAAATCGCTGCATGTGTTGACGGTGAGTGACGCCGTCGCGGAGCTCGATCTCACCGGCGCCCCGGTCGTGATCTTCCGCCATGCTGGCCATGGACGGATGAACGTCGTATACCGCCGCCGCGACGGCAACATCGGCTGGATCGATCCTCCGGCGTCGCTGTCATAGGTCTGGCGGAGTTCCGCGCGGGCCCGAACCTTGACCCTGCCGCATGTTGGATTGAGCGGCATGGGACATGCATGGACTGGCGCATGACGCTGATCGATCTCCTGAGCCCCGCGGCGGTGATTTCCCCGCTGCGGGCCAACGGCAAGAAGCAGGCCTTGCTGGAACTCGCCCAGCATGCCGCGCAGCTCACCGGCCTGCCTGAGCGTGACCTCTTCGAGGCGCTGCTCCAGCGGGAGCGTCTCGGCTCGACCGGCATCGGCGAGGGCATTGCGATTCCCCATGGCCGGATGGCCGGGATCGACAGGCTCGTCGGGCTGTTCGCCCGGACCGAAAAGCCGATCGACTTCGACGCGCTCGACGGGCAGCCCGTCGACATCATTTTCGTGCTGATTGCGCCCGAAGGGGCCGGTGCCGACCATCTGAAGGCGCTCGCCCGCGTTGCCCGCGTGCTGCGCAATCAGTCGGTCCTCGAACAGGTGCGCGCCGTTCGCGACCCCGCGGCGATCTACGCGATCCTGTCGGAATCGGCGGCGCAGGCGGCCTGAGCAGGACGCCGCCGGTCGCGGGACTGCACGCTCCCGCCGTCTTGCATTTGACCAGATCGCAACATCGGCTATTCGCTAGCGCGAAGCTCCCGCCCGCAGGGCGAGGAGAACGTCGTTGCATGCCGGAGTGCCGCCGATGGCCTATACCCATGTCGATCTCTTCCCGCTTGGGCCGGACGAGACCCCCTATCGCCATCTCGGGAGCGAGGGCGTCTCCGTCGAGAAAATCGGCGACCGCGAGGTGCTGAACGTCTCCCGCGAGGCGATCCGCCGCCTCAGCGAGCAGGCCTTCATCGACATCAACCACCTGCTGCGGCCGGGCCACCTCGCCCAGCTCGGCAAGATCCTCGACGATCCCGAGGCGACCTCGAACGACAAGTTCGTCGCCTACGACCTGCTGAAGAACGCCAACATTGCCGCCGGCGGCGTGCTGCCGATGTGCCAGGACACCGGCACTGCCATCATCATGGGCAAGAAGGGCCGCCGCGTCTGGACGGAGGGCGAGGACGAGGAGGCGCTCGGCGAGGGCGTCGCCGACGCCTATTTCAAGCGCAACCTGCGCTATTCGCAGGTCGCCCCGCTGTCGATGTTCGAGGAGAAGAACACGGCGACCAACCTGCCCGCGCAGATCGACATCTACGCCGAAGGCAAGGGTCATGGCGAGGACGCCTACAAGTTCCTCTTCGTCGCCAAGGGCGGCGGCTCGGCCAACAAGACCTTCCTGTTCCAGGCGACGCCCTCGCTGCTGACGAAGGAGCGCATGATCGCCTTCCTGAAGGAGAAGATCCTCACGCTCGGCACCGCCGCCTGCCCGCCCTACCACCTCGCCATCGTCATCGGCGGCACCTCGGCCGAGCAGAACCTGAAGACGGTGAAGCTCGCCTCGACCAAATATCTCGACGCGCTGCCGACGGAGGGCTCAGCCAGCGGCCACGCCTTCCGCGACCTCGCCATGGAGGAGGAGATCCACAAGCTCACGCAGTCGCTCGGCGTCGGCGCGCAGTTCGGCGGCAAGTATTTCTGCCATGACGTGCGCGTCATCCGCCTGCCGCGCCACGGCGCCTCGCTGCCGATCGGGCTCGGCGTCTCCTGCTCCGCCGACCGCCAGGCCAAGGGCAAGATCACGAAGGACGGCATCTTCTTGGAGGCGCTGGAGACCGATCCGTCGAGGTATCTGCCCGAGGTCGAGGACGCGTCCCTCGGTGGAGACGTGGTCGAGGTCGATCTCAACCGGCCGATGAGCGAGATCCTGGCAACGCTGACCAAATACCCGGTCAAGACCCGCCTCTCTCTGACCGGCACGATCATCGTCGCCCGCGATTCCGCCCATGCCAAGATCCGCGAGCGGCTCGAAAGCGGGCAGGGCATGCCCGACTATCTCAAGAACCACCCGGTCTATTATGCCGGCCCGGCCAAGACGCCCGACGGCATGGCCTCGGGTTCCTTCGGGCCGACCACCGCCGGCCGGATGGATTCCTTCGTCGACCAGTTCCAGTCCTTCGGGGGCTCGATGGTGATGCTCGCCAAGGGCAACCGTTCCGCCAGCGTCAGGGAAGCGTGCAAGAAGCACGGTGGCTTCTATCTCGGCTCGATCGGCGGCCCGGCCGCCCGGCTGGCACAGGACTGCATCCGCAAGGTCGAGGTGCTGGAATACCCGGAACTCGGCATGGAGGCCGTCTGGCGCATCGAGGTCGAGGATTTCCCCGCCTTCATCGTGATCGACGACAAGGGCAACGACTTCTTCAAGGAGCTGAACCTCGGATGAGGCGGCTTCTCCTCGCCGCCTGTGCCGCACTCGCCCTGCTCCCGGCCTTGCTGGCGGCGGCCGAGCCCGCCGCGGGGCAGGCCCGTCCTGCGACCTGCTCGCGCGATCTGTTCCAGAACGAGGGCGCGCTGCGCCGGCAGCAGACGCGGCTTGCCGGCGTCGCCAATGCCGATCAGGCGACCCAGTGCCGGACCTGGCGCGAGCATGTCGGCTTCCTGCAGAGCGCTCGCGCCGTTTTTGCGACCTGTCAGACCGGAGCCGAGCGCGAGCAGAACGTCGCGATGATGGATTCCGACCTGAAGGACTACCGGGCCCTCATTGCCGGCCGCTGTGGCGGGCGATGAGGCGCCGTCATGGCGAGATGCGAAGCGACGCGGCAGTCCAGAGAGACTGGGTTGAACGCTCCGATCCCGTCTCCCTGGATTGCCTCGCTGTGCTCGTCATGACGAGACAGCGGGACTTTGATCGTCGAGAGGCCTCATGACCGACCAGCCGCAGACCCCGCTTCAGATCGCCGTCATCCCGGTGACGCCGTTCCAGCAGAACTGCTCGATCCTCTGGTGCACCCGCACCAAGCAGGCCGTCATCGTCGATCCCGGCGGCGACGTCGCGCTCATCCGCGGGGCCCTCAAGGAGGTCGGGGTCACGCCGGCCGCGATCTGGCTGACGCATGGCCATCTCGACCATGCCGGCGGTGCGGCGGAACTGGCCGAAGCGCTGTCGGTGCCGGTGATCGGGCCGCACGAGGCCGACACATTCCTGCTCGATGAACTGCCGACCGCGGGCCTGCGCTTCGACATCCGCGACATGAAGGCGGTGACGCCGTCGCGCTGGCTCGCCGAGGGCGACGAGGTCAAGGTCGGCGACGTCGCCTTCTCGGTGCTGCACGTGCCGGGCCACACGCCGGGTCACGTCACCTTCTTCCAGAAGGATCTGCGCTTCCTGCTGGCCGGCGACACGGTCTTCGCCGGCTCGGTCGGCCGCACCGACTTTCCCTATGGCAGCCACGAGACCCTGATCGCGGGGATCCGGGACAAGCTGCTACCGCTCGGCGACGATGTGCAGTTCCTGCCCGGGCATGGACCCGCCGGCACGCTCGGCGAGGAACGGGCGAACAATCCGTTCCTGCAGGGCTGAGCGGCGGCCGCAGCTTTAGTTCTTGTTGAGGCGGGTGACCGCGGCCATGACTTTGCCCTGAGGCTTAGCCTGAGCCTGCACGGGTGTCGGCGGCAGGCGCCTGCCCGACCCTTGCGGAGCGGGTTGCGGGGACGCCAGCGTCGAGGGAAGCGGTCCCCGGTTGGTCCGGTCCGGGACCACCGGCCGGCGCGGCAGGTTCAGCTTCTGCCCGACGGTCATCCAGGCGCCGCCGAAGCTGTAGTATTCGACACCATGCCAGTCGGTGCCGGGCAAGTTGCGCTGGAGCAGCTTCAGGAAGCTCAGCATGTGGATTTCCTGCGAGCGATAGTGACCGTTTTTTTCGTGGATGCCGCGAATGCGGCCCTTCTCGACCTTGATCATGCCGGCGGCGAGGATCGGAGCGCCGCACAGGAAGCTCGAGTGGTGGAAGCTGCCGCTCGTGTGGATGCCGACATAGAGCACGTCCTGCGGGCTGAGCACGAAAGCGCCCCAGCCGTCCGTCAAGCCGGACAGCGCGCGGGATTCCCAGGTCGAGGTATCCAGAAGCTTCTCCTCCGCTGACGAGAGAATGGCCTGCCGGCTATCCGCCGTTTGCAATTGGGGCTTCTTGACCGCATCGACGATGCGCTGCTGCAGGCCGGGTGTCATTCTTGAAAACATCCGCCCGCCACGAAAATCGACCGCAAACAGGTCTCTGAATGTCAGGTCATCGATGTAACTGACCTCCAATGTGGTCAGAGCCACCAGAGACGTCCGGTCCAGTTTTTCGAGGTACTCCCAGAAGCTGCAGGGGTCCTTCGAGGCCTGCCAGTTCTGGAAATGACGTTTGAGCTCCTGTCCTTGGCGATGGTGTTGGTCGAGAACCTCAAGCCAGTTCTCGCCCTGGATGATCCTGACGGGCCTGCCATCGGCGCCATGGGTGGAGCCTTCCGGGATGATCTTCTTGACGTCGCCGAGCGTCTTGTCCCAGTTCTTCTTCGCCGCGATGTGTTTCTTCACCCGCTCGAGGACCTTGATCCCACGCAGGGCACTCACCGCAGCTTCATGGAGATTGCGGATATGAGGTGCCCGGAACGAGCTGTGGCCATCGATCTTCGTCTGTTTTTCACTCAGCCACCGGCTGCACAGCGAAATCATGCTGGCGAGCATGATCGTCCGACGGTGTCGATCGTCCCGCGGAGTGGTGGGGTAGCTCGCCAGGAGGAGATCCAGGTGCAGCAGCACCTCATTGTTCCGTTTCCGGAAGATCTTGGAGGTGTCTTTCTTGAACCGCTCTGCGCCGCCCGGCTGCAGGTAGATCATTCCCTTGGGCTCCGCCATCGTCCCCTCCCGCCTTCATCGAACCTCGATGAAAGACAGTCGCGGCGGCGGCGGAGCACGTTCAACGCAGCAAAGATATATCGCAGGGAACAGCCAGGGCTGAAAACGTTAACGGCCATGTCCTGAAGGGTGCGCGTACATCCGGCGTCACACTTCGAGCTCATGGCCGTCTTCTACAGCGCTGGAGGACAGTGGAACGCCCTCGACATCGCCGTGATGCTCATATGGGAGAGCAATGCGGCGCTTTCAAGGGCGCCGGCCTCAGCTGTCGAGAACGCCGAGCAGAAAGTCCTGCTTGCCGATCTGGATGCCGTTCTTGCGCAGGATCGCGTAGGCGGTCGTGGCGTGGAAATAGAAGTTCGGCACGGCGAAGCGGGTGAGATAGGCCTCGCCGCGCATCGTCATGGTCGCGTTCTGGCCGCGCGGGAAGGTGACGTCGCGCGCCACGCCGGCCTCGAAGGCAGCCTCGTCGATGCCCTCGACGAAGGCGAGGACCTTGGCGATGCGCGCCTTCAGCTCGTCGAAGCTCTTCTCGTCGTCGGGGTGCTTGGGGTTGTCGCCGCCGGCAAGGCGGGCCGCCGCGTTCTTGGCGAAGTCGCAGGCCAGCTGGATCTGGCGCGAGAAGGGCAGCATGTCGGGCGCCAGCCGCGCGCTCAGCAGCACCTCGGGCTGAATCTTGCGCGCCGCCGCCTGCTCGACCGTCTTGTCGAGGATGGCGTCGAGGGCCTTGAGCGTCTGGACGAAGCCGGCGAGGGCGGCGGAGCGTGCGGTGATGGTCATGAGCGATCCTCGGAAACGAAAACGGGCCCGGAAAGGGCCCGCCGCATCGCCGATATAATCATGCTGCCGGGGTTTGCACCGGCAGCCGGACTCAATCCTTGGCGCGCTCCACATAGGAGCCGTCTTCCGTCATCACCACGATGCGGACGCCGGGGCCGATATGCGGCGGCACAGCCGTGCGCACGCCGTTGACCAGGATCGCGGGCTTGTAGGAGGAGGAGGCCGTCTGGCCCTTGGTGACAGGCTCGGTCTCGGCGACCTCGACCGTGACGCGCTGCGGCAGCTCGATCGCCACTGCCTTGTCCTCGAACACCGAGAGCGAGACCTTCATGCCTTCCTGGAGATAGGGAGCCATGCTGCCGACCACGTCGCCATCGACATTGATCTGGTCGAAGGTCTCGGGGTTCATGAACACGTACTGCTCGCCATCCTGGTAGAGATAGGTGAAGTCGCGGTCCTCGACATAGGCGCGCTCGACCTGCTCCGTCGTCTTGTAGCGCTGCGTCATCTTCACCCCGTCGGAGATCCGGCGCATGTCGATCTGCGTCGTCGGCGTGCCCTTGCCGGGGAAGAAGCTCTCGGCCGACAAGACCGAGCAGAGATGACCGTCGAGTTCGAGCACGTTGCCCTTGCGAACGGAGGATGCGATGACCTTGACCACGTGACTTGTCCTTGAGTTGGCGCCGCGCCATGGCGCCCTTGGCGAAATCCTTGCCGCGCCACTACCGCATTCGCAGGCGAAACGGAAGCTTGCCGACGTTTTTGAACCCGAGACGATGACAAACCCTCTTCCGCCGTTCTGGCGGCCCGACATCCATGCCGACCGTCGCCCGGCGCTTCTCGCGCGCGGCCGCATCAGGGCGGCGCTGCGGCGCTGGTTCGAGGCGCGCGACTTCGTCGAGGTCGAGGCCGCGATCCTGCAGGTCTCGCCGGGCAACGAGACGCATCTGCACGGCTTCGCCACGACGCTGATCGACGATGCCGGGGCCCGGCATCCCTATTACCTGCACACCTCGCCCGAATTCGCGGCCAAGAAGCTGCTGGCGGCCGGCGAGCCCCGCATCTTTGATTTCGCCCGCGTCTTCCGCAACCGCGAGCGCACGGCGCTGCATCACCCCGAATTCACGATGCTCGAGTGGTATCGGACGGGCGAGGGCTACGAGACGCTGATGCAGGATGCCGCCGCTCTGCTGGCCGAGGCGGCCCGCGCTGCCGGCGTCACCACATTGCGCTGGCGCGGCAGCGAGGCCGACCCCTTCGCGCAGCCCGAGCGACTGACGCTCCAGGACGCGTTCCGGCGTCACGCCGGCATCGACCTGTTGCGCACCGTCACCGCCGACAACGACGTCGATCGCGGCGGGCTCGCGGCCGATGCGGCCGAAGCCGGTATCCGGGTCACCGATGACGACAGCTGGTCCGACATCTTCAGTCGCATCCTCTCCGAGCGGATCGAGCCCCATCTGGGCCGGGGGCGGGCCACGATCCTGTGCGAATACCCGATCTCTGAAGCCGCGCTCGCCCGTCCGAAACCCGGCGATCCCCGCGTCTCCGAGCGCTTCGAGCTCTATGCCTGCGGCGTCGAGCTGGCGAATGCGTTCGGGGAGCTGACCGATCCGGCCGAGCAGCGCCGCCGCTTCGAGGCCGACATGGATGAAAAGGCGCGCATCTATGGTGAGCGCTATCCCGTCGATGAGGATTTCCTGAGCGCGCTCGCCGCGATGCCGCCGGCCA
>LFEF01013536.1_pt1 | contig 10039 bp, 8 predicted proteins | sample 619371 | NCBI WGS metagenome assembly LFEF01 (sample SAMN03014291, study PRJNA259931) | freshwater metagenome | biome: lake; feature: waterbloom | place: China: Taihu Lake | collected 2006-08 | depth 0 m m
AAGTCCTCGGTGAAGTTGGCTTTGCCCATCGGGGCCTCCTTGCCTAAAAATTAGGGAAGAAGGCGTCCAGGAATCTAGGGGCGGTTCATGATCAGTCGCTGGCCCTCGCTTCCGCGCGCCTTTGCGGATGGCCGAGTCGGCCTCGACAACAATCCCGCCGAACGCGTGCTCCGCGGCGTCGCCGGCGGCGCAAGGACTACCTCTTTGCCGGCTCCGACCGCAGCGCTGAGCGCGTCGCCACGTTCTACACGCTCATTGACAGTGCCAAGCTAAGCCGCCTCGATCCGGAGGCCTTCATGCGCGATGTGCACCCCCGCATCGCCGACCACCCGCAGCAGCGTCTCGCCGAGCTTCTGCCCTGGCACTGGACTGCCGCCTCGGCAGAGGCTAGCCGCATGAGCCTTCTCCAGGCCGCTCACCGAGCGCCTAGGACGAATTTGTGTTCAGGCCGATGAATGGGTGACATACTTAGTCACAAGGTAGGCTTCCAGACCTTCGAGCCCACCCTCTGATCCGTGGCCAGACTCCTTCACACCGCCGAAGGGAACCTCGGGCAATGCAACAGTTTGGTGATTAATGGCCAAGTTCCCTGTTTCGATGCGGGAAGCAAGTTCCCGTATATTGACCAAAGAGCGGGTATATGCATACGAAGCAAGGCCGTAGGGTAGCCGGTTAGCCTCCTTCACCGCATCCTCAAGCGTGCTGAATGGCGCAATTAGCGCCACCGGTCCGAATGGCTCCTCATTCATGATACGAGCATCAGCTGGCACATTCGTCAGCACAGTTGGTTCGAAAAAGTTTCCTCTATTACCGATCCGATTTCCGCCGGCCTCATTCTTTGCACCGCGCTGAGTAGCCTCGCCAATCATGCTCTCCATTGCGCCGACCCGGCGGGGGTTAGCAAGTGGACCCATCTCGGTACTTGAACTCAAACCATCACCAACGACCAAAGAACTTGCTCGGGCCACGAATTGGTCGACAAACGCCTCGAAAATCGTCTCTTGAATGAGGAAGCGCGTCGGCGAGACGCAGACCTGGCCAGCATTACGATACTTAGCCGCTGAAAGGAGATTTACAGCACGATCAACATCGAAATCATCGAATACGATCGCCGGGCTATGACCTCCTAGCTCCATCGTTGTTGGCTTCATATGTTGACCAGCAATTGATGCTAGATGTTTACCCACTACTGTTGAACCTGTGAACGATACTTTACGAATCACCGGATTCGGAATCAAATATTCTGAAATCTCCGATGGAACGCCAAAAACAAGGTTGACAACACCCGCGGGAACTCCTGCGTCTGCGAAACAACGTACGAGCCCTGCAGGTGACGCCGGTGTCTCTTCCGGTGCCTTGATGATGATTGAACAACCTGCAGCTAACGCAGCTGAGATCTTTCGCGCAGCTTGGCCAACTGGAAAATTCCAGGGTGAGAAAGCCACGACGGGACCAACCGGCTCCTTCATGACCCATTGACTTACACTTTCAGCCCTAGACGGAATGATACGTCCATACGCCCTCTTAGCCTCTTCTGCAAACCAATCAATGATGTCAGCGCTGCTGAGTAATTCCATACTCGCCTGCGAAAGTGGTTTACCTTGTTCTAGTGTTAGCAGGGGTGCGATCTGGTGCACGCGTTCCCGCAAGAGGTCGGCTGCTTTCCGCAGAACCTTATAACGATCGAACGCTGAAACTGAGCGCCATTTCGCGAAACCTTTGTCCGCTGCCTCTAGAGCCTCGTCCAGATCGGCCGTGTCAGCATGCGCAACGTAGCCGATGCGCTCTGAAGTGGCCGGATTAAGCACGACAAGAGAGCGATTAGAAGCCCCAGGGCGCCACTCGCCACCAATGAAAAGCTCGACATCCGAATACATGCCTGGATCCTCCAGCATACGAAAGAGAGATGCCCCCACTACTCGACTGAGTAGATAAAACAACTAAGGTCCATACAGGGCAAATGCTCCTACATCGTAACACCCGACACGCATCATCCTAGTTGGCCTTCCTGTATTTTGGGGTATGTCGTCGGTCGGGCTTTCACTTTAGCAGCCACGCCTCGAACCGCTCTGTTACCTTCTCCTTGTTGGCACCCCACCACTCAGTATTGGAGGGCGTCATAAGCTTGAGGTTGTCGGGTGCCGTGGGAAGGTGGCGTGCCCGCTCGGGGGGGATGAAGGCGTAGGCTTTGGGGTTGGTCGGTCCGTAGGCGAGATGCCTAGTGAACTCTGCTTGGCGCTGAGGGTTTGCGCAGAACCGCACGAACCTGTTTGCCAGCGCTGCACGCGGCGTTCCCTTCGGGATACACCAACCCTCGACACTGTAGAGGCCCTGGTTCCATTCAATGTGGACGGGCTTGCCGGCGTCGACCAGCACCTGGGCGCGAGCGTTCCAGGTCGGGATCAGATCCACCTCGCCGCTCTCCAGAAGCTGCGTCGTCTGCGCGCCTCCGGTCCACCAAACTGCGATGTGTGGTTTGATCTTGTCGAGCTTTGCGAATGCTCGGTCGAGGTCGAGGGGATAGAGCCTATCGGGAGCGACACCGTCTGCTAGGAGCGCCTGCTCCAGGGTATCGATCGGCCGCTTTGCTAGCGCGCGCCTCCCCGGGAACTTCGCCACGTCCCAGAAATCGGCCCAAGTTTTTGGGCCAGTGGAGCCGAACTTATCTTTTCTATAACACAAAACAGTCGCGAATACGTCATTGCCCATCCAAGTCGGTCGCTTAGCGATCGGCATCAGATCAGCCATGTCACCATCGGTCCACTCGATCGGTTCCAGCATGCCCTTAGGCCCGAGCTCCTCATCGACAGCAAGGCCTGCGAGAAGAACGTCGCGATCGAAGCTCTTCGTCTCGACCATTGCTTTGATAAGAGCGGTCGGGAAAGCCGAGTGCGCCACATGAGAAACTCGCGTTCCGGTCTCTTTCGCGAACGGCTTCACGTAAGCTTCCCCAAACGCAATGGTAAACGGCCCTCCAGAATCTGAAACAGTCAGGGTTTGGCTAGCATAGGCCGAGCGCACCCCGAGCACGCTAGCTGACAAAAGGGTTGCAGACAGCGCGCCGAGCATCTCTCGACGGTCAAGTTGTCCATGGGTCCAGCGCGACGACATACGGGAAACTCCTCTAAGTCTTGAGACCGGAGCTGCCTACGAACCCGGAGCAGCCCAAAGCTGCACCGTTTCGTATTGCATGGTAATACTGTATATTACATTACAGACATCTTGCATCCAAGTCAACGGCACAAAGCCTACGAGGGTGGAAGCAATGCCTCGGAAAACGGCACGCTGAGCGCGGACTGCCGTTGACATTCGATTACAATACAATGTAGCTTATCGGAATGTAGGTCACAAAGTTGGATCCTCAAAGATGGTGGATGGCGGGTACGTGACAAAGCGAGCTGAGACTGAGACGGGCAGAGCCAGCCAGAATGAGGACCACTTGTTCGTCAACTCGGTCGAAAAGGCATTTCGAGTCCTCGAGGCATTCGATGAACGCCGAAGCACGATGACCCTAACCGAGATCGCAGACGCCACTGGACTAGACAAAAGCGCCGCTCAACGGTTTGCCCATACACTTGAACGATTGGGCTTTCTGTCACGCAACCAAAGAACAAAAGAGCTCGCCCTCAGCGTCAAAACACTAACGCTGGGTTATCGCTACATAAGTGCGAACAGTCTCGTCCAGCGCGCCGCTCCCTATCTCATGCATTTGAGTAAAGAGACCGAAGAGGCCGTAAATCTTACAGTCCTAGACGACGGTGAGATTGTATTTGTCTCTCGACTACTAAGTCGACATATGCTTAATACAAACATCATCGTGGGGACGCGGTTACCAGCGTATTGTACAGCCCCCGGGCTTGCAATGCTGTCGCAGTTGCCACGAGAGAGAGCACGCGAGATCCTTGAGAAGAGCGATCTGCGGCCTTACACGCCGCATACGATCTGGCGCATGAAGGATATTCTACAGGCGCTCGATTTGTGCGCGACGCGGGGCTACGCTATCGCCGTCGAGCAGGTCTATCCGAACGACATCTCTATCTCGTCCGCAATTCTCGACGAGAGCGGACTGCCTATTGCAGCGGTAAACATTGCTGTGATGACGGTGCGTTACTCTAGGGCGGAGGCTGAACGAAAGCTCGCACCGCTTGTACTAGCGGCATCTCAGGCCCTATCGCACTCACCGATAAACAAGCAACAGATAGCACCAACCGAAAAAGCCAGCCACCGAAGAGGTGCAAACAATAACGGCGATCTATCCCCTCGAAAAAAGCGTAATTGAGGGGACGCATGATGTCAAACCCAAGCTTCAAGTTATCCGTCAAGAACTTAACAAAGAACTATGGCAACGTTCCGGCTCTAGCGAATGCCAGTCTCGAATTGCGAGAAGGCGAATTCCTGACACTCCTGGGGCCATCAGGCTCTGGCAAAACGACGCTTCTGATGACGGTGGCAGGCTTGATTCAGCCTACGAGTGGCGAGGTCTGGATCGACGGTAAGCAATCAACGTTCTTGCCGCCTCACTTGCGTGACATTGGTCTTGTGTTTCAAAGTTACGCACTCTTCCCTCACCTCACCGTGTTCGAGAATATTGCATTCCCACTCCGAATGCGGAATCTTGACATCGCAAAAATTCGCGGGGATGTTGGCAAGGCTCTTGAGACAGTTCAACTTACGCACACTGCTGATCGCTATCCCCGAGAGCTTTCCGGCGGACAGCAACAACGTATCGCGCTTGCTCGATGCATGGTTTACAAACCCTCGATCATTTTGATGGATGAGCCACTTGGTGCACTTGACCGGCGGCTTCGAGATCGTATGCAGTTCGAGATCAAACATCTTCACGAACACCTGGGCATCACGGTGCTTTACGTCACTCACGACCAGGATGAGGCAATGACGATGTCTGATCGCATTTGCCTGATGAACAATGCCAGGATCGAACAGATCGGTACACCTAGTGAGCTGTACTTTGCTCCCCGCACTCTCTTCGCGGCTGAATTCCTTGGAGATTCCAACATCATATCGACGACAGTTGTTGAGCCGGGCGAACTAACCGTTGTTCGCGGTCCCGGCGGGCTAAGCTTGAAAGCGAAGGCAATCACACCGGTCGACGCCGGACAGTCTGTTAGCTTATTGGTTCGGCCGGAAGCTATCAGCATCGTCACGGAAACCGACAATGTGGAAAACATATGCTCTGCACAGGTCTACGAAGCGGTATTGACTGGTGGGTTCATGCGATACTTTCTGAGGACAGCGAGCGGACTGAAATTGACTGTGAAAGAACTTACACGCTCCTCCACAGCAGGATTGCGCGTGGGCGACAGCGTAAAGATCGGATGGCCCGCCGAAAGGTGCGTGTTGATAGCCGAAGCTAACGCAAACACGGGGGCCTAGTTATGCTCTCCCAAAAGCGACCGACGCGTGCTTGGCTCTTCGCAGTGGCTCCTATCATGCCGCTGCTTATATTTTTATTCGCCTTTTTCGTTATACCGGTGGCAATGCTGCTTTCCCTCAGCTTCTTAGGCATCAATGGAGGAGTAGATCTCGATCAGTATGCAAGGCTTTTCAATACTCCTGTTTATGCCCAGGTTCTAGTAATTACTTTCAAAATCTCAGCAGCTACAACTATTGTAGCTCTCATCGCCGCATATCCCGTGTCTTACTTGCTTGCAACTACGAGCTCTAGGAACCGCAACTGGTTGATACTTTTAGTCCTTATGCCCTTCTGGACAAGCTTCCTGGTGCGAGCCTTTGCTTGGATAATTCTACTGGGTCGGAACGGTGCGGTTAACAACTTCCTCGTCGCGGCCGGCATCACGGACGCGCCCATCGCGCTGATCTACAACCTAACAGGCGTCCTGATTGGAATGACACACGGGATGATACCACTGGCAATCGTCACGATGTTACCCGTGATGCAGAACATCGAGTCGAGGTTATTGCCAGCCGCTCACACACTGGGTGCCACTCCTACTCGTGCATTTTTGCGAGTTTACTTGCCACTTTCCCTTCCGGGAGTGGCTGCCGCCGGACTCCTGGTCTTTATCACATCTCTAGGCTTTTTTATTGTCCCAGCACTGCTCGGCGGAGCGCGGGATACGATGATCGCCCAGCTGATCATCAGCGCCATCCAGGATCTACTGAATTGGCGTTTTGCGGGGGCGCTCTCACTAATGTTGCTCATTGCGAGCTGCGTCATCTTTTACCTGTACGACAAGGCTGTAGGACTATCGACGCTGTCGGGAGCGGCCGCTGGATCGCTGCGGGAGCGTGGTTCGGCCCGGAGCCACCTCACAAGGTTGTTCGCCCGACTAGGGAACCTTGTCGTGGAAGGGCTTGATCGCGCTGTTTCTACTAGTAACAGGGTATTCGCAGCCCTTCAGCCTTCGATCCGAGACAGGCGGCGATCAACTCGTGGACGTCGCGTTCTCGGAGTGTTTGTCGGAGTAGTGATAGGATTTTTGCTTCTACCGACGTTCTTTGTAGTACCTGTTTCATTTACGGCAGGTGAGTTTGTCCGGTTTCCGCCAACTGATTTTTCGCTCCGCTGGTATGAAACCTACCTTTCCTCCAATGTATGGGTCTCCGCAACCATTCGATCCCTGTTGGTCGCTCTCGCAACTGCGCTTCTCGCAACGCTTCTAGGAACCGCAGCGGCTTTTGTCCTTGCGCGAGGGCGCGCCCCCGGTGGCTCTTTGTTGCTTGCTCTGGTGCTGGCACCCTTGATTCTACCTCGGATGATTATTGCTGTTGCGCTTTACTACCTTTTCGCCCGCATAGGTCTCGTCGGCACTTCGACAGGTCTTGTCATTGGACACACCGTGTTGGCCGTGCCCTACGTAGTCATCACTGTAATGGCTGTCCTACGTACATACGACGAGCGTCTTGACCAAGCTGCATGGACATTAGGGGCGAGTAAGCTACAAACCTTGCGTTACGTGACATTGCCACAAATCCGCGAAGGGATTCTTGCAGGTGCTCTATTTGCCTTTGTGACGTCCTTTGATGATCTTACGATCGCTCTTTTCATCTCCGGCGGGAGCACCTCGACGCTCCCGCGGCAGATGTGGAACGACTTACTTCTGCAGGTTAACCCAACATTAGCTGCGGTATCTACCGTCATGCTTTTGTTCATCACCGTAGTGATCCTGGTTGCGGAACGATTGCGCCGGCGGGCCAGCTCTTCTGCACCGGAGGGTAACAGGGGCTGATGAACTCAATAGCAAGAGCGCTGGAGTGCGTCGACCTGGCGGGAAGAACTGAGGCGTAAAAGGAAATGGCCATGTCGGAACATGTACTGACTCACATCCAAGGCGGTATCGCTTTGCTGACCATCAACAAACCTCACAAGCTTAACGCTTGGGACACGTCGATGCGCGAGGAAATTGCCGCGCACCTTAGCACGTGGAACAACGATCCTGCGGTCCGTGCGGTGATCATCACTGGTGCGGGCGCGCGAGCGTTCTCAGCCGGACAGGATCTAGACGAGACCAAGAAGTTCTCCTCAGGTAGTCAGGGTGACGCATGGTTCCGGACTTGGCGAGATTTCTATGAGAGTCTTCGAAGCATAGATAAGCCGACAGTGGCTGCTTTGAATGGTGTTGCGGCCGGCTCAGCGTTCCAGTTTGCTATGCTGGCAGACGTTCGCGTCGGTCATTGCGGAACGCAGATGGGACAGCCTGAGATAAACTCTGGGATACCGAGTGTCACTGGCCCAATGTTGATGATGCCACGGTTGGGGTTGTCGCGTACGGTCGAACTCACATTGACCGGGCGCATGATGGAGGCGGCTGAATCTCATGCGATTGGCTTGATTCACCACCTTGTCGAAACTCCTGCAGAGGTGATGCCGAAAGCTATTGAAGTTGCGCGAATACTGGCGTCGAAACCCCCGATCGCTATGCGTCTCAATAAGCGACGCTTTCGCCAAGTGACGCAGGCGGAGTTCGATGAGGCCTTCCGCTCCGGCGGCTCAATTCAGGCCGAAGCCTACGCTAGCGGAGAGCCTCAAGAGGCAATGCGAAGATTCTTTGCCGAACGGGCTGAGCGGCGCGCCGCCACCAGAATGGCATAAGCGACGGGCGATTTTTGGGCTGTCTTGCGCACCGAGCGTCGGGTCCATGGTCCGTCCAAGCCTTCCGCGACGCGCTTAACTCCCGTTGGTATCAACACACACAATATCATCAGGTTAGCCTTATGATCGACACTTCCGATGGATTTGTTCCACTTCTGGAACGTCAAGCTGTAAGTGCGCCGGACCGCGTGTTTGCATTTGTTCGAGGTGCGCCGCTGACGTTCGCCGCACTTTGGGAACGCTCGAATGCCGTCGCGCATTGGCTTAGTCGAGAAGGGGTAGCGCCAGGTGATCGTGTCGCCCTAATGGTCCCAAACAGCTCCGATGTCATTGCCATTCTGTTCGGAATCGCAAGGGTAGGAGCAGTCTGGCTACCGATAAATGTTCAACAAAAGGGCGAGGGTCTTGCCTACATCCTCCAGCACTCGGCTCCTTCGCTTATCATAGGCGACGCCGAAACCTCTAAAGTCGCAGCGGAGGGATACTCAGGTGCACCCGTGTGGACGTTAGGTGTTCCTTCAGGCCCGCGCTGCGTTGAAGCCTCTCTCCAACAGGAGGCGCCTTTCGGCGGTCCTCTGCCGGGCGCAGATGAACCATTCGCCATTATGTATACGTCAGGTACCACAGGCCGGCCCAAGGGTGTGATCGTCTCTCATCGAATGCTGCGGCTCTCGGGCGAGGCAGTTCGGCTTGTTTCCAATGCCGGTGACGGTGATGTGATGTTCATGTGGGAACCGCTGTTTCACATAGCTGGTGCGCAGATGATCGTGTTGCCGCTGATCGAAAATGTTACGCTGTCACTTACCCCGCGGTTTAGCGCCAGTCGATTCTGGCACGAGGTGATCAACGCACGCGCAAGCCACATCCACTATGTCGGCGGAATTCTGCAGCTGCTACTTAAGCAACCTAAGAGCGCACTCGATCGCGCTCATGGAGTTCGAATCGCTTGGGGTGGGGGCTGCCCGAAAGAAATCTGGCAGCCATTTGAAGAGCGCTTCGGAGTCGAGATCCGCGAGTGCTACGGTATGACCGAAGCCTCTTCCATTACCACATGGAATGATCGCAAGGTGGTGGGTTCGGTTGGACGGCCGTTACCCTGGTTCGACGTGGAACTCTCTGGATTGGATGGTGGGCCGGTACCTCAAGGTGAGCGTGGAGAAGCCGTAGTGAGAGCGCGCATTCCTGGCGCGATTACCAGCGGCTATTACAAGGATCCAGATGCAACAGCTAAGGCGCTCCGCAACGGTGCCCTGTTCACGGGCGACATCGGATCGTTCGATGGCGACGGCAACATGACTTTTCACGGCCGTATCACTGAGAACGTTCGAGTGAGGGGCGAGAACGTAAGCGCCTTCGAGGTTGAAAGCGTCGCCCGAAAGCATCCGGAGATTGAGGACTGCGCGATGATTGGCGTGAAGAGCGACGTGGGCGAGCAAGACATAAAGCTGATCGTCAAGCTAAGACATGGCGGAAGGCTCGATCCGGCAGCACTGTCTGATTGGCTTGCAGAGCGGCTCGCCGGTTATCAGAACCCGCGGTACATCGAGTTCGTGACATCCTTCGATCGAACGCCAAGTCAGCGCATCATGAAGCACCGTCTCTCCCAGGATACGGAAGCATGTTGGCATCGACCTATGCGGAAGTAGGTAAGTCATCGAACAACTTCCGGATCGCCAGACCGATTGGAGGCGACCCGATTTAGTGGACATCCTGTCAAAGGCGGCTGCCTGGTTCGCGCGGGAGAGCAAGGCGAACACGATCGGGCTCTCTGGGTCAGGAGCGCCCCAGGCCCTCCTTTCTCTCAAGATAATGGCCCGCGTCTTCAAGGTCTCCGCAGTAGGCAACTCAGCTTGGCAGGCAAGCCGGCTTCGGCGCGAGCGACCGTTGATGTCAAGCTGACGCGCACGATCCGAACGATCCACGCGTCCTCGCGCGGGACCTACCGGGTGCCGCACGTCCATGCCG
>LFEF01016911.1_pt1 | contig 10027 bp, 7 predicted proteins | sample 619371 | NCBI WGS metagenome assembly LFEF01 (sample SAMN03014291, study PRJNA259931) | freshwater metagenome | biome: lake; feature: waterbloom | place: China: Taihu Lake | collected 2006-08 | depth 0 m m
GGCTATCGCCATCGCGGCGCGAGGCGGGGGGCGAGCGTCGATCTCGCCCGCAGCCTGCGCGCCGCGATCCGCCATGACGGCGAGGTGATGAGCTTGAAGAAGCTGAGGCGCGTCACCCGGCCGCGCCCGATCCTGCTTCTGATCGACGTCTCCGGCTCGATGAAGCAGCGCAGTGACGCCAATCTCGCCCTGGCGCATGCGATCGTGCAGGCAACACCGCGCGTCGAGGTCTTCACCTTCGGCACGAGGCTGACACGGGTGACGCGGGCGCTGCGCCGCCGGCGCCGCGAGCAGGCGCTCGTTGAGGCGGCGGGCCTCGTCGCCGACTGGGATGGCGGCACCCGGATTGGTGACGCCCTGCAGGCCTTCCTCGCCGTGCCGCGCTTCGCGTCCTATGCGCGCGGGGCCGTCGTCGTCGTGCTGTCGGACGGGCTGGAGCGCGGCGATCCGGCGGCGCTGGTCTCGGCCGTCGCAAGGCTGGCGGCCCGCGCCCATCGCATCGACTGGCTGACGCCGCTCGCCGCCGATCCCGGCTACAGGCCCGAGACTGAGGCTCTGCGCCTGATCGCGCCTGCGCTCGCCAGCCTCGGCCATGGCGGCAGCACGGCGCGGATCTGCCGGCACATCCTCTCGCTCGGAGGCTCAGCCGCGGCATGACCGGTATCATTGACTCGCATTTCCATATCTGGCGCCAGGCCGATCTGCCCTGGCTGCTGGGCCCGATGCAGCCGCGCATCTTCGGCCCCTATGAGCCGATCCGGCGTGACTATCCGGTTGCGGAGTACCTCGCGGATTGTCGCCCCTGCGGGGTGACGCAAGCCGTCTATGTCCAGGCGAACTGGGCGCCGGCGCGTCATCTCGACGAGGTCGCCTTCGTCTCGCAGGCGTCCGACAACTCCGGCTTCCCGATCGCCATCGTTGCCTATGCCGACATGCTCGCAGAAGACGTCCGGCCGCAGCTCGACGCGCTGGCGCAAAACCCGCGGGTGCGCGGCGTGCGCATGCAGCTGCACTGGCACGAGAACCCGCTCTATCGCTTCGCCAGCGGCGCCGATCTTTGCCGCAACCCGCTCTTGCAGGCCAATATCGGCCGGCTGGCCGGTTACGGCTTCAGCTTCGACCTGCAGGTCTTCGCCCCGCAGATGGCGGGCGCAGCCGAACTCGCCGCGGCCTGTCCGGAGGTGACCTTCGTGCTTCAGCACGCCGGCATGCTGGAGGACCTGTCGACGGACGGCGTGGCGCAGTGGCGCGACGGCATGGCCGCGCTCGCCGACCAGCCCAACATCGTCAGCAAGCTCTCGGGACTCGGCACATTCCAGCGCCGCAACGATCCCGCGCAGATCGCCTTCGTCGTCGCGGACACGCTTGCGCTGTTCGGCGCGGAGCGCTGCCTGTTCGGCTCCAACTTCCCGATCGAGAAGCTCTGGACGAGCTATCCCGAGCTGATCGGCGCCCATCGCGCCGCCGTGCCCGAGGGCGCGGCGGACGCTGTCTTCAGCCACACCGCGCGGCGGGTCTACCGCCTCGCCCAGCCCTGACGGAGAACCTCCATGGCGCTCGAAATCAAGATCCTCGACTATGGCGACATCGAGCTGGAATCGAGCTTCCTGGTGCTCGGCCGCGACTGCGGCCGCACGCGGCGCGTGCCGACTTATGGCTTCCTGATCCTCGGCGGCCCCTGGCCAGTCGTCGTCGACACCGGCTACCGGCACAACCAGATCATGGAGACGCTCGGCATGCGCGGGCTCCAGTTCCACGAGAACATGATCGAGAACCAGCTCGCCAAATACGGCGTGCGGATGGGCGATGTGCGCTATGTCATGCACACCCATCTCCACATCGACCATGCCGGGAAGGACGAGCTCTTCCCGATGAACACGACGGTGATCGTCAACCGGCGCGAGCTGGAATACTCGGTCTCGGGCCTGATGCATCCGCAATATCCGGCGCCCGACATCAAGCACCTGATCGACCGGCTGCACACGCGCGATGCGCTGCGCTTCGAGGATCTGGAGCTGTCCGGGATGATCGAGCTCTTCCCCGGCTGCTATCTCGAGGCCGCCGGCGCCCATACCGAGGGCTCGATGAACGTCCATGTCGACACGATCGAGGGGCGCGCCATCATCTGCGGCGACGTGATCTACGATTTCAACGACCAGATCGTCACGCCCTTCCACGAGATCAGCGCCAACGAGCCGCGCACCACCGGCAATCACGGCGTCTCCAAGCGCGAGGAAAAGGCGGCCATCAAGAAGCTGCTCTCGACGGGCAAATTCCTGCTGCCGGTCCATGACAAGCCGGCCAAGATCGCCCACGGTCAGGTCGTCGGCCGGATGGACATGGCGGTTCCCGGCCCGGTCGTGCAGTCGCTGCCGCCGCGCCACTGGTTTGCGGCTTAGGGCCTGCCGCCATGACCACGCATGTCGCCGTCCGCCCGGCCTTCGCCGACCTCGTCGATCTCTGGGCGCCGGTGCGCCAGCTCGGCACCGGCTTCGAATTCTGCGAAGGGCCGGTCTGGCATCCGCGCGATCAGCATCTGCTGTTCTCCGACATGCCCGGCGACGTCCGCCGTCGCTGGGACAAGGCTGGCGTGCGCGAGGTCAAGCGGCCGGCGAACAAATGCAACGGCATGACCTATGACGCGGGCCTCAACCTGATCGTCTGCGAGCACGCGACCTCGTCGCTGATCCGCGAGCGGCCGGACGGACGCCGCGAGGTGCTGGCCTCGCATTTCGAAGGGCAGGAACTCAACAGCCCCAACGACGTCGTGGTGAAATCGGACGGGTCGATCTACTTCTCCGATCCCTGGTATGGCCGCATGCCGGTCTTCGGCGTCGAGCGGCCGCGCCAGCTCGGCTTTCAGGGCGTCTATCGCATCCCGCCGGGCGGCGGCGAACTGCAGCTCCTGGTCGACCGCTATCTCTTCGACCAGCCCAACGGCCTGTGCTTCTGCCCGACCGAGGACCGGCTCTTCGTCAACGACACCGTCCAGCACAACATCCGCGTCTTCCCGATCCTGCCCGACGGGCGGCTCGGACCAGGGCGCATCTTCGCCTCCGGCATCGTCTCGGCCAGCGAGCCCGGCGTGCCCGACGGCATGAAGTGCGACGCGCAGGGCAACCTCTGGGTCTGCGGCCCCGGGGGCGTCTGGGTCTACACGATCAAGGGCGAGTTGATCGGCAAGCTGCGCGTGCCGGAACTCGTCGGCAACCTGAGCTGGGGCGGGCCGGACTGGCGGACGCTGTTCCTGACCGCGACGCATTCGCTCTACGCGATCGAGACGAAGGTCGGCCCGCGGATGGAGCCCTATATGAAGGCCACTGGCGGGCCGAGCGGCCGCAGCGCCGGCAGCTCCCAGGCCGAGCCCGTTTCAGGCGTCAAACCCGCGGCGACCGTCTCCGTCAGCGGCGTGAAGAAGGCGGCGCCGGGCTACCGGCTCGATCCCGCGCGTTGCGCGCTGATCGTTCAGGACATGCAGAACGACGTCGTGATGGAGGGCGGCGCCTTCGCCTCCTCGGGTTCGCCGGAGCATTGCCGGCAGCAGAACGCGATCGGCAATGCGGCCCGTCTGGCGCAGGCGGCGCGTGCCCGCGGCATCCCGGTGATCCATGTCTGGTTCGTGGTCGAGCCCGGCGCGCCGGGCGTCACCATGAACGCGCCCCTGTTCGAAGGGTTGGCCGACGCCAAGGCCCTGGTGCGCGGCACCTGGGGCTGCGCGCCCGTGCCCGGGCTGGAGGCTCAAGCCGGCGACCATGTCGTCGAGAAATGCCGCATGAGCGCCTGGGAGGGGACACGGCTCGAAACCGTGCTCAAGGCGCTGGGCCGCGACGTCGTCATCGTCACCGGCGCCTGGACCAACATGTCGATCGAGCACACGGCGCGCAGCGGCGCCGACAAGGGCTACTTCATGCTGGTGCCGGAGGATGCCTGCTCGACCATGAACGCCGAATGGCACGCGGCCTCGGTCAATTACGCGCTGCAGAATGTCTGCGTCGTCACGGATGTCGATGCCGTCATCGCCGCGATGGCGTGACCGCGCCAGGCGACGATCGCGAGGCGTGCCGAAACCGCGGCGGCGGCCGCTTGGGCGAGGGCCGATCGAGCGTCGGGCGGGAGAGGTTGAGACATTTTGCGCGGGCGACGGGGCTCCTGACCCGAGACCCATTTCTCCTTTGGCCCGAGGCAGAGCCCTGAGTTTGACGTCTGGTCGCGGTGACGAGCCGATCAGGGCTTTCGCACCATCGCTCCAGACGGCCAGGCGAGCCTGGAGAGCGTCGCCTCGAGCAAGGCTGGATCACCCAGAGCCAGCATGCCGTCCGCGTGCAGCGCGTCGGAGCCGTCAAGCGCGGTCAAGCATCCACCGGCTCCCGTGACGAGCGGAATATGCGCGGCGATGTCGTAGATCTCGAACCCGCCCCAGCCGATCGCGATGTCGATATGCCCCTCCGCGAGCATCGCCAGCGAGAAGCAATCGCCGCCATAGACCAGCATGCGCACCGCCGCGCCAAGGCGCTCGACGGCGGCATGGGCCACGGGGTCCCGCGCGATCGAAGAGCTCACCCAGACCGTCGCGTCGGACAGCGATGGGCACGCCCTCGTCCTCAGCGGAAGGACCCGGTTGTCCCGCTGGCCGAAGGAGCGCTCGCCATCGCCCCAATAGCGCTCGCGCAGGAACGGCTGGTCGAGAAGGCCGAGGACGGCTTCGCCGTTCCGGAGCAAGGCAATCAGGGTGCCCCAGACCGGCTGCCCGGAGATGAAGGACTTCGTGCCGTCGATCGGATCGATCACCCAGACATATTCGGCGGCGACGTTTTGGCGACCGAATTCCTCGCCGATGATGCCGTGGTCCGAGTGGTGGGCCGCAATCAGTGCGCGAATGGCCAGCTCTGCCGCCCGATCCGCCTCCGTGACCGGATCGAACCCGGACGCCGCACCCTTGTCGGTGATCGCCGGCATGGCGCGATACCAGGGCAGGATCGCCGCGCCCGAGGCATCGGCGAGACGATGAGCAAAGCTGAGCAGGTCCGGCTCGGTCATGTCGTCCGCCGGCGCCAGCTCTGCGACCGCAGGACGAGACCACGCAGGACCATCTGGATCGCGGTCGCCACCATCGACATCGCCATGATCAGCACGGCGAAAGCCGCCGCCTGGCCGATGCGGCTGCCCTCGACGAGGTTGATGACCGCGATCGCGGCGACGCGCGTCTGGGCGGTGAACAGGAAGATCAGGGCCGACACCGTGGTCATGGCATTGACGAAGAAGTAGCCGGCGACATCGACCAGCGTCGGCATGAGGACGGGAAAGTAGACCCGCCGCGCCGCGCCTGCCGGGCGCACGCGCAGCGCCTGCGCCGCCATGTCGATCTCGCGGTCCAGGCGCTGCAGCTCGTTGACCGCCATCAGATGCGGCACGGTGTAGAAATGCGCGACCGTGCAGAGCATGATCAGGAGCATCGTGCCCTGCAGGCCATGCAGCGGGTTGGCCGGATTGTTGAAGAAGAAGACATAACCGAGGCCCAGCACGAGGCCTGGAACAGCGACAGGGACCATCGCGACCGCCTGCAAGCCGTTGCGAACGCCGCTCGCGCCGAGCTTGCGTGCGACGAGCCAGCCCGACAGTGCCACCATCGTCGTCCCGATCAGCGCGGTGCCGGCGGCAAGCACGAGCGAATTGCCGAGCGCGCGGAATTCGTCGTCGTCGGTGAAGAGCCGCTCATAATTCTGCAGGCCGAGCGTCAGGTTATAGGGCCAGAACCGCACCAGTGATCCATAGATCGCCATGCCGAGGATGGCGAGGATGGCGCAGGTCACCACACCAGCGAATCCAAACAGCGCTGCGTCGCGCCAGACCAGCCGCTCGGGCTCGATAGGCACCGATTTCCCGGTGATCATCGAGCGCTGGCTGCGCCGCGCGAACCAGTCGATGCCATAGGCGATGACGGCCGGGAGCAGCAGCAGAACGCCGACGACCGCGCCCATCTCGAAATCGAAGCGGCCGATCACGAGCTTGTAGATGTCGGTGGCGAGCACATTGGTGGATCCGCCGACGACGCTGGGAATGCCGAAATCGGTGAAGACCAGGATGTAGACGATCGAGGCGGCACTGATGGCCGCGTAGCGGCAGGATGGTAGCGTCACCGTCACAAAGCGTCGCCAGGGACCGGCCTTCAGCGCACGCGCCGCCTCATAGTGGCGCTGGTCTCCGGCGGACAGCCCCGCACTGAGAATCAGAACCGCATGCGGGAACGCATAGAAGGCGCTCGCCATGACGATCCCGACCGGCCCGTAGAGGCTTTCCCCGAGAAGCCAGTGCTTCAGCCAGCCCTGGTTGCCGAACAGGAAAACCATTCCGAACGCCGGCAGCAGAGACGGGGCCAGTAGCGGCAGAAGCGCCATCAGCCGGAAGAAGCCCCGGCCCGGGATGCGCGTGCGCACCAGCGCGTAGGCATAGGGAAAGGCCAGCGCCATGACGATGACGGTGGAGATGGCCGACAGGCTCGCGGAATTCCAGGCGGCGACGGCCAGGCCCGGCTCGGTCGCATAGCGAATGAAGTTGTCGAGGCCGACGAAGCCACCGTCCCGCGCCAGAAAGGCGCGGAGCAGCAGGGCCGAGATCGGCAGGACGGTGATGATCCCGAGCAACAGCAACAGGATCGGCGGCAGCGCCGTCACCGTCATATCCGGCATGATCGGGCGCGAGCGCCTGTCCGCCGCGGTGGCAGCCTCAACCATGATCGTCGAGCAGGAAAAGCTGACTGGGGGCGACAGCGAAGGTGATGTGATCGCCCGGTTCTGGCGGCGCGCCGAAACGAGGGAACGGCACCTCGGCCGTGATGGCCGGCGCGTCGGCCTCGTCCGGAAGCAGGGTCAGGCGCAGCCGATCCCCCAGAAACGCGGTCGCCGTCACACGGGCACCGATCCCCGGCGAGGCCAGCTCCGCGGCATCACTCAACATGACGGCGGCGGGACGGAAGCAGACAAAATTGCCGGGCTTCTCCGAACCCAAAGGCTGAGCGAGCTGGAAAGAGAGCCCCTGGCTCTCGACGCTCGTCCCGGAGACAGACCTGACGGGCAGGGCGTTGATCTCACCCAGAATGCGCGCGACGAACAGGTTGGCCGGTCGATGGTAGAGTTCGGCGGGCGCGCCGACCTGCTCGATCCGCCCGGCATTCATCACCACGACGCGATCGGCGATGGACAGGGCTTCCTGCTGGTCATGCGTGACCATGATGCTGGTGACGCCGACGCGCCGCTGCAACGCCCGCAACTCATCACGCAGACTGGCCCGGACATTGGCGTCGAGCGCCGAGAGCGGCTCATCGAGCAGGAGAAGCCCGGGCGACAAGGCGAGCGCACGCGCCAGGGCGACGCGCTGCTGCTGCCCCCCGGAGATCTGGCTGGGGTATTTCTGCGCGTGCCCCTCGAGGCCCACCAGCTCGAGCAGTTCGCGGATGCGGGTCGCGCGATCGGCGCGCGACATCGGCAGGATTTCGAGGCCGAACCCGACATTGCCCGCGACGGTGCGATTGGGAAACAGGGCGTAGGACTGGAAGACGATGCCGAAATCGCGCGCCTCCGGCGGGGCTGCGCTGATCTCCTGGCCGTCCTGCCGGATCGACCCGGCATCGGCGGTCTCGAACCCGGCGATCAGCCGCAGCAGCGTGGTCTTGCCACAGCCGGAGGGTCCGAGAATGCAGAGCAGTTCGCCGCGCATGACGTCGAGGCTCGCATCCTGCACCACGGTCGCGGTGCCGTAGCGCTTGGTCAGGCCCGACAGCGACAGGAAAGGGCGAGCGCTGGCGCTCGCCCCTGATGGCTGTGGTTTCGCGTCGACCGAAAGCGCGACTGTGGTCACCGTCATCGTCAGCTCTCTCGGACCGGCTGGCTTGGCGGATCAGGACCTGGGCGGAACCTTAACGCCGTAGCGCTTCTGCCATTCGGCCATGACGGCCTCGCGGCTGGCGGCGAGCTTGGCGAAGTCCATCGTCAGCAGCTTCGACTTCTCGTCCGCCGGGTAGTTCTTGGGAAGGGACTGGATGTCGTCATAGGCCGTGATCGGCAGGAACTTCGCCGAGATCTCCGCCGCTTCGCGCGAGGAGATCCAGTCCGACATCGCCTTGGCGTCGGCGAGGTTCTTGGCGCCCTTGACGATGGCGGCCGCTTCGATTTCCCAGCCGAGGCCTTCGGAGGGCAGAATGATCTGGATCGGCGCGCCTTCGTTGATCGATTTCACGCCGGGGGTTGCATAGGAAATGCCGATGAGGGTCTCGCCGGACGCCGCCTGGCGGCAAGGCGCCGAGCCGGAATGGCCGTATTTCGAGACGTTCTCGTGCAGCTTGTCCATGAACTCCCAGCCGCCCTTCTCGCCGAAGACAGTGAGCCAGCCATTGACCGCCAGCAGCGCGGTGCCGGAAGACAGCGGCGACGGCATGGTGATCTGGCCCTTGTAGATCGGGTTCGTCAGATCGGCCCAGCTCTTCGGCGCGGGAATGTTCTTCTTGGCGGCCTCGACCGTGTTGAAGCAGAGCGAAGACGCCCAGGCATCGATGCCCACCCACACCGGCTCGGCGCGGCCATCGCGCATCACCGGCGCCACCTTGTCGTAATGGGCGGGCTTGTAGGGCAGTAGCAGGCCGCGCGCATCGGCCGCCATCAGGGCGGAGACGGCATTGCCCATGATGATGTCGGCCTGCGGCGACGCCGCCTCGGCGATGACGCGGGCGATGATCGGCGCGGTCGAGCCGAGGATCGCATTGACCTTCACCTGAGGATGCTTGGCCTCGAAGCCCTTGATCAGCGCCTTCGCCTGATCCTCGTCGAGGGAGGAGTAGACGGTCAGCGTGCGCTGCTGGGCCGAGGCCGCCACGGGCGCGAGAGCCACAAAACCCGCGATGCTCGCGGCCAGAACGTGCTTGAACATGTCAGCGCTTTCCCCAGACCCGTCATCTCATGATGACCTAGCGAAAGCCGATACGGCGCATGCACGACGTTTGCGTGACACCGGAACTCGCGGCCGGCCGGAGGCTGTCGTCCGCAGATTGCGGCCATTGCGGCTGTCGCCAAATGGTCGTCAAGCTCGCCTATGCCCACGCATGTCGGCAGCACCACCATTGACCCCGATCCTGCGCGTGCCGTTGCCATCTTTGGCGAGGCCTGCGCCGTTGCTTTGGCGCCGGCCGTCGCGCTGCGGGTGCTGGCTGGTGGTTTCGGCGGGAGGCGATGCGCGATGAGCGGGGATCTGGTTTCGCGCGATGCCGCCGCCTTCTTCCATCAGGATGGCTCCAGTCCCTGCGTCTCGGCCCTGCACGCGGTCGAGGGCGCCTGGCTGGAGGATGACATGGGCCGCCGCCTGCTCGACCTGCACGGCAACACCGCCCACCATATCGGCCATGCCCACCCCGAACTGATCGCCGCGCTGAAGGACCAACTCGACACACTGCCCTTCTCGCCACGGCGCTTCACCAACGAGCCGGCGGTCGCGCTGGCGGAGACGCTCCTGTTGAAATGGCCGGGGCCGCCGGCCCGGGTTCTGTTCGCCACAGGCGGCTCGGATGCGATCGAGATCGCTCTCAAGCTCGCCCGCGTCGCGACCGGCAAGCCCGAGACGATCTCGATCGAAGGCTCCTATCACGGGCATGGCTTTGGCGCGTTCGGCCTGTCGCGCGCCGCGCCCGACGCAAGGCTGGGCCCTTTCCTGCCCGGTCGCCACCATGTCACGCCCTACTGGCATCCCGACAACGGCGCCCTGCGGATGGTCGCGGATGTCCAGCGGGCCCTGAAGTCGTCATCCCGGATCGGTGCGCTGATCGCCGAGCCGATCCGATCGAATGGCCACGTGCCGCCACCCTGGCTCTGGCCGCAGATCCGGCAGCTCTGCGATGCGCATGGCGTCCTGCTGATCTTCGACGAAATCCCCTCGGGCCTCGGCAAGACCGGCCGCTTCTTCGCCTTCGAGCATGTCGGCGCGACGCCCGACGCCGTGGTGCTCGGCAAGGCCCTCGGCGGCGGCATCCTGCCGATCGCCGCGG